>JAEEGL015031226.1_pt1 | contig 10345 bp, 8 predicted proteins | sample 9134231 | NCBI WGS metagenome assembly JAEEGL01 (sample SAMN16246548, study PRJNA631951) | gut metagenome | biome: gut microbiome; feature: rumen; material: fiber-attached | host: Bos | place: Iran: Karaj | collected 2018-10
TTAGGCTTTGAGCCAGGCGATGATTGCTTTGCGTTTGTCGATCACTTCGGCGAGGAGGCAGCCAGCCACCCAACCGAGCAGGAAGAGCAACGCTACACACTGACGACGACCGTTCACGGGTTTGGGGTCTGCCACAAAGTGGTTCTCCAGCACTACGGGAGCGGTCGCTAATTGTAAGCGGTAGTCGCCTTGCTGCAGGTGTTGCTGCTGCTTGTATATCTCCTCGAGGAACAGATGGATTCGACGGTCACCGTAGAAATTGACGCCGTTTCCGCTGTAAGCAGCAGGCTGAACGGGCACTGTTCCTGCAAAATAGTACGCGCTGGTGAGGCTGTCGAGCTTGAGCGCCTGCGCATGGTTGAAAGCGACTTCGGCCTCCAGGTTGCGGCGATAGGTGGCGAACGACTGCTGCAATGCCTCGTTGGCATTGAGGAAATCGAGCAAAGCCTGCTCCACCTCCGGCAGTTTTTTCAAGTCCCGCGACTTGATGCGGAACTGCGGGCATAGACGGTCCTGCATCTGTACATTGAGCGTGTCCTTGGGCGAGGACTTGCGCTTGAAATCGACAAAGTCCGCCACGCCGTCATGGCGACAGTCCACTACGCGGAAAGTCTGAAAAGCCTGTACATGACGCTCCTTGATGAACGGCAGTATAGCGGCATCGTCAGGTATCGAACGACTTGAACGGAGCGGCGCAAAAGCCTGCTCGAACTGCGGCAGCGAAGCACCGTTGACGAAAGCCACCGCGTTCATCTTGAAGGTAATGTTCGCTTCACGCGTATGGTAGAGAGCCACTGCCACCGCCAAGAAAACAAGGGCCAACACGAGCCACCAGTAGCGCCACGAGAGGCGTAACATATGCGCCAACAGGCGCCATAAAGCGGCACAGCCGCGACCTATAGCACGGCCACACACCACGCAAAGGTCCCAAAAATTCATTTCTCGTTCCATAAAAATATTTACGATTTACGATGTACGATGTACGATTTATTTACGATTTAATCAATTGTACGATTTACTTTCTTCTAATCCATCCGAACGGGCGGTGAGCAGGTTGCTCCGGCTGTTCCTCCGCTTTGGGTTCGTCCTCGACGGTAATGACCACCTCTTCGGCAGAGGTCGATTCGGGCCGTTCCTTCGTCTGACGAGGCAGCGCGTCGCCACCTTCGGCAAACAGCGTCTCGCTCAGGTCGATCAGCTGTGCCTTCTCGTCCTCTAAGGGTTTGGGCACCTGCGGCGGGTAGTTGGCATCGATAGCCTCGGCTATCGTCTTCTTGCCTTCCTCCTCTTCCTCGGAGGGCAGCCCGTCGACCTTGTATCCCGTGGCAATGACCGTGACGCGCACTTCCTCGCCGAGCGTCTCGTCGATGGAAGCGCCCCACTGCACTTCGATGTCCTCGCCCACTTCCTGGACGAAATCGTTGATCTGGTCGATCTCCTCCATGACGATGGCGTGCTCGGTGGAGCAGTAGAACTGCAGCAGGATTCGTTCTGCTCCGTGCACATCGTTGGTGTTGACCAGCGGCGAGTTGAGGGCATCGTTGATGGCATTGGTGATACGCCGTTCGCCGGAAGCCCGACCGATGTTCATGATGGCTACTCCACCCTTGCGGAGTGTGTTGCGCACATCGGCAAAGTCCGTATTGATGTACCCGGGCACCGTGATGATCTCCGCAATCGCTCTGGCTGCGTTGGCCACCACATCGTCCGACTTGCTGAACGCATTGAGCAGGTTGAGTTCCGGGTAGATCTGTTTGAGTTTCTCATTATTAATAATGAGAAGGGCGTCCACATGCTTGGCCAGACGAGCCACGCCTGTCATTGCTTTCTCTATCTTCTTCTTGCCCTCGAACGCAAACGGGATCGTGACGATACCAACGGTCAGTATGCCCATTTCCTGCGCCACCTCCGCCACGACCGCCGAAGCACCGGTACCCGTACCGCCACCCATTCCGGCGGTGATGAACAGCATCTGTGTGCCATCATTGAGCGCCTCGCGTATATGCTCGCGGCTCTCCTCGGCGTACTGACGCGCGGTCTCGGGATCGCCGCCGGCACCCAGACCCGGACCCAATTGCAGCTTACTCGGTACCGACGATTTGATGAGCACCTGGCGATCGGTGTTGCAAACGAGGAAGGTCACATCTTTCAGACCCTGACGGTGCATGTAGTTGACCGCATTGCAGCCGCCTCCACCTACGCCGATCACTTTGATGATACTATCCTCTGTCAAGCCTTCCAAAGGCAGTGTAATTAAATTATCTTCCATAACGATTCAATTTTCCATTTTCCATTTTCCATTTTCCATTTTCCTACTCGCTGTCAATAAACATATCGAGTGTCGATTCTTTCACCCGGTCGAGGAACCCGGGCTTGCGCACCAGTTGGTTCTTATGATTATCGCGGTAGTCCTGTCCGAGCAGGATCGTTCCGACGAGCGCGGTGTACTGCGGCGAGAGGTATCGGTCCTCGGTGTCTCGGTGCAGGAGCAGGTTGTGTGCGCCGTACTGCACATGAACGGGCGTGAGGCTCTGGATATAGTCCTCCATTCCTTGCAGCATGCTGCCTCCGCCGGTGATATAGAGCGTCGAGATGCGGCTCTCCACCTTACGCAGTTCGTCGATCAGCGGCGCGAGGATCTCTTTCAGTTTGAGCTCTATCGCTTCCGCCAGCTCCATGGTGGAGATGATCATGTCTCCGCCTATCTCGGGGCCGGCAGGTACCCGCAGCCGCAGATTCTTCTGCACCAAGTCGGGCGAAGCGCAGCCGAACTTCTTTTTGAGCACCTCCGCCGTAGCAAAGCTCATGCCTTGCTGTTCGAGCATTCGCGTGATGTGATAGCCGCCTTTTGGCACCACCTTGTTGATGAGGTACTGGCCGCTCTTGTACGCGGTCAGACTCGTGGTCTGTGCGCCGAAGTCGAGCACAGCACAGCCGTTCATCAGCACATGGTTTCCGTCGCAGGTAGCGAACGTGGACAGCAGGCACTCGGGTCGCACGAACGCGTGCTCAATGCTACGCGCCGCTTGCGAGAATGATTTCTGCAGCATGGTATCGATCACTTTGCGGCCGTAGAAAGCGATGTAATGAGCCTCGACCAGCGCCGCGCGTTGTTCAGGAGAAGGCATCTCGTCCTGCTCCACGCCGTCTAACTTGAAGTACGACGGCACCAGCCCCAAAACGGCTACATCGGGATTGCGCATCTCGATTTTCTGCTTGCACTCGAGCTCCATCTCGTCAAGGAGGGTCTGACTGATCTCTTTCTTGCGCGCCTGGTCCCGCCTGGAATGGACCGCTACGATCTGCATCGACTGTCCGCCGACGGAGATAAACGCCGTAGGCAGTTCGTCCAAACCGATGCGGTTCGCTAACAGTTTGAGTACTTCGGCTATCACATAGCCGGCACTGCTGGACTGCGTGATGATACCTTGCTCCACGCATAAGTTGCCTAATTTCTGCGGCCGTTCCTCCACACCAAGAATGCGGAACAAATCCGGCGCAATGCGTTGCGCGGCCATAGCCCGCACGCTGTCACTGCCCAGGTCCAATGCCACCAACGGGAGTGAGTCTGCTGTTTGTGTTTGTCTTCTTGCCATTGTTTTGTAGGGTTTAAGTTTAATATCTTCCTATTACCTGTCCTTTGAATCGGACATCGAGTTCATAATAATGCTTGTCCCTGGTAGCCTCTGCGCTGTTCTCGAGGAAGGTCCTCAGCTTGGCGAGTTTGGCTTCGTATCCGCGCATCGGGCCTAACAACACGCGTTCCTCTTTCACTTTACCGTTCTCGTCATTGAGATAGACCAGCACGCGTTGCGGGGACTGCACATTGAGGTGATGAATACGTTTGCGCCAATAGGCGTTGTCCTGCAACCATTCGGCAAAATCCGCCATCTGGGTAGCCGCCATCTGCGGTCCTATGTTCCCCGTTACGACGAGCACGCTGTCCCTGACCAGCGCTCGCGCCTGCATCACACGGCGGTCGGAGTCTATCAGATAAGTCTCCGTCGGCGTCTTTACCCGCACCAGCGGCACACGCTGCGTCAGGCGTATCTTCATCTCGTTGCGCGGCGTGAGGTAGCACTCCGCTGTCCGCACCATCGGATGATGCTGAATCGTGTTCTCAATGCGCTGCAGCGAAACGGCGTTTATCGGACGCCCCACAGGGTATAAGTCCTCCGCGCGCAACAGCTGATTCAACTCATTTTCAGTCAGGTACATACGTTCGGCGCGGTCCTTGATGATATAGGTGAGCGACACGCACGAGTCGGTCTTGGGCTTCATCCTGTAGCCCCACACCACTGCCGCGATCAGCAACGACGCCATGATGCCGATACCAATGCTTTGCCATACTATTTTTGCGGTTCTACTCATGCGAAGCGTTCAGTATTCAGTATTCAGTATTCAGACTTTTAGTTATCTCGGGCACGAGGCGGTCGATGTCGCCGGCGCCTACAGTCAGTATGACCACGGGCTGCTGACTAAGCGCTATGCGTCTCTTCAGCTCCGGCACCAGGTCCTGCTTCTCCACTAATTTCCCATTTTCCATTGTCCATTGTCCATTCGCAAGCAGTATCTGGCTGGTGACACCCGGTATCGGCTCTTCCCTCGCCGGATAGATAGGCAGCAAGAGGCACTCGTCCAGCGTTGCCAACACACGCGCGAATCCTTCTTTGAAGTCGCGTGTACGCGTGTAGAGGTGTGGTTGGAAGACTCCTATCAGTCGTCGTTCGGGGAACAGCTTGCGGATCGAATCGATGGCCGTGGCTATCTCTTGCGGGTGATGGGCATAATCGTCTATGTACACGATCTTCGGCGTGTGCACATGGATGTTAAACCGGCGCTGGACACCCTTAAAAGTTGAGAGTTGAAAGTTGAAAGTTGAAAGATTCTTTCCCACCAGATATGCCACCGCCATGGCTGCCACTGCATTCTCTATGTTCACCCATACGGGCACGCCGAGACGGATGTCTTTCACCGTCTCACGCGGTGTGACGAAGTCAAACACAATCGTTCCTTCACCCACCCGGATGTTCGTGGCATAGAAATCCGGGCCATTTTCCATTTTCCCTTGTCCATTGTCCATTCCGTACGTATAGCACTTCACTCCCGGCTGCAGCCTGGGCTCCAGCGCAATGCCGTGCTTCATCACCAGCGCACCGTTGATGAGACTCGTATAATGGGCAAACGCTTCGCGATAGGCTTCCGGCGTGCCGTAGATATCCAAATGGTCGGGATCGACGGCCGTGACCACGGAGATATACGGCGTCAGCTGATGAAACGAGCGGTCGTACTCGTCGGCCTCCACCACCACAAACGGACTCTCCGGCTCAATGAGCACATTCGTGCCGTAGTTCATGCTGATGCCGCCGAGGAACGCGTTGACGGGGTGTAACAGATGAGTAATCATCGTGCTCGTCGTTGTCTTGCCGTGTGTCCCCGCCACGCAGAGCGCCTGCTTCCGGCGAGTCACATCACCCAACACCTCGGCACGCTTCTTGATCTGAAATCCGTGCTCGCGAAAATACCGATACAAAAGACTATCCTCCGGCACAGCCGGTGTACGGACCACAAGCGTATTGTCTGAATGAAAAATGGACCATGGACAATGGAAAATGGATGGATCGTCCTCATAGGTGATCTCAATGCCCTCCGCCTCCAGCTCCCCGGTCAGTTCCGACGGCGTGCGGTCATAACCCGACACATGATAGCCCTGACGCTGAAAATACCGCGCCAAGGCACTCATTCCGATGCCACCGATGCCCAAGAAAAAGATATTTTTCGCCTTCATTTCACAAAAATCGCGCAAAGTTACAAAAAAAATTGCATATATCAAAATATTTTTGTAATTTTGTGCCCTGAAATGAAAAAATTCGTTTTGTTGATAGGATTATTGGCCTGTTTGCAGGTATTTGCCGAACCTCGGCGCCATTACGAGCTGACTTATCGTGTAAGCGCCTACGGCGGCGCGCTGCTGCCGGTTGGCAAGGTGGACCAGTGGATCGAGCGTCCCGTGTTGGGCGGTTCGTTTTCGGTGGAGTTCCTGCCTACGGGTCGTTGGAAATGCCTGCAGCAATGGAACAACGCGTCGATAGGTGTCGGCGTGAGCTATCTCAACTTGGGTAATGACAATTTCTTGGGCTCGGCTTTTGCGGCCTACGGCTATATGAATCAGCCTTTCTACAACGGCACCCATTTCCGCATCGGCGTGCGTCCGTCTGTAGGTATAGCCGCGGTGACAAAGACCTATGCCAACACGCTGCCTGCTGAATACAAGTCCTACTCCATTGCGCAGAAAGATGGCAAGCTGGTCGCCAACTGGTCGATGGGCTCCATCCTCAATGCCTATCTGGCGATGGAAATGTACATGGACTTCCCCATCAAAAGCGGTTGGGAGATCACGCTCAACGGAGGCTGGCGGCATATCAGTAACGGCTCTTTCATGCACCCGAACGCGGGTTACAACATTTTCGGTGCGGAGTTGGGCGTCCGCTATCATCCGACCGATGCGGAGCCTCTTCGTCCCTCAGCCCCTCGTACGCGTGTGCCACGCAAGCTGTATGACGATGTGATCAAGAAATGGGCGATCGAGCTCAGCGCTACAGGCGGCGCCAAGCAGAACTACTACAAGGATAACATCAACGGCCATCTCTTCTTCGGTGCCGCTTCGGTCAAGTTGGCTGCCTATTGGGTGCCGATCTCCATCTTCCGCGTCGGTGCCGGTGTGGACGCTTTCTACGATGGCTATTATTCGGCGGTGAACGACGAGTACAAGGACGAGAACCCCGAAGGCACGCCTGTCACCTATTTCGGCAAGACCTATCTGCGGACGAGCGAGGTGAAGAACTGCTTCCGCGTAGGTTTCAGTCTGCAGCCGGAGTTCATCATCGGCAAACTGACCGCAGGTATTCATGTGGGCGTTTATCTGTTTGACCCCGTGAAGAACCTCGAGCCGTACAACGAAGCCAAAGCGGCTTACGAAGAAGGCAAGTCGCTGGACAGAGGTGTTTTCTATAGTTACGATTTTACGAAAGCGAGCAATTATCAGGACGGCTGGTGCTATATGCAGTTCGTGCTCAAGTACCGTGTGCTGCAGCACCTGTTCGTACAGTTGGGTCTGAAGACCCACGGCGTCCGTGCCGAGTTCATCGATGCCGGCTTCGGTGTGGCTTTCTAACCTTTCACCCTTTATTCTCCAGCATCCTATCCTCTATCAGGTAGATCTGCTCGAGCGGTATTCCGTGATCGACCAATGCCCTTCTGTCCGGCCGGAAGAGGTTGAAGAAGTCTTTTGGGGTATTGCATAGCTGCCGCGCCTGACGGTAGTACTCGAATGCCATCATCCGGTCGCCGGAGAGCAGCAGGCAATGCGCATAATTGATGTAATCATGTATGTTCGCGTTATCGCCTCGCAGCCGGTCCACGAGCCACCTGATCGCCTCGTCGATGTTCTCCCACATCAGGTCCATGCGTCCCAGCGCGAGGTACAGTCTGGCCAACGACTGTTCGCGTTCTTCATTCTCCGCCACCAACACATCGTACAGCCATGTGTCAGGCAGCAGTTCCACCAAGCCTTGCATGTACTCGAGTTCCGACTTCGGCAGTATGGTCGTCAAATTGTGCAGATCGTTGAGCCCGGAGTGCTGCAAGAGGTGTTTCAGTTCGTTCGGCAGCGAATGGGACATATCGTCTTCCGAATCGGTGATGGTCTGGGGCCGCACCATCTGTATCATGGCGCACAGCACCTCGAATGCATGTTCGCCTTCGTCCCCCATCTCGTTCAGCGCATCGAGGAAAGCGCGTTGCAGCTGCTCGAAGAAGTCGATGCGGATATCGTATTGGATCAGCAGTTGGAAGACGCCTGCCAGACACTGGTCGCCCACTAACGCATTCTCGGCGTCGATACATTCGATCATCGCCAACAAGGCATCGAGGTTGAAGCACTCGCGCATGTTCCTCGATAGTGCACCTACCGCCATGATGGCTGTTCCGGCTTTGCTGCTGTCATGAGCCGCGTGGATCATCCATTCGTAGTCCTCCGGACGCAAACGCACATTGCTCGCGAAATAGTTCATCACCGATTGCGGCAGATCGGGATTAAAACCATGCATCTCCGGCGACAAGCCCCGATAGACACGTATCGACGCATACACGGCATCTACCAACTGGTACATATCGCCCGTCAGGCGGTTTAGCCGCATGTCCGTATCCTCGTTGCCAATGCTCAGCCATTCGTTGAACAGCTCGTTGTAGTCCTTGCGGATACGCTGCGCCGCCTCTTCGTAAGGATTGTTCTCGCCCAATTCGTTCAGCCACGAACGTACCACGACCAAAGCGTGCTCGATCATCCGTTCACCCAGAGCACGCTCTATCGTCATTATTTGTTCGTCCAATCGCTGGCTCATCAAATCTGCTCTTTAATCAAGTAGTCGTTGCGGGAAGGCGAGTTGCGGATCACTATCTCTGCCAGGAATCCGGCGAGGAACAGCATGCAGCCGAGTATCATCATCAAGATGGCGATATGGAAATACGGATTCACGCCCACGAGCATGGCCGGCACATGATTCGACAGCGCATAGAGCTTCATGCTTCCGACCACTATCACCGCCACCAATCCGATGAAGAACATCAGGCTGCCGACGAGCCCGAAGAAGTGCATCGGCTGTTTACCGAACTTGTTCAGAAACCACAGCGTCAGCAGGTCGAGATAGCCGTTCACGAAACGGTTGAGACCGAACTTCGAGCTACCGAATTCGCGCTTGCGGTGCTGCACCACTTTCTCCCCAATCTTGGTGAAACCGGCATTCTTGGCCAGGTACGGTATATACCGGTGCATCTCGCTGAACACCTCTATGTTCTTCACCACCTCGTTGCGGTATGCTTTGAGGCCGCAGTTCATGTCGTGCAGCCGGATGCCTGTCACGCGGCGGGCTGTAGCGTTGAACAGCTTCGACGGCAGGTTCTTGGTCAGCGCATTGTCATAGCGTTTCTGCTTCCAACCGCTGACCAGGTCGAAGCCTTCCTCCGTGATCATGCGGTACAGCTCGGGTATCTCGTCCGGACTGTCCTGCAGGTCGGCATCCATCGTGATCACCACATCGCCTTGCGCCGCCTGAAAACCGCAGTGCAAGGCCGCACTCTTGCCGTAGTTCCGCCTAAAGCAGATTCCGTGTACAAGACCGCCTTCGGCTGTTAGACTTTTGATCACCTCCCACGAATTGTCGTTCGAGCCGTCATTGACAAAAATGACCTCATAGGAGAACTTGTTCTCCTTCATCACGCGCGCTATCCACTCGTAGAGCTTCGGCAGCGACTCCGCCTCGTTATACAGCGGCACTATAACTGAAATATCCATCCGTAAAAAGAATAAGTAACTTTTTCAATGTATCTTGCTGTTTAAATGATTATTCACACAAATTTGGGCGCAAAGGTACAAAAATTTTCTCATATACGCAAGTGTGCGCGCATTTTTTTGAGAAAATGTGTCAAAAATTTGCATATATGCAAAATTTGTTGTAACTTTGCACGCTTTTTGTTGGAAACAAAAAATTGGGAGCATGTTTTTGTATTTTCTATTGATACGAATCGCGGCGCTGTTGGGGCACAAGAAAGCCCGTGCGTTGGTGGAAGGCCAGAAGTCAGCATTCAGCTTTGAGCCGTCAGTATTCAGCGGCTGCATATGGATTCATGCGGCTTCGGCAGGCGAGTTCGAGCAGGCGAGGACGCTGATTGAGAGGATAAAGGACGCTTCGCTACAGGACGGCGCAAGCGCCTACAGAGAAAAGGTTGTTGTCACATTCTTTAGTCCGTCGGGATACAAGGCACATAAGGGGAACGAATTGTTGGACGGCGTGCTGTACCTGCCCTTTGCCACGCGGCGCAATGCGCGCAAGTTCATCGAGGCCTTGCAACCGAAAATGGCCATCTTCGTCAAATACGAGTTCTGGCCCGCCTATATACGCGAACTGAAGAAACGCGATATCCCCATTTACAGCATCTCGGCTATCTTCCGTCCGAAACAGTATTTCTTCCGGTGGTGGGGCAAAGGTCAATTGCGCATACTGCGTGCTTTCACGCATATCTTCGTGCAGGACGAGGCCTCGCGACGGCTGTTGGCGGAGCACGGCGTGCATAACGCAAGCGTGGCAGGAGACACGCGATTTGACAGAGTCAAACAGACCGCTTGCGCTGTAAGACCGTCGCAAAGCGACTGTAAGACCGCTGATGCTGTAAGACCGACTTCGCCTGTAAGATTGCAACCCATAGCAGAGTTTGCGGAAGGGTGCGAGAGGGTGTTGGTGGCAGGAAGCACATGGCCGGAGGATGAGGCGCTATTAGCGCAATTAAA
>JAEEGL015173296.1_pt1 | contig 10345 bp, 15 predicted proteins | sample 9134231 | NCBI WGS metagenome assembly JAEEGL01 (sample SAMN16246548, study PRJNA631951) | gut metagenome | biome: gut microbiome; feature: rumen; material: fiber-attached | host: Bos | place: Iran: Karaj | collected 2018-10
AATGTCTGGATCCCTCAGTGCATCCAAAAGGTCCAAAGCTCTCTTCTCTGGATGCGCTTTTATATAATCCAGTCCTGACAGTGCATGAGGCATATATATCACGTTAAGGCCAAAATCCTCAAGTCTTTTATGACCAATATTTTTTTCAAATTTAACAAAATCCTCCCCAAGTATCCCGCTTGAAAGACTTACTATCGCTACATTCTTAACCATAAAATTCCCTTCCATAACTATAAACTACGATAAATTTCATCAACATAAAGCTCCAGATAAGAATCCTTACCCTTTATCAATCCATTATTCCTTAGTAACTCTACCAACATTACTGCTATTTTTTCTGCACTGGCAACAACGTCATCTTTCATATTTATATGATTAGGTGAATAGCTATAATTTCTCCAAGGTGCGTCATCTATTGGCGCCTCTGCCAGCGCCACTAATTCCTTGGAAAATGAGCCATCGTCCAACTCCTTTAAAGCTCTGTAGGTCCATTTATAGTATGGTGTATATTTTCTATGCAAAAGAAAATATAACTCCATAGCTGCCTCCAGCCCTTTGGCTCTGCAAAGTTCTGCGGCCACCACATCATTTCTGGACATACACCTACCATAATTTACCTGTAAAGATGATGAAAAACTATGTAGTTCATTTACTATTCTTCGCTTCCAGACGTTATCTGGATAATAATCTAAAAGGAGCTTTCTAAAAGCACTAAACTCTCCTAAATCGTCTCTAAAAATCTGACCATTAACAGCAGTGGCAAGGCATGTATGTTCAAGACTTATCCAGTCTGACTCCGACATTTTACATTCTTTAACATTGCAATCTATGTATAAAATGTTGGAGTAAAAAGCCTTTGAGGTCATCACTCCTCTTCGTTCCTGAAGTCGTTCTGTAAGATTCTCTCCGCCATATTGGTTTGCGAGCTCATTGTATGCTATGGATAACAGGCATCCTATCTCTTCAAAATCCTCTTCTGTCAACCAAAGACATACTCCCGTACCAAAATCATGGTCTCTCGACATAAAGTCATCATACCCAAAGCAATCTGAACCCTCTCCAGCTATGCCAACAGCTATTCGCGATTCATAAGCAGGGAACTTCTCGTGAATCATTTTGGCAACGTGATTCTCGTAAAATCGCCTGCTCTTTTCCATCTCCCTTATAGACATACTTCCCCCTAAAAAATTGTGCTGGCATCAGCTGTTTCTACCGTTTTCTTTAAATACTTGATGACCTCTACTGGATATTCCCCCACTGCGGTCTCCCCAGTTACCATAACAGAGGCCGCTCCATCAACAACCGCATTGTAAATATCGCTCACTTCAGCTCTAGTTGGCACCTTGCTGTGCTCCATAGATGAAAGCATCTGCGTAACCACCATAAATGGTTTACCATATTCCAGACACAGCTTTGCAATCTGCTTTTGCATTCTAGGTAATTCCCATAGAGGCATACTATTACCAAGGTCGCCCCTGGCTATTATAATTTCGTCGCACACATCCATAAATGAAACAAGATTTTTCACGCCATCCTGATTTTCAATTTTGGCATAAATTTTTAGCTCACCGCATCCATTGGCCAAAAGGACCTCTCTCACATCCAGCAGGTCCTGTTGACTTCTAACGAATGGCTGCATTATTCCGTATATTCCAAGTTCCTTGGCTAACTTGATATTTTCTATATCAGTCTCTGTCATAGCAGGCATAGCCACAGACACACCAACTAACGCAATACTTTTTCTGGAAGTCAATGTGCCACCACGCGTAACTACGGCAACAACGTTTTCTTTATTATGCTTTTTTGCCTCAACAAGAATTTTGCCATCATCAAGTAAAATGTTCAATCCCTCATAAATACTATCAATAACTACATGAGGAACTGGGATGCCTCCATCACCAAGGATGACCTCATCACCCTCATTCATCTCTAAAGGCTTTTCGATTACACCTACTCTAAGCTCCGGGCCTTGCATATCTATTAGAATTTTAGGTTCGATTTCCACCTTCGTCGCAGCATTTTTAATCTTTGTCACCTGTTCTCTGCAATCAGACAATTTCACATGGGACAAATTTATACGAATGCCCGTCATTCCCTCAGAAAACATGGCCTCCAATATTTTCTCATCAGAACAACTAGGTCCAAGTGTTCCAAAAATATCTATCATTTCCATAGACTCCTGTATAGCATTTTTACCTCTTCAAATATTCCATGGACACTGGAAAGTCAAAGTATGTCTCAGGATATGGTTCATTCTCCAACGTAAAATGCCACCACTCACATTCAAATGGCTTGAAACCATTTCGAACCATCACCTTCTGAAGTAGCATTCGATTTTCATACTGCTCCTCAGTGATTCCTGTATAGTCAGGATGGGAAACTTCGCTAAAGAAATCAAAGGGTGCCCCCATATCCACTTCTTTGCCAGTCTTCATATCGAGTAATGTGAGGTCAACTGTGCTACCTCGACTGTGACTTGAATTTTTGGCAATATAACCCTTGGCAAACAACTCTGTTTTGTCCAAATCAGGATAAAAATACGGCTTCATTCGTATATCCGTATCCTCTATTCCCCACAAAACAAAATGCCTTACCGCTCTGGCTGGCCTGTAAGCATCAAACACCTTCAGGCGATACCCCAGCACTATCATTTCATTGCTGACGCCCTTCAATGCTCGCGCCGCTTCCTTGGAAAGTAGTGCAACAGGCTCCTCATAGCCATCAATCCTGTCACCTATGAAGTTATATGTTGAATGATATCTAATTTCCTGAACAATACTTGGAATATAGTCTGCTAAAACAACAAATCCAGAAGGATCTATCTCTTCTGTTTTATATTCAGCTTTCATATTTCTTCTCCATCCTCACAATGTACTCTGTAGTTCCTTCTTCAAGCTTTCTGGTGCTGGTGAGTCTAAACCCATGGGCTTCGTAAAAGCGAATTGCGTCAACATTCTTTTCTATAGACCATAAAAACCTAATCGGATAATTCTCTTTTGCAAACTCTATTAGTGCGGAGCCTATGCCTTCATTTTGGAAGAAAGTATCCACATACAAAGGGTCTGCCTTTATCAATATCTTGAATTATCAATTTTTGCTCCTAATGATATCGTCTTCTAAACAAATGCTCCACTATCACACATACAGCTATGCCAGTTCCCGATACTTCCAAGACCCACGAAGGTGCCTCAGTCAGAACCCCCCACACTAGAACACCAAGAAACAAAATAGCCCCTACATATGCGGTAACCAATACCTTGTTTTCACTTATAAATTTCGATATGCCTGATGGCTCTTCACCTTCTTTGCCGGCCATCAAAACTTTTACCGCTATTATTGCCACTAAAAGTACCAGAAACCCAACCACTAACAAAACTGTCATATACGTTCCCCCTTTTTCTACTATTATAGAATTATAAAACATAAATATGCAATGTTGAGTATTATAATTCAAAACCCCTTACTTACTAAAAAAGACCTAAAGCATTTTAATATGCCTTAGGTCCTCAATTAATTAAATAACACAACCGCATTGTCCTTGTAGTACACGCCGTTAAATTTATGTCTAAACGCTACAATATCGCGCTTAACTTCAGGTGATACATATTCACCATCAACATCTATTACTAATTCCATTTCAGGGTCAAACTGGTCCAAAGTACGAACTAAATCTTTTATTTTCATTACAAATCTCCCTTAATATTCATTTTCAGTCCTTAGATATAATATTATATCATCAGGAGATTAACAAGAACCAATTTTTCAATGATGGTAATTAATCCGTTACGATGCTGCTGAAGCTATAAGCGAAATGATGCCAATGACTATAAGCACTGGTAAAGCAATGTAAAACAACCCTGCAACACACATTCCTATAAGTATTACTGGTAAGAAAACTAATGTGAAAACAACCTTAAGGATTGTCCAAGATGCTCTCATAGCTAATCCAAAGATTTTTCCAAATACGGCTATCATCATTATTGCAAATATTAAACTTAACATTTTTACCACCTCCTTGACTTTATTTTACAGTTGACGCACTGACATCACCACCCATATTTTTGGTAATAAAACTACAATATTTCCCATGTTTTGGTAAAATGTAATCAGTATGTACTTGGAGGTTGAATTTATGGATGGTTCAAAACTAATGGCTATTAGAAAAGATAAGCATTTGTCCCGTGAAGATGTGGCTAATCTTACAAATGATGTGATGTCTACAAAAAGGCTCGAGCATATAGAAAAAGGTGAAACTGAGCCAACACCTTCAGATATTGTTCTGCTTTCTGATGTATATAACGTGCCTGAGCTTTGTTTTAACTACTGCTCTCATCATTGTGCCATTGGTAAAGCCACTGTTCCCAGGTATGATTTAGAGCTCAGTAGCCCAAAGGATTTGCCAATCATTACCCTGGAGCTACTAGATACACTTAATTCTCTGACGGCCCAGAAGGACCGTATGATTAGCATTGCCTCTGACGGAAAGATAACTGAGGATGAAAAGAATGATTTCAAAACCTTTAATGATGGTCTTGAAAAAATGGAAATAGCTATCAAATCCCTTAAGCTATGGGCGCAGAAGAATTATAGCTAGGCATACTTTTCCAAGAAAGGTTTTACTGACATGAGTCATGAATACAGAAACGATATAGATAAAAGAAATACTGAAAAAATCAATATCTTGGTAAATTCTATGCCAGAATTTGTTGAGGATTTTCACACACACTTGAAAGCCAGAAAGCGTTCAACAAACACAATGCTGAGTTACTTCTACGAATTGAACGTTTTCTTCAATTATGTGGCAACACTGACCCATAAAGAAAGCTCGCGGGATGTGACCTTGGCTGATTTGGATAAACTACGCCTTACTAATATAGAAAGCTATATGTCCAATTCTGAAGATGGAATTGATTTATCTGTCAGCGCAAGGCGCAGAAAGCTTTCCGTGTTAAGAAGCTTTTACAAATATTTTCTTTGCATAGGTGAGCTGAAAAATGATCCTACTTTGTCTGCAATCAATCCAAAGCAGGTGACTAAAGATGTTATCTATTTATCAGATTCCCAGGTTTCAGCTCTAATAAATTGTATACAAAATCAGACAGGCTTTAATGAGCATACAAAAGCCTACAATGAGCGTCTGGTAGCCAGAGATTTGGCTATTATCAAGGTTTTTCTGGGAACTGGAATACGTATTTCAGAGCTAGTGGGCCTAAATGTAAGCGACATAGACACCACTGAAACGGGAAAGATATACCTAAAGATAATTAGAAAGGGTGGAGACGAGGATAAAGTCAGGGTCATCCAGCCTGTATATGACAGCCTGGCTGATTATATAGAATTTTCACGCCCTCTTCTTGTCGACTCTCCTGCTGAAAATGCTCTATTTGTCAGCACTCAGGGCAAGCGCATTTCCACAAACGGCATACGCACCATGCTTGATAAATACTGCAAAGCTGCTGGTTTACCTGATAATATTTCACCTCATAAGATGCGCGCCACCTTCGCCACCACAGTTTATGCCCAGACGAAGGATGTTTACGCCATAAAGGATGCCCTTCACCACAGCTCTATCGAGACATCAAAGCACTATATTTCTGAAAAAGAGCAACGAATTGACAAGGCTGCCGAAGCAGCTGGAGTACTTTTCCAATAAAAAAGAACCGATTTTCAAAATCGGTTCTTACTCTTTTATGCGTTTGCAACTGCTACAACCTTAAGTGTGTAGCTAGAAATGAATTCCGTCTTTATACCATTTCTTTGAAGCTCAACAGCCTTTCTGAATACCTCGTCTAATGATGAGCATCTAATGATTTCCCCTATTGCCATATGCTTACCTCCTGAATAATTCTCACTGGTTTTATTATCGGAGGCTTTTTGTATTTCTTTAGGCCTTTATACAATAAAATATTGCATCAGCTCATACTTCAAATTTGTGCCTTCCTCAATGTCTGCTGGAAGTAGTGCTCGTGCAACAAGCTTTAGCTCATCAGACTCAATATCTGTTCTTTTCAAATTTGCATAATCGCCGTCGATGCTGACAACTGTGTAATACCATGTTTCCATAAATGGTCCTCCTCTATAATCGTCCCTTTATCTTTTTAGAGAGTTATCTCTTCTCCTGAGTGTACATACTCAAGCTGATTTCCCATAATCTTCTTCATTTCCTCAAAAGCGGGAACTCCGGTGCAGTGGCAGGTGTAGAATTTCGTAGGAAGCTTGCTCAACTCCTCAGCTATATCTCTAACCTCCTGAAGCTCATTCTCCCTGTATTCGCGCTTTAACATTAGATGAAAGCCACTTATAACTACATCTGGAAGTGCTCCATATTTTTCCTTATATGCGTCCAGTATGCTCAGAATACCATTATGGGCACAGCCAGACATTAGCACTGAAAGGCCCTTTTCCTTTACTACAAGGAAATGCTCATGTCCGAAATCATCCGGAACAAATCCTGCTTCTGTCTTAATCAACAGGCGTTTATTTGTGAATGGAAGCATATGTGTCCTGGTTTTGATTGTGAAAACCTCCAGCTCATCATATATCACGTAATCGCCCTGCACAAGCTTTATTTGTGGAAGCTTTACAATGTCCTTGTCTATACCTATGTATCGATAGCGGTCACCTACTGCCAGCCTTCCATCGTCAGCGTAGTACTCTCCCGCTGAGGATTTTTGCATATAGATGGTTGCCTGGTGGTTAATCTTGGCAAAAGGCATTATTCCACCTGAGTGATCATAATGACCGTGACTTAAAATAACTGTATCTACAGCCGTCAAATCAACTCCCAGAACTTCCGCATTTTTAAGAGAGCTGTCAGTCTGTCCTAAATCAAGCAAGGCTTTATGATTTTCTGTCTCAATGTAAAATGACAACCCATGCTCATTCACACAGCCAGGTCTACCCTCTGTATTTTCAATCAAATTTATTATTTTCATACTTTTCCCCTAATCTGTTTTATTTACTACATAAATTCCCATGCTCACCAGTACCAAGGCAATCACGTGCTTATAGGTTAAGCTACTCCATTCTGCCAACAATATAGCTGACAAAATCGCTCCAAATATAGGATTGGTAAATCCGTAAATAGTTACCGAAGATACAGAATTATATTTAAGTAGCACACCCCACAGAGTGTAGGCCACTGATGAAATAAGTGCCATGTATATCAATAACATTATTCCTGGTAGCCCTGCAAAAGGAAGTCTGCCACCAGCTATGAGAGATACCACCATCATCACAAATCCACCCAGCATAAACTGGTAGCCACTCAAGGTTACAGGGTTTTCCTTTTTTGAAAACTCCTTTATCAATACTGAAGAAAATGCGTAAGACAACGCCGATATCAGAATAAAACCCTCTCCATTTATGGCAAAACCATTGCCAAGGTCTCCTCCACTGAGACTTACTAGAATAACTCCTATTACGCCAAAGATACACCCCAGGATTTTCCTACTTGTAAGCTTTTCCTGTTTTCTAACAAGACTAGCCATTAGAATAGCAAAGAAAGTCCCCATTCCGTTTATTATTGAAGACTTCACTCCAGTCGAGTGGGCAAGACCAATATAAAAGAAGAAATACTGAATAATGGTCTGGAACATACTTAATATTCCAACCATCTTCAGTGAGTCTCTTCGCGGATACAACATTTTTATTTGAATAATTGAACCAAAAATGATTGTCAGAACTCCTGCAAGGAAAAACCTTGTTCCTGCAAACAGTATCTGGGACATTACATCAGATGATTCTATTTCAAAGAGTCTGTAGCCAATTTTTATGCTTGGAAAAGCACTTCCCCAAAGCAAACAACATAAAATTGCCAACAGACATACGACTATTTTATTTTCTAGTACATTTGATCTTTCAATATTATTCATGTAATTCTAATTATAATCTTTCTGGGGCAAAGGTCTTTTAATCAGACCTATACTGTAAATAAATATAGGAAAAAGATTCCTATAAGAATCACAAGATAGAATAAGCCTGTAGACAGGGAAAACAGAGCCTTGAAAAAAGGCTTAGCCCCTCTATATTTCATTGGGCGACTCATAGAAAGAGGCTTGATTGTGTCATCCTCTTCGATAAGAACAGCAACCTTATACAGATATCGATAACCTCTCTCTAAATGCAGGTAATAGGCATCAATAAATGCAAAAAGAATTGTCACAACTGCAGCTATAGCAGCAATTAACGGTCTTGCGAGCACACCATCCTGTGTTATGTAAAAAGCCATGAGTGCAGATATAACTGTGACACACCATTCCTTAGCATGAAATGAGTTCTGCCCCATTCTATCAATGATATTTTGTATAAACCCCAAATAGGTCTCGTTTATCTCCCTCTCCATTCGGTTACCCCCTATATCTTTCCAAACAAAAGACCTTCATACACATTTATCTATATCTAATAGTATCCTTTTTGTTCCTATTTTTCAAAAAAATCCCCTGAGACGATAGAGTAAACTTAGTGTCAGTTGGAAATATTGAGAGATGCCCTCATGAAAAATAGTTTTTAGATTTGATGACTAAAGTTTACATCTTTCCTTCTTAAAAAGGAAGCCTTGCTTCGCAAGCCCTTGATTAAATCTAATCGGCGCACTTTACTGTACGACAAATAATCCTTCGTTTGCTTGTTGATATTTTATCTGCCTAGAAATGGGTGTCAAGGACTTTAGCCTTCGGTGCATAGCATCCTTGACTCCCATTTCTAGGCAGATACACTGTAATCAAGCAAATGAAAGATTGGGTCTGTGCGAAGCACGTTCATTCAAGGCAACACCGCCAGGTGTTGTTTCCTTTTTTACAAGTATAGCTGTTCTCTAATACAAAACATTTTTCTTATTTCTTGAGGCAACGATACCTGCATTCTATCGATATAACTTCTAGATTGATCATAGTGTTCTGCTACTATGTCTCTCAATTTTACATTCTTTACTAGCTGGTTGTCTGTTCCAGTTCTTGCAAGCTTTCTTTGATTTCTGCTGTATTGAACAAGATAAATCATGCCTTCTCTGCCATAGTTTTTCTCATAGCATCTCAGTTTACTCATCCTGTCTGCACCAACTACACTCCAGCCTTTAGGTCTAGATGACAATCTATCTGATAACACATGGCTCACATGACTTTCTGCGCTACAGCCGTCAACCGTTTTGTCATGGAATGTTCTCATCACAGATGTCCAATTTCCCAAAACAAAAGTCTGTAGCTTTTCTATTGGTTCTGGATTCTTAGCACATGCCAGCATTTCATTTGTATATATCTTAAATGCTTTCCTCTGCTTTTTATAAAGCATTCTATATATTTCTGATTTTGCTATTTCATTTTCATCTAGCATCTGATTAGCCGCTTTGTTTATGTATTGAACTACATGAAATTTATCAGCTACAAGGACTGCTTTATTTATATAATCCGCTCCTGCTTTAATCCATGGCGCACCATCACCACTGATATATACATTCTTCAAGTATTCTGTATCATAATACGTATCTATGTATGTATTGATGTTGTCCCAGATTTTTTCATTACCCTTAGAGCCATCATACACTCCGCCAACATAATAGGTATTCATCAGTACCTTTCGACCTTTTACCTCAGGTATCTGCATCTTATATTCATACACATAGATTAGTTTACTAATAAAGCTCTTGTTCAAGGCTTTGTCATACCATCTGCCATGCTGTTCTGCTACATGATCCTCATCCGCCTCTATAAACAGATACTCACACTTTGTTTTTTCTTCTGGGTATCCTAGTGGCATTTCTTCAGCAAGACTATGAATCTTATTCATAACAGTGGTTTTTGTAATCTTAGATTTTGATGGTAAAACTTTTGTAGCTTCTTCATAGCTTGTTTTGGATGCCTCTGTTAAAATTGCGACCTCTGCTGCTTCACTGAAGCGTTCATTCTTATCTAGGCCTATCAATTCCTCTGTTAAATAGTGGTAGGAACCGTCTTCTCGGCTCCTAAAATAAGTATTATTAAATACAACATCTCCAACTGATGTAATTAGTGTCTTGGCATCATGTCGTTGTATGATATATTTTTCTGTTCTCCATATATCATTTTCAATTTTGGAATTGATATCACTTAGTACAAGGCTTAGAAATGATGCAGCAAAAGCTTCTGTAGACTCCTTCACAGATGTTTCTAAAGAATAAAAATCTTTCGGATTAGTAATAAAATTTTGCTCAGATTTAGATAATGCCTCCACCAATTCAGTTAATAATGCTACAATAGACATGAGAGTAACAGCTCCTTTCGTTGTTTGTTTTGCCAAAAACTATTTTACACGAAAGTTGTTACTCTCATTTTTATTTTCTTTATTCAACTGACAAAATCTTTACTCTAAG
>JAEEGL016630052.1_pt1 | contig 10345 bp, 6 predicted proteins | sample 9134231 | NCBI WGS metagenome assembly JAEEGL01 (sample SAMN16246548, study PRJNA631951) | gut metagenome | biome: gut microbiome; feature: rumen; material: fiber-attached | host: Bos | place: Iran: Karaj | collected 2018-10
AGCTCCTTCTCCACGCCCTCCAGCTCGAAGCCGCGCCACATCATGCGCTCGATGAATTCCTCATCGGTCACGTTGAAATCCACATAGTCCTGCAGCCAGGATTTAGGAAGTCTCATATCTTCGTCCTCCTTTTCTTAGAACTGGGTCAGGAAGCGGGCGTCGTTCTCGTATTCGTAGCGAATGTCCGAGATGCCGTACTTCAAGCTGGTCACCCGATCCACGCCCACGCCGAAGGCGAAGGCGGACCACTCCTTGGGATCGAGGCCGCAGTTCTCCAGCTCGTGGGGGTTGGTCATGCCGCAGCCCAAGATCTCGATCCAGCCCGTGCCCTTGCACACCCGGCAGCCCTTGCCGCCGCAGATGGTGCAGCTCATATCGAGCTCGGCGGAAGGCTCCGTGAAGGGGAAGTAGGAGGGCCGAAGCCGGGTTTTCACGTTCTCGCCGAAGACCGCATGGATGAAGGCGTCCAGCGTGCCCTTCAGGTTGGCGAGGTTCAGGTTCCTGTCCACCACGAACCCCTCGATCTGCATGAACACGGGGCTGTGGGAGGCGTCCACCTCGTCCACCCGGAACACGCGGCCCGGCATGAGGAACCGGAAGGGGGGCTTGAAGGTCTGCAGCGCCCTGATCTCGCAGGGGGAGGTGTGGGTCCGAAGCAGCACCTTGTCGTTGATATAGAAGGTGTCCTGCATGTCCCTGGCCGGATGGTCGAGGGGCAGGTTCAGGAGGGTGAAGTTGTTGTCGTCCAGCTCGATCTCCGGCCCGTCGAAGACCTGGAAGCCCATGCCGACGAGGGCGTCCCGGATGGTCCGATAGGTCTTGGTCATGGGGTGAAGATGGCCCATGGCCACGGGGGAGACCCCCGCTTCGGTCACGTCCAGGGCCTCCTGCTGGAACCGAAGCTCCTGGGCCTTCTTCCTGAACTCCGCCCGGCGCTCCTCCATGGCCGCCTCCAGCTCCTGCTTGAGCTTGTTTACGCTGGCGCCCAGCTGGGCCCGCTCCTCCTTGCTGAGCTTGCCCATGGTCCTGAGGATCCCGGTGAGCTCCCCGGCTTTGCCGAAGAGCTGCTGCTGCAGGGCCACCAGATCGGATTCCTCGCGCATGGCGGCCAGCCGACGCTGGGCCTCCTCGCGGATCCGCATCAGATCGTTTTCCATCGTTCGTCTCCTTTTCGTTTCATAAATAAACCGCGCCCCGTCCAAAGGGACGAAGCGCGTCGTGGTACCACCCCAAGTTCGCCGCCGGATAGGGCGGCCTCAAAAGCTGTATCGGGCTTTCCCGTCGCAAACTACCGTGGGACCATGGCCCCGTTTCCCCTGCGCCGCTCCCGGGCGAACCGCATCCCTTCCTCGGCGCTCCGCTTTCACCTGACCGGAGCTCTCTTTGGCCGCCTCTTAGGACCTTTTCCCGTTCTCAGCGTTGTATCAAATATCGGGCCTATTCTACCACCAGGGCTTCCCTGCCGTCAAGAGTAATTTGCACGGCGGCAGCTTCGTCCGTCCGCAGGATCCGGGTCCCCGTGAGCGCGAGGCGCAGCAGTACCTCCGGCGACGGGTGACCGTACTCGTTGGCCCCCACGCTGACCACGGACAGGGCCGGAGCCACCACCTGCAGGAACCGGAGGGACGAGGAGGAGGGGGAGCCGTGGTGGCCCACCTTCAGCACGTCCGCGGCGAGCTCCGAGCGGTGGTAGCGAAAGAGCATGTACTCCTCCGTCTGGACGGTGGCGTCCGCCATGAACAGGGCGGCGCTGTCCCCGTAGGCGATCCGCAGCACCGCGGAGGCGCCGTTGACGTCGTCGTAGGTCCGGTTCGAGAGAGGGCTCAGGACCGTGAGGACGGCGTCGCCGTAGGCTATGGCGTCCCCTTCCAGCAGGGCTGTGCAGCCCACGCCCCGGCGGCGGACCTTCTCCAAAAGGTCGCCGTAGTCGCCCTCGCCGCCGCCGTAATAGACCTTCTCCACGTCGAACCGGCGCACCAACGTCAAAAGGTTCCCCGTATGGTCGGCGTGGCCGTGGGTGACATAGACGGCGTTCAGCTTGTCCACGCCCAAGGCGTGGAGCTGGTCCACCAGCCGGTCCCGGCTCTCGAAGGGGCCCGTGTCGATCATGATCCGCTCCCCGGTGGGGAAGGCCGCCAGGCAGGCGTCCCCCTGGCCCACGGACAGGAAGATCAAATTCACCCGGTCCGGCAGGATGGCCCCGGCATACAGCCTGTCCGGGTCCGTCTTGGGCCGGGAGCCGCCGCAGCCGGTCAGCAGCAGGAGCGCGGTTAGAAGTAAGGACAGGAACCGCTTCATAGGCCGTCCACCACGTCGAAGACCTTCACCACCCCGTCCGCCACGCAGAACCGCACGTCCTTGCCGGCGTAGGGGAAGCCGTAGGGGTCGCTGCGGCCGGTGAGATACCCGGGCCGCGGGTCCAGGGCCAGGGAGGCCAGGAGGGCCGGCCGCTTCTCCTCGGGGATGCGCTCGAGGAGCTCCGGCGGGAATTCCACGGGCAGCCGCTCGTCCGCATGATCCGCCGCAAAGCCGTTTCGGGCCTCCGGATGGCTGTCGGTGAAGGACAGGTAGGGCTTGATGTCGTAGATGGGGGACCCGTCCATGAGGTCTGCCCCCGAGACCACCAGCACCGTACCCAGATTGGGCCGCTTTTCGAGGCGCAGCAGCTTCACCGAGGACAGGCCCAGGGGGTTGGGCCGGAAGGGGGAGCGGGTGGCGAAGACCCCCATGCGCTTGTTGCCTCCCAGCTTGGGCGGCTTCACCATGGGGGACCAGCCTTCCTGCTTCACTTCAGAGAAGCCCCAGATGAGCCACAGGTGGCTGTAGCCCTCCAGGCCCCTGAGGGCGTTCTCGTCCCGGTATTGGGGTTCGAACACCACCAAAGCCTCCTGCTCCGGCACCAGATTGCTCTGCCGGGGGATGCCGAACTTGCTGGTAAAGTCGCTCCGTATCCGGGCGACGACTTGTAACGTGAGCTGTTCTTCCATGCCCATCAGTATACCCCGCCCCCGTCCCGCTGTCAAAGGGATACTTCCCGCCGCCCCACGGTCCCTTCTCGCGGAGCGGGGAATCGGCAATATGTGTTGAAAAATCCGCTTTCCTGTGATATACTGACACATAAATGCTGTGGAGGCATGGCCTTCATGCCCGGCAGCCAGCCGATTCGAAGGAAAAGAGGTCGCACATGTTCAAAGCCGTCAAAGAAAAGATCAGCGTGTTCGCCGTGAAGAATCCGTCTCAAACGGTCCTGCTGGGCATCCTGATCCTGAATATCCTGCTGTTCGCCGTCGCGGCGCTGGTCATCTCCCTGCTGGCGCCGGAGTCCCAGAGCGGCGGGTTCTGGGCTTCCGTATACTATACGGTCTGCATGGTCCTGGACGCGGGCTGCATCGAGTATGTGATCGCGGACATCGGCAAGGCCAGCGTGGCGCTGATCCTCGTATGCATCGGCACCGTCCTCATCGGCATGATCACCTTCACCGGCGCCGTCGTCGGTTATGTGACCAACTACATCTCCAGCTTCATCGAGAATTCCCGGACCGGCATCCGCGCCCTGCGGGTGTCGAAGCACACGGTGATCCTCAACTGGAACTCCCGGGCGTCGGAGATCATCAACGACCTGCTGTACACGGGGAAGAAGGAGATCGTCGTGGTGCTGGCGCGGCAGGACAGCGACGATATCCAGCGGGAGATCGCGGAGCGCATCTCCGCCACGCTGAAGACGGAAAATGCCCTGGTCCGCAAGGAATGCAGCCATATGAGCTTTTTGCATCGGGTGATCTATTATCGGAACCATCGCCTGAAGAACCGGGTCACGGTCATCGTGCGCGACGGCGAGACCTATTCCACCAAGCAGCTGACGGACATCTCCGTGCCCCGGGCCAACACCGTCATCATCCTTTCCGAAGAGCACAAGCCCGGTGAATGCGAGTACACCGCCCAGGAGTTTCAGGATCAGCTGGAGCGGGGCAATTCCAATACCGTGAAGACCCTGGTGCAGGTGGCGGAAATGACCTCCAGCGAAGATTCCGCGGACGCCCAGACCATCATCGTGGAGGTGGAGGACGACTGGACCGCCATGCTGGCGGAGCAGATCATCGCCCACAAGGAACGGCTGAACAAATGCCATATCATCCCAATCTACGTCAACAGGATCCTGGGGCAGATCCTGTCCCAGTTCTCCATCATGCCGGAGCTGAACACGGTGTACAGCGAGCTGTTCTCCAACCGCGGCGCGGAGTTCTTCTATATCAAGACGCCCTGGGTGGACGACGTGAACGCGGCCACGGGCCACTACATGAGCACCCATCGCCACGCCATCCCCCTGACCATCATGCAGACCGCCTCGGGGAACCATGCCTATTCCGTGGCCAACCTGGAGGAGGACTGCGAGCGGGAATGCGCGCCCATCCATACGGACCTGGCGGTACAGCTGAATCGAAACTATCAGATCAAGCCCCGCAACGTGGTGATCATCGGCCACAACAGCAAGTGCCGGAGCATCATGGACGGGTTCAACGCCTTTCGGGGCGAGCACAAGACCTCGGACAGCGAGATATTGAACATCACCGTCATCGACGATCCCAAGAATCTGGAGCGGTTCGGGTATTATCGGGAGTACCCCTATGTGACCCGGATCGTGGAGGCGGACATCTTCGACGCGGACAAGATCAAGAGATCCATCAACGAGGCCATCGACGCCTTCGAGGACGATACCAGCCTTCTGATCCTGTCCGACGACTATACGTCCGCGGAGGATCTCGACTCGGCGGCCCTGACCTACCTCATCTACGTGCAGGACATCGTCCGCAAGCGCCTTGCCGAGGACCCCGATTTCAGGCGGGAGAAGGTGGACGTGATCGTGGAGATCCTGAACCCCAAGAACTATGACGTGGTCCACAACTACAGCGCGGACAACGTGGTCATCAGCAACCGCTACATCAGCAAGATGGTCACCCAGATCGGGCGCAAGCAGGCCCTGTTCGAGTTCTACTCCGATATCCTGACCTACGACGAGGAGGAGACCTCCACCTATCGCAGCAAGGAGCTGTATATCAAGGACGTGGAGCCCTTCTTCGAGCCGGGCTGCATCCCCGGCCGCTGCACCGCCGCAGCGCTCATCCGCGCCATCTACGACGCTTCGCCGGAGGAGAATAAGATCATCCTGCTGGGCTATGCCCGGATCACCGGCGAGATGGTCCTCTTCACCGGCGACCAGGACGATATCGAGGTGGAGCTGACGAGCAAGGACAAGCTGATCGTGTTCTGCAATCACTGACGAAGGGCACGGCACGGTTCATATCTCTTGCGGAGAGTGAATAACAAAACGGTTGGACAATCGCCCGGCGCGGCATTGTTTGAGAACAAAAGCAGGATTTGATAAAACGAAAGGAGAAACAAAATGATCGATTCCGCTCAAATGTACATTGCAAAGCTGAAGGCCGAAGAACTGAAGTACACCACCAGGGACCTGCCCGACGGCAGCATCGTCGTCAGCGTCATGTTCAACATGGTGTTCACCCACGCCATCTTCCAGAGCAATGACAACGGCAAGCATGTGGCCTTCCGGACCCAGCTGGAGTCCGTTCCCGCCGAGAAGGTCAACGATATGCTGGTGGTCTGCAACTCCCTGAACATGCGGTATCGCTGGCTCAAATTCTATCTGGACAAGGACAACGACATCATGGTCGAGGACGACGCCATCGTCAGCCCGGAGACCGCCGGCGAGGAATGCTTCGAGCTGCTGATCCGGACGGCCGGCATCATCAAAGAGGTCAAGCCCTTCATCATGAAGGCGATCTACGCGTAAACGACTACTGTTCGTCCGGCCCCAGGGGCCCCTCTTGGGGCCGGACCATGGAAGGGATTTGGTATGAGGTATATTAAACTGTCCGTTTCCACCCGTTCGCCCCTGGCGCTGTTCGATTACGACAAGGGCGGCAAATCGTTTTGGAGCGACCTGTGCGGTCTGCTGAGGAAGAGCTATCCCGATATCGTCGTGGAGAAGAAGGGGGCCTTCCAGTATTGCTTCTTTATGCCCTTCTCCGCCAACGACGCGGAGGCCGTGGCCAGGGTGCAGGAGATGATCTCCTCCCTGAATATCGAAATCGACAATTTCATCGTCTCGTCCTGCGCCATCAGCCAGACGGATCTGGAGAACCTGAAGAACAGCGACGTGGATCATGTCACAAATAGAGGCTGGTTCCCCCAGGCGGAAGCGGCCGTGAAATCCGGCGCCTCCGAGGAGGCGAAGGACCCCCTGTCCCCGTCGGATCTGGGAGACATACGAAGGACTGCCGGCGGCGCCGGCGCGCCTTCCTCCGATTTCGGCGGCATCCAGAAGACCACTGGCAGCGACAGCGCGATCCCGCCTGTCTTCGAGAGCATCCAACGGACCTCGGGCGGCGACGGCACGCCGCCGCCCCAGGAGGACCCCAAGCCGCAGAAGAGCCAGATGCCCAGCAGCGGGGACTCCCAGGCTTCGGACAACCCCACCCTGGAGTCGGAAGCCAAGCGGCTCAGCACCCTGCGGGACACGCTCCTGAGCGTGGTCCACGGTCAGCGCCACGCGGTGGACGAGGTGGTCCAGACCATCTTCGAGTGCGACGCCTTCAACAAGTACAACGAGAAGCATCGGGGCCCCCTGGCCACGTTCCTGTTCACCGGCCCTTCCGGCGTGGGCAAGACCTTCCTGGCCCGGCAGTGCGCCGAAGCGCTGGGCATCGAGCCGCTGATCGTGGATATGAGCGAGTATTCCGACAACCTGGCGAACAATAAGTTTAACGGGGAGCACGGCCAGCCCGCCATCGTCACCGGCTACGTGCGCAACCATCCCAAGGGCATCATCATCTTCGACGAGATCGAGAAGGCCCATATCAACACCATCTATCTGTTCCTGCAGATCCTGGACTCCGGCGTCCTCATGGACATGAAGCTGAACAAGGAGGTCTCCTTCCGGGACACCATCGTCTTCATCACCACCAACGCGGGCCAGAGCCTGTACGACGACCCCACGGTGCTGGATCTGTCCAACGTGCCCCGGCACGTGATCACCAACGCCCTGCGCACCGACATCAAGCCGGGGACCATGAACGAACCCTTCTTCCCCGAATGCATCACCACCCGGTTCGCCAACGGCCACGTGATCCTGTTCAACCATCTGGAACCCTTCGCCCTGATGCAGATCGTCCAGGACGAGATCCGCAAGCAGGTCTCCTTCTTCGAGAAGGCCTACAAGATCTCCGTGAAGTACGATCCCATCATGCTCTCCGCCATGGTCCTTTACTCCGCCGGCGGCGCGGCTGACGCCCGCTCCCTCCGGGGCACGGCCAAGAACATGGTGGTGAAGGAGCTCCACGACGCCATCTTGCAGCTCTATCATAAGAACGGCGATCGGATCAACGCCCTGGAGGAGATCGAGATCAGCGTCCTGCCGGAGCGCTGCGACATGAACGTGCAGAACCTGTTCAAGCGGCAGGAGAAGATGCACGTCCTGGCCTTCGTGGACGCCGGGAACGAGGCTCGGGTCCGGGAGCTCCTGCCCGGCGCCGACGCGGAATACGAGGTGTTCAGCGACGTAGAGGCCTTCAAGCGCCGGTCCCGGGGCGTGGTGGACTACGTCCTGCTGGATCCCACGGCCGGCATCCGGCCCATGGATCGCCTCCCCAACGACTTGGAGGACTACGATTCCGAGGGCAACGACGTGTTCCGGTACCTGCGGGAGTTCTATCCCGAGATCCCGGTCTACTTCCTCAACATCGGCGACCGGAACGACATGGACTTTTCCACCCTGCTTGCCAAGGGCGGCCGGGACGTGATCCGGTTCAACACCGAGGCCCCCGACGGGCTTGCGGATCAGCTCAGCGCCCTGGCCTTCGGGGCCCTGGTCAACAACTCCACCTTCGAACTGGGCCGGTCCGGCAAGATGCTGACCTACAACTGCTCCCAGTTCTTCGTGGACGAGAAGCACGTGGTCATCGCCTTCGACCACCTGAACGTGGGCTACGCCACCTCCTCTTCGGACAGCGGCATCATCACCCATTTCGACGACAAGAACGGCGTCACCTTCGCCGACGTCGTGGGCTGCAAGGAGGCCAAGCGGGCCCTGGGTGATTTCTGCAAGTTCATCTCCGACCCGCGGCGCCTCATCATGGCGGGGAAGAAGATCCCCAAGGGCGTGCTGCTGTACGGCCCGCCGGGCACCGGTAAGACCATGCTGGCCAAGGCCATGGCCAACGAGGCCAAGGCGGCCTTCGTGCCCACCACGGCCACGGCGCTCTTCGGCTCCCTGGTGGGCGAGAGCGAGCGGAACGTGCGGGAGCTCTTCCGCCGGGCCAGGCGGTATGCCCCGGCCATCATCTTCATCGACGAGGTGGACGCCATCGCCCGCACCCGTACCGGCTCCGTCAGCACCGCCCATAACGAGGACACGCTGAACGCCTTCATCGCGGAGATGGACGGCTTCTCCACCGACGAGAAGCGGCCCGTATTCATCCTGGCGGCCACCAACTACGACGTGTCCGGGGACGGCCCCCGGGTGCTGGACGCGGCCTTCGTCCGCCGGTTCGATCGGAAGATCCTCATCGGCCTTCCCGACACGGAGGATCGGTTCACCCTGCTCAAGCTCCTGTTGAAGAAGCACAGCGTGGACTTCGGCAAGGATCACGACATGATCGTTCGGAACCTGGCGGAGCGCAGCGCCGGCATGAGCAACGCGGATCTGAACATCATCATCGACATGTTCCTGCGCAACGCGGAGGATAAGGAACCCACCAGCGCGGCGCTCATGGACGCCCTGGACGCCTTCCGCTTCGGCGAGGTCAACGAATACGATCCCGAGGATCTTCGGCAGACCGCCTGCCACGAGGCCGGTCACGCCCTGGTGGCCCGGCTTTTGGGCGAGACCCCGTCCTTCCTGACGGTGGTGGCCCGGAAGAACTTCGGCGGCTTCATGGAGCACGCTCACGACGAAAAGAAGATGACCTCCTCCTTCGGGGAGCTCATGAACCGGGTGTGCACCTCCCTGGCCGGCCGCGCCGCCGAGATAGAGGTCTACGGCAAGGACAGCGGCATGAACACCGGCGCTTCCAGCGATCTGGCCAACGCCCGCTTCCTCATCAAGGTGGCTTTGAACGAGTACGGCATGGGCGACAAGCTCTACACCCCCAGCACCGACGAGGAGTGCGAGAAGCTGATGCAGGCCCAGTTCGACCGTGCCCGGTCCCTGCTGGCGGCCAACCGGCCCGTGCTGGACAAGCTCACGGACCTCCTCTACACCCGCAAGAGCCTGGACAAGACCGAGCTCGAGGCCTTCTTCCGCAGCAACCTCTAACTGGAGACAGACAGTGTTTATGAAAATAATTAAAGTTATATGGGAAGGGGTAAAAACTGTTGCTGAAGCAGGTGGATTTTTAAGTGCAATGATCATTCTTGTGGGCGTTGCAAAAAAGGGAATAGCTAAAAGACGAGCGAAGAGGAGGAAACAGTATTTAGCGGGAATAATGTCGAAAAACTATATTAACTGGGAAAGGGAGACACTTGAAGGTATTTATTCGAAAAGCAGCTTCTCTTTTGTGAAAGTTTACGATAGGTCTTTTCCGGTGCTGGCAATACAAGGAGATGCAAGCATAAAATACCCATTCGATGAATTAACGACTGATGCAAGCAAAAGCAAGAATAAGGAATACCTTGAGCGAAAAGTTGAAGAAAAGGACGAACAAAAAGATAAAGAAAAGGGCATACAAAAAAACGACCCAATTATAATCCATGACAAGCTTAATGTATCGAAGTTTCCGCATTATAGGCAGTTTTCATGGATAGTACATGACCAAGTAAAAAGACCAGAGTTATATGGGTACACCAATATTGGTATCCGTTTTTCTGATAAAGGAACTATTATTGGCTTGAATGCTACACCAAGAACATACAGAGAAACGGTATTCAGCTGCCATGTTTTACAGTATGAATTATGGAAGGCTTTTCGAAAAAAGGAGATAGCCTCGAAGTTCAGGCTAATACACAGAAAGGAGAAACGGATCGTAAAACCGGCAACCTTACTGGATTTGCCTTTACGAAAGCAAATTCACCAGGGTTATTCACTACCAGAGATAATCTTTGAAGGGAAGAATCGGTCTTCGCTTGTAGATATCAATTTGGTCATATTACTTAAAGAGGGTGGAGAGTGGCAAATTGCCGTTGGTCCTCGCTCCCAGGATGTAGCTACGTTTCCGGGGTATTGGAGCATAATACCTTCAGGGGGATTTGAATTGTATGAAAAAACAATCATTCCTGATAATGTGACAGAAGGTACTTTTCAAAAAAAAATCGAAGACAACTTTAGATTTAT
>JAEEGL016747007.1_pt1 | contig 10345 bp, 21 predicted proteins | sample 9134231 | NCBI WGS metagenome assembly JAEEGL01 (sample SAMN16246548, study PRJNA631951) | gut metagenome | biome: gut microbiome; feature: rumen; material: fiber-attached | host: Bos | place: Iran: Karaj | collected 2018-10
AGGGAGCTCAGATGGTAAGATCAGCAGGAAACGGCGCGCAGCTGATGGCTAAGGAAGGAGATTTCGCTCAGGTGAGACTCCCGTCCGGAGAAGTAAGAAAGATCAGAATGGAATGCCGCGCGACGATCGGCGAAGTAGGAAACGGCGACCACCAGAACATCAGCATCGGTAAAGCCGGCCGCAAACGTCACATGGGCATCAGGCCGACGGTCAGAGGATCCGTAATGAACCCGAACGACCACCCGCACGGCGGCGGCGAAGGAAAAGCCGGAATCGGCCGTGTCGGCCCTGTCACACCGTGGGGCAAACCTGCTCTCGGTCTGAAGACGAGAAAACGCGGAAAAGATTCGAACAGATACATCGTCAAGAGAAGAAACGAGAAATAATTCAGGAAGGAGCACAGTATAAATGGGTAGATCAGTTAAGAAAGGCCCTTTCGTTAATAAGAAACTGCTGAGCGCCATCGAAGAGATGAACGCAAATAACGAAAAGAAAGTCGTAAAAACATGGTCAAGACCGTCGACGATATTCCCGCAGATGGTCGGACATACGATCGCTGTCCATGATGGCCGCAAACATGTTCCTGTATATATCACTGAGGACATGGTAGGTCACAGACTTGGAGAGTTTGCTCCGACAAGAACCTATAGAGGTCATGCTGCCGACAAGAAGACCAAGTAAGAAAGGAGAACATCAACATGGAAGCAAAAGCAGTAGCTAAATATGTAAGAATGTCTCCGATCAAACTCAAGCCGATCACTGATATGGTAAGAGGTAAGGATCTGAATGAGGCATTGACCATACTGAAGTTCACACCGGGCAAAGGTGCTGAGCTGGTAGAAAAAGTAGTTAAATCTGCTGCCGAAAACGCGGAGAACAACCTTGATCTCGATCCCGAGAACCTGTACGTCGCGGAAGTCTACGCTAATCAGGGCCCGACGATGAAAAGATGGAGAGCCGGAGCGCAGGGCAGAGCATCGATGATTTTGAAGAGGAGCAGCCACATCGGCGTTACCTTGAGAGAGAAGGAGGTTCAGTAGATGGGTCAGAAAGTAAGTCCACACGGTCTCAGAGTCGGAGTCATCAAGGACTGGGATTCAAAATGGTATGCGGACAAGCAGAGTTTTGCGGATTATCTCGTAGAAGATAATGCCATCAGAGAGTTTATAAAGAAGAAACTGTACGCAGCCGGCGTATCCAGAGTCGTGATCGAAAGACGCGGCGAGAACGAGATCAGGGTAACTGCAGCGGTAGGTAAACCGGGCCTCGTTATCGGAAAAGACGGAAGCGGCATCGACCAGGTCAAGAACGAACTGGCCAAGATGACAGGCAAGAACGTCGTCATCGATATCAAAGAAGTAAGAAGAAGCGAACTTGACGCGCAGCTGACAGCTGAGAGCATAGCTGCAGCCCTCGAAAAGAGAGTAGCGTTCAGAAGAGCCATGAAACAGGCTATCGGCAGAACGATGAAAGCCGGCGCAAAGGGCATCAAGGTCCTGACAAGCGGCAGACTCGGCGGAGCTGAGATCGCAAGAAGCGAAAAGTACAGCGAAGGAAACGTTCCTCTGCACACACTCAGAGCTGACATCGATTACGGATTCGCAGAAGCCGACACAGCTTACGGCAAGATAGGCGTCAAGGTGTGGATCAACCACGGTGAGATCCTCGACAAGGGTCTGAAGGAAACTATCCGTGAAGAGAAGCAGGAAGGCAGAAGAGACGGCCGCAGAGGTCGTGACGGCCGCAGAGGTAGAAGAGACAGACGCGACGGTAACAGAAACGATCGCAGAGGCGGAAGGAACAACGACCGCGGAGCACTGCCGAAGGCAGCACCGAGAGTCAGAAAGATCCAGAAGCCGGAAGTCGAAGCTCCCGTAGAGAACGAAGCAGCTGAAGCTCCTGCTCAGGAAGCACCCGCTGAAGAATAAAAGACGCATGAAAGGAGGACGCGTGCTATGTTGATGCCAAAGCGCGTGAAACGCAGAAGAGTTCACAGAGGCAGAATGAAGGGCAAGGCGACAAAGGGAAACACCGTAACATACGGTGAATACGGACTGGTCGCACTCGAGCCCGGATGGATCACCTCTAACCAGATAGAAGCAGCTCGTGTAGCTATGACAAGATCCGTCAAGAGAGGCGGTAAGGTCTACATCAAGATCTTCCCGCACAAGCCGGTAACAAAGAAGCCGGCTGAAGTACGTATGGGTTCCGGTAAAGGTTCACCTGAGTACTGGGTAGCTGTAGTAAAACCGGGCAGAGTTATGTTCGAGATCGAAGGAGTAACGTTCGAGCAGGCTAAGGAAGCTATGAGACTTGCAGGACACAAACTCCCGGTCAAGACTAAGTTTGTCATCAAAGGTCAGGAAGGCGGTGAAGCGTAATGGAACTGAAAAAAATGAGAGAAATGTCAGACGCTGAACTCATTGCCGAATTGGCGAAAATGAAGAAGGATCTCTTCAACCTCAGATTCCAGCACGTAACGGGACAGCTTGAGAATCCCGTACTGATGAGAGAGACAAAGAGAGACATTGCAAGAGTCAAGACTATAATCAGAGAAAAAGAACTCGAAAAGATCCAGGCCGAGTAGAAAGGAGGATGAACTATGGAAAGAAATAGAAGAAGAAGCATGACCGGCTATGTCGTATCCGACAAAATGGATAAGACTGTCGTAGTAGCGATCGACGAATCCGTAAGACATTCTCTCTACGGCAAATCGATCAGAAGAACAAAGAAATTCAAGGCGCACGATGAGAACAACGAGTGCAACATCGGCGACCGCGTAAGAATCATGGAGACGAGACCTCTGTCCAAGGACAAGAGATGGAGAGTCGTCAAGATCGTAGAAAAGGTTAAGTAAGGAGGCACCGAGAAAATGATCCAGACAGAAACAAGACTGAAGGTCGCTGACAATTCCGGTGCAAAGGAACTGCTGTGCATCCGCATCCTCGGCGGTACTAGCCGTCAGTATGCAAACATAGGCGATGTCATAGTTTGTGCCGTGAAAGACGCAACACCCGGCGGTCAGGTCAAGAAGGGTGACGTAGTCAGAGCAGTCGTTGTCAGAACAAAGAAAGGCGCCAGAAGAGTTGACGGCAGCCACGTCAAGTTCGACCAGAACGCTGCAGTAATAATCAAAGAAGACAAGAATCCGGTCGGTACCCGTATTTTCGGACCGGTAGCGAGAGAGCTCAGAGACAGGAACTTCATGAAGATCGTATCTCTGGCACCGGAAGTACTGTAAGGAGGACGAAATGAAAATCAGAAAAGATGACACAGTAATTGTCCTCACCGGTAAGGACAAGGGCAAGAAGGGCAAGGTCCTGAAAGCAATGCCGAAAGAGGGCAAGGTGATCGTCGAGGGCGTCAACGTTCAGACGAAGCACCAGAGGCAGACTCCGACTCAGGCAGCTGAGATCAAGCACCAGGAAGGTCCGATCGACGCATCGAACGTAATGCTGATCGACCCGAAGTCGAAGGAAGCTACAAAAGTAGGTTACAGAATGGATGGAGACCGTAAGGTCAGATTCGCCAAGAAGAGCGGCGAAGCAATAGACTAAGAAAGGAGGAGATGAGGTTGACAGCAAGACTTAGAGAAAAGTACAAGAACGAAGCTTTCGGAGCTCTCATGGAAAAGTTCAACTACAACAACGTCATGGAAGTCCCCAAGCTTGAGAAGATCACGATCAACATCGGCCTCGGCGACGCTAAGGAAAACGCGAAGCTGATGGAAGGCGCAGTCGAAGAGCTGGGTCTGATCTCGGGCCAGAGACCGGTCGTAACTAAGGCAAGAAAATCCATCGCCAACTTTAAAGTCAGAGCGGGAATGCCGGTAGGAACAAAGGTAACGCTCAGAGGCGACAACATGTACAACTTTGCCGACAAATTTTTCAACATCGCTCTTCCGAGAGTAAGAGACTTCAAGGGTGTCAGCAGAAACGCATTTGATGGCCGCGGCAACTATTCGATGGGTATCAAAGAGCAGCTGATCTTCCCGGAGATCAATTACGACAAGGTCGACACGATCAAGGGAATGAACATAGTTTTCACAACGACGGCTAAGACAGACGAAGAGGCTGCAGCACTGCTCGAGCTTCTCGGAATGCCGTTTGAAAAATAGGAGGGAAGCGCGATGGCAAACACATCTCTCAAAGTTAAACAGCAGAGAAAACCGAAGTATTCCACAAGAGCATATACAAGATGCAGGATCTGCGGAAGACCGCACTCGGTCCTGAAGAAGTATGGTATATGCAGGATCTGCTTCAGAGAGCTTGCTTACAAGGGTGAGATCCCCGGCGTTAAGAAAGCAAGCTGGTAAACGTTACTATTATCCACTAAGTTGCGAAGGGCAGCGGCCTGCGTAGCAAAACTGGTGGAGGAAGGAGAACAAAGCACAATGACAATGACTGATCCCATAGCGGATATGCTTACAAGAATCAGAAATGCCAATGTCGCTGGTCACAAGACTGTAGATGTTCCGGCTTCGAAGATCAAAAAGTCGATAGCTGAGATCCTCGAGAAGGAAGGTTACATCAACGGATTCGAAGTGATCGAAGACAACAAGCAGGGCATGATCAGGATCGACATGAAGTACGGTCCCGAGAATGAAAGAATCATCAGCGGAATCAAAAAGATCTCGAAGCCGGGCCTGAAGGTTTACGCAAAGGCAACGGACGTTCCGAGAGTACTGGGCGGACTTGGAATCGCTATCATCTCCACATCGAACGGAGTCATCAGCGACAAGGAAGCCAGAAAACTCGGCGTCGGCGGCGAAGTGATCTGTTATGTATGGTAGGAGGTAAAAGATATGTCAAGAATTGGACTTAGACCGATCGAGCTTCCTGCCGGTGTAGAGGTCACAGTTGGCGAGGGAAACCTCATCACTGTCAAAGGACCTAAGGGAGAGCTCACAGAACAGGTCAGCGACCTTCTCGAAGTAAAGGTCGACGGCAACGTTCTGACAGTCTCCAGAGACGACGACAGCAAGCAGAAAAGATCGCAGCACGGTCTTGCTAGAACACTTATAAACAACATGGTGATCGGAGTCACAGAAGGCTTCTCGAAGAAGCTGCAGCTCGAAGGCGTTGGCTACAGAGCTGAGAAGAAGGGCTCGACTCTCGTGATGAACCTCGGATACTCCCACCCGGTAGAGATGGAAGATCCCGAAGGCATCGAGACAGAAGTCCCGAGCGCGACAGAGATCATCGTTAAAGGTATCGACAAGGCGCTGGTCGGCAACTATGCAGCCAACATCAGAAAATGGAGAAAGCCGGAGCCGTACAAGGGCAAGGGCATCCGTTACGAAGGCGAGCGTATTCGTCGTAAAGAAGGTAAAGCCGGCGTCAAGGGCGGAGATTAATGAAAGGAGTGAAAGACAATGGCAATCAAAAGCAGAAATGATAAGCGTGTCAAGAGACATGCAAGAGCCAGAAAGAACCTTGTTGGAACTCCTGAAAAACCCAGACTCTGCGTCTTCAGAAGCAACAAGAACATTTCGGCTCAGGTCGTTGATGATACGACAGGCAGAACACTGGTATCGGCTTCGTCGCTCGATAAGGATCTCAAGGCTGAGATCGGTTACGGCGGCAACAAGGAAGCAGCCAGGAAAGTCGGCGAAGCAGTCGGCAAAAAGGCTCTGGAAGCGGGCATCGAGACAGTCGCTTTCGACAGAGGCGGCCTGATCTATCACGGAAGAGTGAAGGAACTGGCCGACGGAGCAAGAGAAGCCGGATTGAAATTCTAACAGGAGGATACAAGGAATGCGAAATACAATAGATGCATCCAGATTGGATCTTACAGAAACCATCGTCAGCATCAGACGTGTTGCGAAGACTGTCAAGGGCGGCAGAAACATGAGATTCAGCGTCACTGTAGTAGTCGGTGACGGAGAAGGTCATGTAGGCGTTGGTCTCGGTAAGGCTCAGGAGATCCCCGAGGCTGTAAGAAAAGCAACTGAAGATGCCAAGAAGAAAGTTATAAAGGTTCCGACAGTAGGAACAACGATCCCGCACAGGATCCTCGGAGTATTCGGAGCAGGCAGAGTTCTTCTGATGCCGGCTGCTGAAGGTACTGGCGTTATCGCCGGATCGTCCGTACGTACGGTCCTCGAGGCTGCAGGAGTCAAGGATATAAGAGCTAAGTCCATCGGTTCCAACAACACAGGAAACATGGCTTACGCTACACTCGAAGGTCTTAAGAACCTCAAGACTGTCGAAGAAGTCGCCAGACTCAGAGGCAAGACCAAAGAGGAAATATTCGGTTAGGAGGAAGAACAATGGCAAAGATGATCAAAGTGACACTTACAAAGAGCACCATTGGAGCTACTCCTAAGCAGAAGAAAGTAGTAGAAGCAATGGGCTTGAAGAAGATGCACCAGTCGGTCGAACTGGTCGACAGCAGTGTTTCAAGAGGCGCTGTTGCTAAAGTAGCGCATCTTGTGACTGTAGAAGAACTGTAAGAGGAGGTGCAATAGGCAATGAAACTGCATGAACTGAAAGCAGCGGAAGGCGCCACAAAAGCTCGCAAAAGAAGAGGCCGCGGCCACGCCACAGGTCAGGGTACGACAGGCGGCAGAGGTATGAACGGTCAGAAGTCCCGCAGCGGCGGCGGCGTCAGACTGGGCTTTGAAGGCGGACAGATGCCGCTGTACAGAAGGATCCCGAAGAGAGGATTCACAAACATATTCGGCAAAGAGTATGCCGAGGTCAATGTCGAATCTCTGAACAGATTCGAAGCCGGTACTGTTGTTAACGAACAGGTCTTGAAGGAAGCCGGTCTTGTTAAGCAGGTAAAAGACGGAGTCAAGATCCTTGGAAGGGGTGAACTCAACAAGGGACTCACAGTACAGGCTGCCAAGTTTACAAAATCCGCATCCGAAAAGATAGAAGCTGCCGGCGGAAAGGCAGAGGTGATCTAAATGGAGATGCTTCAGACTATCGGAAAGGCCTGGAAGGTTCCTGATATACGTAAAAAGATCATCTTCACACTGTTGATGCTCGTCGTATTCAGGATCGGTTCCAACATACCTATCCCCGGTATAGACAGAAGCATGCTTGAGGAAATGTTCTCCGGTCAGTACGGATTGTTCGATCTGTTCGATCTGTTCTCCGGCGGAGCGTTCGGAAATATGACTATTTTCGCCCTCAGCATCACGCCGTACATCACGGCATCCATTATCCTTCAGCTCCTGACGATCGCGATCCCCTCGCTCGAGAGGCTTGCGAGAGAAGGAATGGAAGGAAGAAAAAAGATAACACAGTATACGCGCTATCTGACGGTGGCGCTGGCGCTGATACAGGCAGCAGGCATGACGCTCGGACTGTTCAGATCGGCCCTCATCAGTACAGACTGGTTCTCGATAGTGATCATAGTCCTGACACTGTCGGCAGGTACGGCCTTCCTGATGTGGCTCGGTGAGCAGATCAACGAGCATGGTATCGGAAACGGCATATCGCTGATCATCTTCGGCGGTATCGTCGCCCGTCTGCCGGCCGCGATACACACGACATGGTCGAAGTACGTTGCAGGCGAAGTATCGCTGATGACTATCATCCTTTTCATCATATTCTCGGTAGTCGTCATCCTCGGTATCATCGAGGTGCAGCAGGGACAGAGAAGAGTCCCGGTACAGTACGCCAAGCGTGTGGTAGGAAGAAAGATGTACGGCGGTCAGTCGACTCACATTCCTATCAAGGTCAACCAGGCAGGTGTCATCCCGGTAATCTTCGCGATGTCGATACTGCAGTTCCCGCTGACGATCACATACTTCATGAACAGCCAGTCGGCGTTCTCGCTGTGGGTCACAAAATGGCTCTCGCCTTCGGGATCGCCCGGCGTATGGATATACGCTCTGTTCTATGCTATGTTGACGATATTCTTCACGTATTTCTATACGATGATAACGTTCAACCCGGCTGAAGTGGCTAACAACATGAAGCAGAACGGCGGGTTCATCCCGGGCATCCGTCCGGGAAGAGCAACGGTCGAGTACCTGACAAAGGTAATGAACAGAGTAACGTTCGTCGGAGCGCTGTTCCTCGCGGCCGTAGCTATACTGCCGACACTCGTCAGCCAGTTCACTGCTCTGGACATCCACTTCGGTGGAACATCGCTCCTCATCGCAGTCGGCGTTGCGCTGGATACGATGAAGCAGCTCGAGCAGCAGCTGATAATGCGTAACTATTCAGGATTCCTGAAATAAGGAGGAAAGAAATGAATCTGATACTGTTAGGACCTCCGGGAGCCGGCAAAGGCACCCAGGCAGTCAAGATAGTCGAAAAATATGATGTACCGCACATCTCGACGGGCGATATCTTCAGAAAGAACATCAAAGAAGGAACACCGCTCAGAAAGAAAGCGCAGGAGTACATGGACCGCGGAGAACTCGTTCCCGACAGCCTCGTCATCGAGATCGCGACAGACAGGCTTACTGAGGACGACTGCAAAGACGGATTCCTTCTCGACGGATTCCCGCGTACGGTCGAGCAGGCCGAGGCGCTGGACAAATTCCTCTCCGAGAACGGAAAGAAGGTCGACTGGGTACTCGATATCGACGTAGCCAAGGAAGAACTTATGACACGTCTTACAGGCAGAAGAGTCTGCAGGAACTGCGGAGCTTCGTACCATGTAGTGAACATACCGCCGAAACAGGAAGGCGTATGTGATGAGTGCGGCGGAGAACTGTATCAGAGAGCTGATGATACTGTAGAGACTGTTGAGAACAGGATCGAAGTATACAACAGCCAGACAAAACCGCTTATAAACTATTATGAAGAAATAGGCAACATAGCGCATCTTGACGGCGCAGCACCGCTCGACGAAGTGTTCGCAGAGATCGTCAAGGTACTGGGTGAATGACATTATGATAATAATCAAAAGCGAGCAGGAAATACAGTTGATGAGAGAATCCGGTGAAGTCACAGGGTACATCCTCAGGGAACTCGAAGACTTTATCAAGCCGGGCATCTCGACGAAAGACATCAACGACCACGTAGAACATATCATAACATCGCACGGCATGATCCCGACTTTCAAGGGATATCAAGGTTATCCGGCAGCCGTATGCGCTTCCATCAACGAGGAAGTCGTGCACGGCATCCCGGATGCCAACCGGATACTCCAGGAAGGTGACATCATCAGCGTGGATATCGGTTCCACGCACAAGGGATATGTCAGTGATGCCGCAAGGACTTACGGAGTCGGCAAGATCAGCGAGGAAAACCAGCATCTGATCGACACGGCAAAGGCAGGCTTCTTCGCGGCGCTCGAGTTCTGCAAACCGGGCTACAGACTGTCGGACATCGGTCACGCTGTCCAGACGACGGTCGAGGCTGAAGGCTACGGCGTAGTAAGAGACCTCGTAGGTCACGGCGTCGGAAGCCAGATGCACGAGGATCCGCAGATCCCCAACTACGGCAGACCGGGAAGAGGACCGAGGATCGCGGCAGGTATGGTATTCGCCATCGAGCCGATGATCACGATGGGTACGTATCAGGTCGTTACGCTGAAGGACGGCTGGACTGTCGTAACGCTCGACAGAAAGCCGGCCGCGCACTATGAGAATACAGTCGTTATCACCGAGGGTGAACCGGAACTTCTCACCCTGTACAGTGAGGAAAAATATCATGGCTAAAAAAGATGTAATAGAAGCAGAAGGCGTAGTCGTCGACGCTCAGCCGAACGCGATGTTCGTAGTCAGACTCGAAGGAGGACACGAAGTCCTGGCGCACGTATCCGGAAAGATCAGGATGAACTTCATCAGGATCCTCCCGGGTGACAAAGTCAAAGTAGAGCTGTCACCGTATGACCTGAATCGCGGCAGGATCACCTGGAGAGAGAAATAAGGAGGTTGCGAAATGAAAGTCAGAGCATCAGTAAAACCGATGTGCGAAAAATGCAAAGTCATCAAGCGCAAAGGCAAGATCATGGTGATTTGCGAGAACCCCAAGCACAAGCAGAAGCAGGGTTAATGACACGCCGCTATCGCGGAACGTGTAAAAATAGTTAAAGTAAAAGGCGAAGTGATTTCGCCGAGGCAACATCCCGTTTATATTGCAGCACTTGTCCCAGTGATTGACGAGCGCAGCGAAGTCAAAGCACAGCCGGACAGGCGGAAATGCGACGGAAGATGGGAACAGGAGGAAAGAGAATGGCTCGTTTAGCCGGAGTAGACCTGCCCAATGACAAAAGGGTAGAGATCGGTCTGACTGCTATCTATGGCATCGGCAGACCGACAGCGCTGGAGATCCTCAAGAAAGCTAATGTCGATCCTGACATCAGGGTAAAAGACCTTTCAGAGGAAGAAGTAGGCGCAATCAGAAAAGTCATCGACGCCGAGTATGAGGTGGAA
>JAEEGL016822002.1_pt1 | contig 10345 bp, 4 predicted proteins | sample 9134231 | NCBI WGS metagenome assembly JAEEGL01 (sample SAMN16246548, study PRJNA631951) | gut metagenome | biome: gut microbiome; feature: rumen; material: fiber-attached | host: Bos | place: Iran: Karaj | collected 2018-10
CATCTACATCTATGATGGGCAAAACGTCCCGTGATGTCTCGTGACGGTCACGATAGCGTTTTTGGCGCTCGCGATGCAAGCGTTTTTGCTCCTCATACTTCTTCTTGTCGACGTCGATCTGGATTTTTAGGAAACGAAGGGCCATCTTCACTTCACCTGGAAGATTCGCACTAATGGTTTCATAGTCTTTACCAAGCACATCTTCAAAGAGTGCAGTGAAGAGCATGCCACGCTCTTCCATGCTCAGCATTTCAATTGCCTGCCATTGGTCGCCATAGAGCACGAATGACATGCCGGTTTTAGTTGTCTTCATTGAATGATCTTGTCCCATTCTTCTATTAAAAAAAATTAATGATTAAAATTTAATATTAGATGAGTAAGCGTCACTTGTAAAGACTTTATCTCTTTTGCTTTGTAAGAATACTCCTTACTCAAAGGTACTGCAAAGATAGAACAAATATTAAAAATGGGGAAAAATTAAAACAACAATAAATCTTAAAAAACGTTTACTTTTTGTAAATTACTTACCTAACCTATTGAAAACAAACGGATTACAAAAATAGCAAATTTTCCGAATTTGTCAAATTATTGGAATTACTTTTAACACTAAGAATGATTGGACAAGTTGGGATGCAGCATACCAGCTTCCCTATATGGCTGGAGTGAACAAGTAAAAAAGATTCTTTTTCCATTTCAGATTTTCACATCAAGACTCCGCACATAGGGATCAAGACTCCGCACATAGGGAACAAATTACAAAAAAGAAGGGCAAAAAATAGCATCTTGTCACGATTATTTACCATTTGTTACCAACCACAACCCTATAGCACTATCAGCTTGTAACACTGAAAAAAGTGCCATTTCATCGGGAAATGATATATGTTAATTGTTTCATTTATTTTGTACTTTGTTTCAAAAACGTGTTTCACTGAAAAAAAGTGTTGCAAAACCTTGCTTGTTATTAAAAAAAACACTACTTTTGGACTCGTTATTTATTAACACGAGCTAAAAAAAATAGCTTCCGTTATTCATTAACCGAAATCACAAATTCAAATAATATTACCCAAACCCAAATGACAAAAAAACTGAAAGTGATGATTAATCTTGTCATGAGCAAGAAATTGTCAAAGACATCGGTCCTCGCTTTGCTTATGATGGTGTTTGCAGCACCGTCGTTTGCACAGGGACTGGTCAAGGGTGTCGTCATTGACAGTAGCGGCGAGCCGATAATCGGTGCGACAGTTGTTCAGAAGGACAACCGTAAGAATGCAACCATTACGGACATCGACGGTAACTTCTCTTTAAACATGCCGGATGGCAAGGGAACCATCGTGGTCTCTTACATCGGCATGAAGGAGAAAGAGATCAGAATCACGTCTGGCAAAGATTTCCGCGTGACTTTGGAAGATGACGATACCAGCCTTGAGGAAGTGGTTGTTGTAGGTTATGGCCAGCAGAAGAAAGCTTCTGTGGTTGGTGCCATCACCCAGACAACAGGTGAAGTTCTGGAACGTGCTGCTGGTATCGGTAGCGTGGGTGCAGCCCTGACGGGTAACCTGCCTGGTATCGCCACGATTGCCTCTACCGGCCAGCCTGGTGAAGAGGACCCACGTATCTACATTCGTGGTGCAGCAGCTTGGAACGTCGATGCCCAGCCACTGATCCTCGTCGATGGTGTGAAACGTGAGATCAAATCTGTTGATATCACGTCAGTGGCCACCATCTCTGTGTTGAAAGACGCATCTGCAACGGCCGTTTATGGTGTGGAAGGTGCTAACGGCGTTATCCTTATCACGACAAAGCGCGGTGTGGAAGGCAAGGCCCGCATCGACGTCGGCTTCAATGCTACGCTGAAAGCCGTGTCGAAACTGCCGCGTAAGTACGACTCGTACGATGGCTATATGCTGCGCAACCAGGCCATTGAGCACGAGCTGGCCATCGGCGGTGCCGACTCCTGGGCATATTATCGCCCGCAGACGTTCATCAACAACTTCCGAAATCAGGACCATACCGTGAAGCCGAACTATACTGCCGATGGCATCTACCTCGGTGATTACAGTCAGGCCGAGCGTTATCCAAATGTTGACTGGCAGGATGAGATGTTCAAGTCGACTGCCTTGTCGTATAATACAAACCTGAACCTGTCGGGTGGTACGAAGTTCGTTAAATACTTCGTTTCGTTCGACTTCCAGAACGAAGGCGACATGACGCGCATCTGGGACAACCACCAGGGTTATGAAGGCGGTTATGCCTACAATCGTCTGAACGTGCGCTCGAACCTCGACTTCCAGATTACGAAGACCACGCAGTTCAAGGTGAACCTCGCAGGTTCGAATGCCCAGCAGAAGACTCCGCGCTATTATTATGGTAATAATGGTGAATTCTTCCAGCAACAGAACTGGGCCGGTGCTTACGGTATGGCTCCGAACCTCTTCCCCGTGCAGTTCTCTGACGGCTCATGGGGTTACTCAAAGATGGTGTCGAACATTGCAAACTCACCAGCCAATGTGGCCACTTCGGGTTACGAACTGGGTACTATTACCCGTGTTTTCACCGACTTTGCACTGGAACAGAACCTGGACTTCGTGACGAAGGGCCTTATTGCACGTGGAACCATCTCTTGGGACAACCAGTTCAATGAGGGTAGCCGCGGTATTTCCGACTTGCACACCACGAAGAAAGCCTACATCCTGCCCGAGGACGGACAGATGATTTGGGCCGACGAGATTAACGCAACCACAGGCTTCGACTTCTATGAGAGCCGCGACTGGACTACTGAGGCCGGTAACGTCAGCTATACCAGCCGTGCAACTGAGATGTCGCTGCAGCTGTTCTGGGGACGCCAGTTCGGCGATCACAACGTGACGTTGATGGGTAACTGGAAGCGCCGTAACAATGCCGGTAACGCCGACCTCGAGAATCGTCGCGAGGACTGGGTGTTCCGTACCACTTACGATTACAAGAGCAAATACTTTGCTGAGTTCAACGGTGCCTACAACGGTTCGCAGAAGTTCTCGCCCGACAACCGCTTCGCCTTCTTCTGCTCGGGTGCTCTCGGCTGGATGGTTTCGGAAGAAAAGTTCATGAAACCGCTGAAAGATAAGGGCATCATCGACATGTTCAAGATTCGTGGTTCCTATGGTGAAATTGGTGACGACAGTGCCGGTGATCGCTGGGCTTACCTGACGAACTGGTCGGTTGTCGGCCCGTTCAACATGAGTCTCGACGGTTCGGCAAGTCCGTTCACGGGCTATAAGGAATCGAGCATTGCCAACCCCGACTTGCGTTGGGCAACGGTGTCGAAGAAGAACATCGGTTTCGACTATGCATTCCTTCATGGCACCTTCGCAGGTAGCTTCGACTGGTTCCGCGACGACCGCTACGACATCTTTATCTTCGGTGGCGACCGTTCAGTACCTTCCTACTATGGTGCCGCCAAGACTCCTGACATCAACAAGGGTAAGATCAAAAACACCGGTTTTGAGTTTGAACTTCGATTCAATAAGGTGCTGGCTAATGGCATGCGTTTCTGGGCTAATGCCAACTATACCTACGCCCACAACGTGATCAAACTGAAGGATGACCCCGCCTTGTTCCCCGCCTATCGCAAGGCAGAAGGCTATCCTCATGGCCAATACCATTCATTCATTGACAACGGCTTCGTCAGAAGCTATGACGAACTGTACAGTACGCCTGAGCGTGATGCCAACGACCAGTACGTGCTCATCGGCGACCACTACATCGTTGACTTCAACGGTGATGGTAAGGTTGACGAGACCAACGACCAGGCTCCTTACGGCTACACTGGAAGCCCAGAGCACACCTACAATGCCACCATCGGCTGGGAATGGAAAGGCTTCAGCATGTTTGCACAGCTGTACGGTGTGACAGGCGTGACGCGCGACGTAGGCCTGGCATCCTTCAACAACAAGCTGCTTACGGTTTATGACAACGGTACTTGGTGGAATCCCGCAACCGGATCGGGCGAGGTCGTAGTACCCCGCTTCACCTCGCAGGTTTCCTACAACGACGGTACGCAGTATCTCTACGACGGTTCGTATTTCCGCCTGAAGAACGTGGAAGTTGCCTACACATGGACAAAGGGCTGGATCAAGAAGCTGGGCTTCACGAGCCTGAAGATTTACCTCAATGGTAACAACCTCTTCCTGATCACGAAGATGCCCGACGACCGTGAGAGTAACTACGGATGGAGCGGCGGTGGCGGTGCCTACCCCACTGTCAGACGCTATAACATTGGATTCAAGCTTTACATTTAATAGCGACACACATATTTATATATATTATGAAATATTTCAGTAACATCAAATCCCTACTGTACGGGTGCCTGCTTTTGCTGGCCTGCGGTGCCTCTTTCGTTTCCTGCACCGACTGGCTCGACAAGGATCCAGAGTCTATCGTGGCTGAGGATGAGGCATTCAAGAACTTCCGCAACTTCCAGGGATATATAGAGGAAATCTACAACCTGATTCCCGATAAGGAAAAGGTGAACTATTGTACGGCATGGAACTTCGGCGACGACGCTGTTCACAACCCCGAAGGCTATGCCCACATGGATCACCAGGTTGACCTTGGCAACTATCGTAACTGGTGGTTCAACAACCAGTGCTGGTTGAAGGGTAATAACTATAATGGCAGAGTGCAGTCGCTGTGGGACAACTCGTGGTACTGCATCCGCAAGTGCAATCTGGGTATTCAGAACATCAAGTCGCTCGTAGGAACCGACGAGGAACGCGACCTGCTTCTCGGACAGATGTATTTCTTCCGCGCATGGTGGCATTTCGAGGTGATGTGCTACTTCGGCGGCATGCCCTATATCGACGAGGCTTTCGAGGCCACGCAGATTCCCGAACTTCCCCGTCTGAGCTTCCAGGAGTGTGCCGACCGCTGCGCCGAAGACTTTGAGCGTGCCTACGACCTGCTGCCCCTCGACTGGGACGAGACGCTGGCCGGTATGCAGACCTCGGGCAGCAACGACCTGCGTGTTGACAAGTTCACCGCACTATGCTACCTTGGCAAGTGCTATCTCTGGGCCGGCTCACCGCTGATGAAGGAGATGGAGAAGACCAAGAACGGCGGCGCTGCCCAGCTGCTGGGTGCCAGCTCAAACGGCAAGACCTACGACTACGACGCGAAGTACTGCGCGAAGGCCGCTGAGGCACTCGGTAAGGCTCTCGATATGGTGAACAAGGGTCAGGTGAAGTACAAGCTCGCTGAGTTCAAGTACTCGAGCATCTACGACCACGAGCGCGATGAAAACAGCGATCCCGACAATTTCTACTCCGACGTTTTCTATACCGTGAAGCAGAGTTGGAAGATGCCGGGTGCCAAAGAAGCCATCATGCGTGGTGCCTATCCAGGAACAAACAGTGCCAACTGGAACTGCGCCAAGCTGTTTGGCCCGAAGGTGGCTGGCCTGGTCGACCATGACAATATCATTCATCATCCCACGGCAAACCTCATCGACCAATACGGTATGGCTAACGGACAGCCCATCTATCTGGTTCGAAATGGCGAATATGTGCTGAACCCGCTCTCTGGTTGGGATCCTGAGCACCCATACAAAGATCGCGACCCGCGATTCTACCACGACATCGTGTTCGACGGCTTCCACTATGTGCTCAGCACCGATGCCTTGAACGAAAGTCAGAAGAAACTTGAATACTGCGACCTCTACACAGGCGGTGCCGTGCGCGACATCGACCATGGAAGCAGCACAGGCTACTATATTCAGAAACTGGTGCCCCACCAGTGCAACCAGGGCGACAGATGGTATGAATGGGACTATGCCTTCCAGTGCTACCTGCCCTACATGCGCCTGGCCGATGTATACCTGATGTATGCCGAGGCAAGAGCTGCCATTGCAACTGGTGTAAGCCAACTGACCGAAAGACCTTCCTACTGTATGTCTCTTTCTGCTGTTGACGCTATCAACGCGCTTCGCGATCGCGTGAACTCCAGCGATTATCCCATGGAGCACGTACAGCCTAATCTCCGTGACACCAGGGAGCACTTCATCGATGAGGTACGTCGCGAACGTGCCGTGGAGCTGTCGTTCGAGGGCTTCCGTTGGTGCGACCTGCAGCGCTGGCTCCTCCTTACTGAGCCTCCCTACACGGTGAAGTACTCTCATGAGTTCGAGCGCCTGGAAACAGATGCTTGGTTTAAGGACCACGATCCGAAGGACGCAAGGGTTGGTAACTTCTCGAAGAAGGAGCTGATTACCCGTCGCTTTGAGTCAAAGCACTACTGGTTCCCGCTTCCTGACAAGGATATTTATCTCTACGAAGGATTCCCACAGAATCCGGGATGGTAAGGTTCAATTAACGATTAACAATTGAAAATTGACATATTTATGGACAAGATAAAAACAAACATATTCCTCTTTGCCATGTTGGCGGCAGCACCTCTTTCAGCTGGTGCTCAGGTTACTGACAATGCCGACTCTACCGTGGTAGAGAAGAAAGTACATGTTGCCTTCCGCGACAAGGACCCCGACCATCTTCTTGGAGGTATTTCCTATGTTGACATGGAAGAGCTGCAGAAGAAGGACTACACGATGGGCAGTCTGGAAGACCTGTACGGGCTTGTTGGCGGATGGAACGGCAACAACCTCTGGGGTATGGACAACCAACGTCTTGACAACAACGACAACAGCAACCTGCCAATTGTCATCATCGACGGTGTGAAACGTCCTTCCAACAACGTGCTACCTTCTGAAATTGAGCAGGTGACCTTCCTCAAGGGTGCACAGGCCGTGGTTCTCTATGGTGCCAAGGGTGCCAAAGGTGCCATCCTGATTACCACCAAGCGCGGAAAGGTCGACGGCCTGCAGATCAATGCAAATGCCAACACCGGCTTCCATGTCGCAAAGGCATTCCCTGAGTATCTTGGGTCAGCTGAATACATGACGCTCTACAACGAAGCGCGTGCAAACGACGGACTCGCTCCAAAATATACCCAGCAGGACATCTACAACCATGCTTCAGGTCTGAATCCCTATCGCTATCCCAACATAAACTACTATTCTGACGAGTATCTCCGCAAGGTCTACAATCGTTCTGAAGGTACGTTGGAGATTCAGGGTGGCGGTGCACGTGCCCACTTCTACACGAACATCAACTACTATCGCTTTGAAGACCTGCTGAACTTCGGCCCGGCAAAGAAAAACTTCACCGAACGCTTTAGCGTACGTGGTAATGTGGACCTGGTCGTAAACAAGCTCGTGACTGGTTTTGCCAACGTGAGCGCCACGTTCTACAATGCCAATCAGAACAAGGGTAACTTCTGGAGTGATGCAGCTTCGATGCGTCCGAACTTCCCAGAGAACGCAGCACCGCTGATTCCCATCGACATGGTCGACCCGAATGCCAGTAAGGCACTCTCTATTCTTGGCAAGTCGCTGAACCTGCTCGACGGAAAGTATTTCCCTGGCGGCACAAAGGCTACCCAGACAAATGCTATTGCCGACTGCTACTTCGGTGGTAAGACAAGGGCCGTCAGCCGTCAGTTCCAGTTCGATGCTGGTATCAACTACGACATGAACAAGTTCCTGAAGGGTTTGATGTTCAGAACATTGTTCTCTATTGACTATGCAGCAAACTACGACCTCGAATACGACAACAAGTATGCCGTATTCATCCCTACTTGGAGTAACTACAACGCACAAGATGCTATCGTTGCACTTGCCCAGCAGAACGATGAAATCGTGACGGGACACATGAGAATGTCGAATTCGAAATACCGCCAGACGATTAGCTGGAACGGCCATTTCGACTACGACAACACCTTCGCAGGCAAGCACCACGTGACGGGTATGCTGCTCGCCAATATGTATACGACAACTGCCAGCGGCACATACCACCGCTATGCAAATGCCAACATTGGCCTTCAGGCAGGTTACGACTACATGGGCCGCTACTTCGCCGATGCATCGTTTGCCGGTGTTCATTCCGCACGTCTTCCCAAAGGCAATCGCCAAGCCATCTCGCCCTCGTTCACCCTCGGTTGGAACATCGCCAAGGAAAACTTCATGAAGGGTAGCTTCGTCGACGACCTGATGCTCAGTGCTTCCTATAGCAACCTGAACGAAGATATCGACATCTATTTGCTAAAGGATGGCGGTGAAGAATATTTCTATAACTACGTAGCTTTGTGGGCAACTACCGGTAGTGGTTTCTCGTGGAACGAAGGTTCGACGACTGACCGTACCTTCTCCCAGAATGGTGCCAACCCGGCACTCGACTTCATTCACAGAAAGGAATTCTCGGTCAGCCTGCGTGGTTCGTTCTTCAATAAGCTGATCTCCACCGACCTGACGTTCTTCAATACCGATATGACTGGTTTCATCCCCCAGCAACCATCTAACCTCCCCTCGCACTTGCAGGGAGGTCTGCAGGGAAGTTCGTTCAAGTCGGCACTCAACAACAACGCCCAGAACCGCAAAGGCCTCGACTTCAGCGTAACAGCTCAGAAGCAGTTTGGCAAAGTGTATGCACAACTCGGCGTGGTAGGAACCTATTTCACAACCAAGTGGAAGACATTCGACGAGACTCCTGATCCCAAGGCTCCTCTGAGATACACTGAAGGTCAGGCTCTCGATGCACTCTGGGGCTATAAATGCCTGGGCTTCTATACTGCTGACGACTTTGATATTTCGACTACTGCTGAAGGCAAGACCAAGTACACGCTGAAACCTGGAGTTCCTGGCTCGAATCTCGGCGGTAACATCCAGCCTGGCGACCTGAAGTATGAGGACGTCAATGGCGACGGTGTCATCACGAATCTTGACCAGGTTGTTCTGGGTAAGTCAGGCCAGGTGAATGCCTTGGGCAATGCAACGGGTTATGGAAACATCGGTACTCCTTGGTTCCTGGGCCTGAACTTCACGTTGAAGTATAAGAACTGGACGCTCTTTATGGTTGGCAATGGCCAGTTCGGCGGTAAGGCCATGAGGAATGGCGGTTACTACTATATGAGCGGCGACGCCAAGTACTCAGTAAACGTACGTGGCCGCTGGACGCCTGAGACTGCCGCAGTGGCTACTCATCCCCGTCTGACCTCACTGAGCTCGGCACACAATGGCGCTGCTTCTACATTCTGGATCTACAGCACCGACCGTTTCAACCTCCGCAAGGTTCAGCTTACCTATGATTTCCCGAAGGACATGTTCTACGGAAAGTGGGTAAAGGGTCTCTCTCTTTATTTGAACGCAAACGACCTCCTCACGATTTCAAAGAATCGCAAACTGATGGAGACAAGCGTTGGCTATGCACCTCAGACTCGTTTCTATAATCTCGGTGTCAAGGTTACGCTTTAAAATTGAAAATTGACAATTGAAAATTGATAATTATGAAACGTAATATTATTAAATATGGTCTGTATCTGGTAACCGCCCTTCCCCTCATGGGAATAGGATCGGGGCTCCTCTGCTCATGCGATGACATGTTCGAACCGGCAGATGAGAACAAGCGACAGGCTGAAGATATGACCGAGGAGTCCAAGTATGCGCATGGCCTGCTCATCTATGCCTACGATCGCCTTCCCTACTTGACTTCCTCGCAGACCGATGTCGCCACAGACGACGCTGTGACCAACCTTACCAGCAGCGCTTATCTGAATATGGCAACAGGTACATGGGCTTCGGACAACAATCCCGTGTCTCAGTGGGACAATTGTAAGGATGGCATCCAGTATGTCAATCTCTTCTTCACAATCGTTGAGAGGGTAAAGTGGGCACCAAGTGCCGTGTCGAAGGACAAGATGTTCGTTGACCGCCTGAAAGGCGAGGCTTTTGGCCTGCGTGCTCTCTTCTATTACTACCTGTTGATGGCACATGGCGGCTATGCCGATGATGGCGTACTCTATGGTGTGCCCTTGCTCCTGACTCCCGAAGATGGTAGTTCTGACTACAACCAGCCACGCGCCACCTTCGCCGATTGTGTGAAGCAATGCTATGCCGATTGCGACAGTGCTATGGCATATCTGCCAATTGACTATGTTGATATCGAGAATGCCGATGAAATCCCTGCACTTTACAGGGCTCTTGGCGCTAATGTTTCCAATTACAACCTTGTGTTCGGAAAAAAGTCGAGAAACCTCTTGTCTGGCAAGGTTGCCGAGGCCATCAAAGCTCAGGTTGCACTGCTTGCTGCAAGCCCTGCCTTCCGCGAACAGAGCGGGGTGACTTCAGCTGAGGCTGCAACGCTTTGCGCCAACGTGCTCAAGCGCATTGGTGGATTGGAAGGTTTCGACCCGGTTGGCAACAAAGACTGGTTTAAGTCTTCCTATAAGTCAATGATCGAAGGTTCTACGGAGATTCCCGAGA
>JAEEGL017220076.1_pt1 | contig 10345 bp, 11 predicted proteins | sample 9134231 | NCBI WGS metagenome assembly JAEEGL01 (sample SAMN16246548, study PRJNA631951) | gut metagenome | biome: gut microbiome; feature: rumen; material: fiber-attached | host: Bos | place: Iran: Karaj | collected 2018-10
CGGAACTATATAGGGAAAGAAAAACTTACGCCGCCGTGCATCATACAGGTGCACGGCTTTTTATTGTAAAAAGGTGTTGACAATAGTTCGGTACCGAAGTAGTATATAGATGCTTCGGTACCGAACTATTTGTTTGCCGAAGCAAAAGGGAAAAGGCATTTAAAACAGTTTATGAAGAAAGGGGTATGAATATGGGATTTGGCAGAATAAGCGAAAACGATGAAAACAGCGTGATGGCGGCTGTGATGCATCTTCAGAGAGCGATGAGAAGGGGCCCCGTGCATGGGCACGGTCCTCACGGAATGGGTCCGCATCACGGAAGACCGGAGGGCATGGGTCCCCAGATGGGAAAGGGACATTGTCCCAAAGGTCCTGAGATGAGACACGGCCACGGCATGAACGAGGGAAGGCTCATCCACGCTCTCTCTGATAAGGAAAGCATGACGACACAGGAACTGATGGAAGTCCTCGACCTCCGTCCGTCTTCCATGTCCGAACTTCTTGCGAAGCTCGAAGAGAGAGGTCTTATCATCCGCAGCCAGAGCGAAGACGACAAGAGAGTCAACGTAGTCTCTCTTACGGACAAAGCGCGCAACATCCGGGAAAGGATCTCGGAAGAGCGCGCCGCAAGGATGGCAGTGTTCACAGCCTGCTTCACCGAAGATGAAGCGAAGGAATTCTGCAGGCTCTGCAACAAGCTCAGCGACCATCTCGAGTCGCTGAGGATGGTGAGATAAACAGTATCTGAAAAAAGAAAGGACGCGTCAGCGTCCTTTTTCTTTTACTCCGGCGAGCATGCCGGCTGTATACATATTGTACAGGTCGTCTATATCCGTGCCTTTGGTGTAATGATCCGCAAGCTGGGTGAGGAGATCGAAGGGTATACTTAAGTCGTTCTCGTCATCGGAAGCTCCGTATAGCTTGCCCAGTTCGTATACTTCCAGTTTCAGTTCTATAGGGTCTATATATCTGTTCAGCGAGAACAGCATATCTTCCTGTCTCTTCCTGTACAGAGCGGAAGAGACCCTGTTGATGACGTAGGATATGCCAAGGGCTAGAAGCCATACTGCGGGGAATCCCACGTAGAAGGGAACGAAGGTGTTCAGTTTATACATATCGGGCCAGCCTCCGTTGGCTTCGCCGACGAATACCACCATAGTCGTATATACGAGCGAATATATCATCAGGGGTATGAGGCATACAAGAGTGTCTTTTTTCCTGTAGTCGTAACAGGATTCCACCATCATGAAGGATATGAGCACTGCCAGAGGACATACCAGGTGCAGGAAGAAATTGCTTCCCCCAAGAGCCATCTTCCTGTCGTAGGGCAGTATGAACGCCATGGCGAAAACGAAGGTCAGGGTCGTGCATACAGTACCGGAATAGTGGACGAGAGAGAGCCATCTAGGATATATGAGACGTTTCATCCTTATGCCGTTTATGGCGTAGGGGAAGATGAAACCGGCCGCGAAGAAGGTGAGACTGTTGGAAAGAGTAGTGAAAAACCTGAAAGCGTGCAGAGCTTTGCCGCTCTCTTCCATATGCCACACTATGGCCCAGATGACTGCCGCTGCTGTGCAGAGGAGAGTTATGCAGCAGGCTGCAAGTGCCATGATGCTCCTCCATTTCTGGAGCTCTATCATATATTGTCCGGCTTTCGTCTTTCTGTCTTTCATGTCATCACCCCCGCTGCTCTATGAGCATAACTCATTATACACTATTTTTCTGTCCCGTTAATAACGGCGCATAATCTTGACGGGGGATATGACAAAAATTACAATTGAACATATACAGCATAAATATTACGGAGAGAAAAATGACTATCTTCAGATGTCCTCACTGCGGGGCGGAAACGGCCTACGACCCGTCGAAAGGAAAAGTTATATGCGAACACTGCGGCAGCGAACTGACCGTGGATGACTACAGCGCATATCTTGATGAAAAAGGCCTTTATCAGACCAACGAGCTGAGCTGCAGACAGTGCGGCGCTACGATACTCAGCACTGACAACACCGTAGCTACCTTCTGCAGTTTCTGCGGTTCGCCCCTCGTCCTGGACAGCCGCATCAGAGAAAAGAAAAAGCCCGAATATATCATCCCGTTCAGGATCAAAAAGGATAAGGCGTACAGTATCTACAGGAAAAAGATAGATTCTACCCTTCTTGCTCCAAGGTGGATGAAAGCCGACGAGAATGAAGAGAAGATAAGGGGGATATATATGCCCTTCCATATCTACCGCTTCACCTATGAAGGATCCTACGAAGGCGAAGGGAAAAAGACCAGGGTGGAGACCCAGGACGGAAAAAAGTACGACGTTACCAGAACGTACGAGATCGAGTCGCCGGTGACGGTGGATTACGATTTCATACCGGCTGACGGAGCGGCTTCTTTCCCCGATTCCATAAGCAGGGCCGTGTGCCCCTATTCGGAAAAGGGTCTTGAGGATTTCCAGCTTCCGTATTTTGCAGGTTACTACGCTGACGGAGCCGACGTGCCGGAAAGCCTTTACTCCGATAAGATGGAGTCCATAGTAAGGAACGATATCGCCCTGAGGCCTGCGAAGTCCGGCGGTCTGGAGATCGATACCTACAAGATGGAAGAAGATCTCGATCTAAAGAAAAGCGTCAAGACCGCCATGTTCCCCGTATGGTTCATGTCTCTTAGGAACAAAAACAAGATAAGCTATGCGGCGGTGAACGGGCAGACGGGAGAACTGGCTGCGGATATACCCATAAGCTTCGGGAGATACCTCGCAGCTTCGGCCATAGTCGCAGGAGCAGTATCGCTGCTTTTCAATCTTGTGTTTACTCTTACTCCCGGAAATCTTATGACAGCGGCTTCGGCGCTCGCCATAGTCGCTCTCATAATGGCCAACGGTCTCCTAAACGATACCTTCAGAAGAAAAAGACATTACGACGATGCAGGATATACGGGAGAAGACGCAGAGCCTGTCAAAGGAAAACCTATGAGCGAAGGAAGAGCCGTGGTGGTTATCAGCGGCCTGGTTTTGATGTTCTTCGCCGCTATAGGGGTAGGCACCCTCATAGCTCTCAGTTTAGAGGATGCTTTCATGCTCAACGTGCTTCCCATCCTGTTCACCATCCTGGGCTTTGCGATACTGATCGGCAGCTTCAGTTTCAGGGTCACGGGTATAAGGAAAAGGAAGGCTCCTTTGTGGTACAAGCTCTTCACTTTCATAAAGCCCGTTCTCGGAGCGGCTGCCTGCTGGTACGTCAAAGCATTTTATCCTAACACTGATGAGTACGCGTATCTTGCGGCCATGTTCGCCATAGTAATGATCATATTCACTGCCTTCGATATAGTGAGGGCTCAGAACAGATTCACTATGAGAGACCTTCCCGTTTTCAATGAGAAAAGAGGGGGTGAATAACGATGGCCAAGAAAAGCAAAAAAATCAGCCTTGCCGAAAGGTTCGCAAAAGTTCCGGACAGGACCTGGAAACTTATATGCATCGCAGCAGTGATAGTTCTTCTTGCTCCCATAGCCATAGATCTTCTCATACCGGACAGGAGCCCCGATTCTTCAAACACGGACCCCAAGGACCTCATAGTCATACTCGATCAGGCGGATCTTCTTACAGACAAAGAGGAACAGGAGCTCTACGAGCACATGCTTCCCATAACCGAATACGGCGGAGTAGCTTTCTATACCAGCAATGCCGTATCTTCCACTGAAAATTATGCGAAGAAGTGCTACAGGGAGAACTTCGGTACGAAGAGCGGTACCCTCCTTCTCATAGATATGGACAACCGCCAGATATATATCTTCTCCGACGGCAGGATATTCACAAAAGTGACCAGAGCAAAGGCAAAGACTATAACGGACAACAGTTACAGGCTGGCTTCGGCGGGAAATTATCTGCTATGTGCGGAGAAGGTCTACGACCAGATAGCAACCCTGCTTTCAGGCGGTTTCATACCCCAGTATATGAAGCATATATGCAACGCTCTCATTTCCTTTGCCATAGGACTTCTTGCTGTGTTCACGGTAGCCAATGCCAGGACCAGGATGCAAAGCGACAATGAAGTCAAGGTGTTCAACGAGATGGCAAAGAAGGGACTTACGGTAGGAGATCCTCTCTCATCGGAACTCATAAGCATCAAAAGGACCCGTCACTCGGAAGGCGGCGGAGACAGCTCTTCCGGAGGCAGCGGAGGCGGTTCCTCCGGCGGTGGGGGCGGTTCCTCCGGCGGCGGGGGAGGTCACGGCTTCTGATATGTGGTCTTTCCTCCTGTTTGCAACCGCCGGTTGCGCAAGTTTACAGTCTTCTTTATGGTCTGCCACTGCAGGAAAAGGTATTCTTGCAGCGTAAAAAGCAGCCAGGAAAGTCCCCGGCAGAAAAGAAGGCAAAGGAGAAACGAATATGATACTTGCAGACAAGATAATAGAGCTTAGAAAAAAGAACGGATGGTCCCAGGAGGAGCTGGCTGAAAAACTTGATGTGAGCCGCCAGTCCATATCGAAATGGGAAGGCGCCCAGTCGGTGCCGGACATGAACCGCATCATAGCGATGTCACAGATATTCGGAGTGAGCACAGATCTGCTTCTGAAAGATGAACTGGATCTTGGCCAGGAAAGTTGGGAATCTTCAGGCGAAGATTATGAGCCGACCCGCGTCATAACCATGGAAGAGGCAAACGCTTTCCTGGATCATAAAATTTTCGCTTCAGGAAGAGTTGCCCTGGGAGTGCTCCTGTGCATACTTTCGCCGGTGCTGCTGATAGTGCTGTCCGGAGCTCAGGAACTGGGTGCGCTTCCATTGAGCGAACATCAGGCTGTCGGGCTCGGGCTGATAGCGCTCATAAGTATGATAGGCGCTGCCGTAGCCATGTTTGTAACTACAGGCATAAAGCACAGCCGCTTCGAATATATAGAAGAAGAACAGATAGAGACCGCGTACGGAGTATCGGGTCTTGCGAAGGAGCGCCGCGAAAGGTACAGCGGGGAACATGCCCGCCTTCTCACCTGGGGTATAGTGCTTTGCGTAATGGCAGCCGGACCCATCTTCCTCTCGCTTCTTTTCTTCGGAGAAGAAAATACCTTGCCACATGTGCTTTCCGTAGGCATAATGCTCATCCTTATCGCTGCAGGCGTCACTATGATAGTACGCACCTCCATCATCTGGGGCGGATATATGGCTCTTCTCGAAGAAGGAGACTACAGCAGGAAAGAAAAGGCTGAAAGCAAAAAGATAGGACCTCTGGCCTCCGTATACTGGCTGGCAGTGACCGCGGGTTTCCTGGCCTGGAGCTTCATTACGAACGCATGGGACAGGACGTGGATAGTATGGCCCGTAGCGGGCGTATCCTTCGGTATCGTGGCAGGTATAGCCAGAATGCTCAGAAGCAAAGAATAGCAAATACGAAAATATATACAAACGCCGCCATAGCCTTTCCGGGCATATGACGGCGTTTTTTTGTTTTCCTCAGACCGTGCTGAGGTTTTTCAGTTCTCCAGCGTTACGAACGGGTTCACATTGTTCCCCATGACCTGGGGGAATTCTCCGTTCCATTCCTGGATCTTATAGTAGGTGATCAGATTCTGTGAGAGCGATTCATTCAGCATCTTGTTTGCTTTTGCTTCGGCTTCTGCCTTGATGAGCGTTGCTTCTGCTTCTGCCTGGGCTGCGATGACCTGCTGCTTTGCTTCCTCTTCCTTCTGGACCGTTTCGTTCTGGACCGTGAGGGCTTTCTGCTCTGCGGCTACTTTCTGTTCTACTACCTGCTCGAATGCTTCGTTGAACTCTATGTCCTGGATGGAGATCTTGGATACGATGATACCGTATTTGTTGAGTATCTTGGATATCTCTTCCTGGGTCGCCTGCTCCAGAAGGCTTCTGTTGGCTATGAGCTCTTCCGCCTTGTATTTACCGACTTCGTTCTTGAGCACCGATATGATGTTGGGAGCCACAAGCTTGTCCTCCACGTTGTGGATACCTATGGTCCTTATGATCGTGTCGAGCTCGGCTCTGTTATAGTAGTAGTTGAGCTGGATGTCCAGGGACCTCACGGTTTGTGTATCCTTTGTATACGCGGATACGTCCGCGATATACACCTGCTCGGTCACGTCTATCTTCTTCACCGTTTCTACGAAGGGCAGATGGAGATGGATGCCCGGATCCATTCCGGTCTCCACTATCTTTCCGAAGCGATATTTGACTCCCACTCTTCCTTCGCTTATGACAGTTACCGATCCTGAGATGAGTATCACTGCCATTACTGCAGCCGCGATGATGGCCAGCAGTCTCTTGATCGTCATTTCTGTTCTCATTTTTACCACCCCTTTCCACGACCGGGGCATATCCCCCGCTACGATTTCAATGTACTATGAGGCGGTGAAAGAATAAATGATTTCGGGAAGGGAATAAATATGGCTATTTGCAATTCGGGTTGCAAAAAAAGCATGCAGCCTAGCAGTTTCACAAAGCCTTTGCGTTGCAAATGGGTCTTCATGACCGTATAATCAAATGTGCATATATAAAATATTATGGAGGGATCGTATGGATCTTAAAAAAGGACTTTCTTTAGTCGCATTCGGATTTCTGTTCACACTTGTGGACCTGAATCTGACAATCGATAACGCTACCTTAAACTGCACGCCTGATTTTATCGGCTGGATACTGCTTTTCCTGGCTATCGGCGCGTTGGGCAAATACACTGAGGGCAAAGGTTTCCTCAAAGTCGCTTCTCTGCTTCTGGTGATACTGAGCGCGGCTGTCTGGGTAATTGGTCTGCTCAGAGCTGAGATAGACATATCATTGGTAAAAACAGCCGTGAACCTTCTGTCTGCGGTCTTCATGTTCATACTCTTCGGCTGCCTCGAAAAAGTAGCAGCAGATTTCGGTTCTTCGAGGGAGTCGACCTTAAGGATACTCAAGATACTAAGTCTCATAGAAAACCTTGTTTTCGTAGCGCTGCCCTTTTTCATCACCAGGATGTCCAATAGCCTGTTAGTAGGTATCGTAGCGGTTATGGGCGTGATAACTATCGTGACAGCCGTAGTAATCGCCTTCGTCCTGTTTGGACTGAACAAAGAAATAGGAGAAAAGCTTTAAGTGACAGGACTGGGGACCATTATCAACAGCGCCGCCATTCTGGCTGGCGGCATAGTGGGGCATTTCGCAGGCAGGCTGTTCAAAGAAGAGCAGCAGGATTCACTGACCAAAGCCTGTGGGGTCAGCGTCCTTTTTATTGCCGTTGCGGGAGCCATGCAGGGCATGCTAAAAATAGAATCGGGTGCTCTTGCTGGCGGACGGTCCATGCTGGTCGTCCTGTGCCTTACCATTGGTACCTTCCTGGGGGAACTCATAGGTATAGAAAGAGGCTTCGAGAGATTCGGAGAATGGCTCAAGAAAAAAAGCGGTAACAGCGGAGACGCTCTCTTCGTTGACGCTTTCGTCTCTGCGTCCTTCACAGTATGCATAGGAGCCATGTCCATAGTGGGCGCCATACAGGACGGTCTTCTGGGCGACTACACCACTCTTGCCGTGAAGTCGGTCCTCGATTTCATCATAGTGGTGGTAATGACGTCTTCCATGGGCAAAGGGGCGGTCTTTTCCGCCATACCGGTATTCATCCTCGAAGGGGGCGTTACGCTTCTGTCGAAGGTGATCGCTCCGGTGATGACGGACCTGGCCATATCCTACCTTTCCCTCATAGGTTCCATACTCATATTCTGCGTAGGGATCAATCTGGTCTGGGGAAAGAAACTGAAGGTGGCAAACATGTTGCCCGCCGTCATACTGGCGGTCCTTGCTTCCTATATACCCTGGAATTTCTGACACAAAAAAGGAGAAAATATATGAATGCGGTAATAACGGTAGTCGGCCGCGACAAGGTCGGCATCATAGCGAGGGTCAGCACCCTGCTCTACGAGAGAAACATCAATATACTGGATCTTTCGCAGACCATAATGCAGGGCAATTTCACCATGGTCATGCTGGTGGACGTCAGCAACTCCACCTGCAGCTTAGCGGAGACTTCCGATGCTCTTACGAAACTCGGGCATGATATGGAGCTGACCATCAGGATACAGCGCGAAGAGATATTCGACGCCATGCACACCATTTGAGGAGCCGTCATGATAGATCAGAAAGATATATTCGCAACTATCGATATGATAGAGCAGCAGCATCTGGATATACGCACGGTCACCATGGGGGTGTCGCTCCTCGACTGCTGCGACGAAGATCCGGAAAAAGCCTGCGCCAAGATATACGACAAGATATGCCGCTATGCCGGCAAACTGGTGCCCACCTGCGAAGAGATAGAAGCGGAGTTCGGTATACCCATAGTCAACAAGAGGATATCGGTGACACCGGTAGCCCTGGTGGCGGGAGCTTCCGATACGGACGATTACGTTCCTTTCGCAAAAGCCCTGGACAGGGCCGCGGCAGAGTGCGGAGTAGACTTCATAGGAGGCTATTCGGCTCTGGTGCAGAAAGGTATGACCAAGGCCGATGAAAAACTCATACGCTCCATCCCGAGAGCCCTTGCGGAAACCAAAATAGTATGTTCTTCCGTAAACGTCGGTTCCACAAAAGCCGGCATCAACATGGATGCGGTGGCTCTTATGGGAAAGATCATAAAGGAGACTGCGGCCGGTACCAAGGACGGCTTCGGCTGCGCTAAGCTGGTGGTCTTCTGCAATGCTGTGGAGGACAATCCTTTCATGGCAGGAGCCTTCCACGGCCCCGGAGAGGCCGAGAAGGTCATCAACGTCGGAGTGTCGGGACCGGGAGTCGTTCATCACGCTCTTCAGGCAGTGAAAGGGGCAAGTTTCGACGAGGTGGCGGAGACAGTCAAGAAGACCGCTTTTAGGATCACCCGTATGGGACAGCTGGTCGCAATGGAAGCCAGCAGAAGACTGGATACGCCTTTCGGCATAGTCGACCTTTCCCTTGCGCCTACCCCCGCAAAAGGAGATTCCGTAGCCAGGATACTGGAAGAGATGGGTCTGGAGGTCTGCGGTACCCACGGTACCACGGCAGCCCTTGCTCTTCTGAACGACGCCGTAAAGAAAGGCGGAGTCATGGCATCGTCGTCAGTGGGAGGTCTTTCAGGAGCTTTCATTCCGGTTTCCGAAGACGAAGGAATGATAGCCGCAGCGAAGAGCGGAGTTCTGGATATAGACAAGTTGGAAGCCATGACCTGCGTTTGTTCGGTAGGTCTTGATATGATAGCGGTGCCCGGAGACACCAGCGCCGAGACCGTTTCTGCCATCATAGCCGATGAAGCGGCCATAGGAATGGTCAACAGCAAGACCACTGCCGTAAGGATAATACCCGTACCCGGGAAAGAAGTGGGAGATATGATAGAACTGGGAGGCCTGCTGGGAAGCGCCCCGGTGATGCCGGTCCACAAAGAAAGCTCTGCGGATTTCGTAAAAAGGGGAGGTCGGATACCCGCCCCCATACAGAGCCTCAAGAATTAAAACAAAAGGAGACCTTCAGGTCTCCTTTTTTGTATATCAGTCTTTCGTCTGTTTTTCCTTTATTCCTTCCATCATGCCAGCGGTGTAGGTCCTGACAAGCTGGGAAAGCTCAACTGAGAACCTCTCCGAGACCGGTTCCAACAGGTCCAGCGGAATGCTCATATCGTCCTTGTCGTCATGTTTGCCGTAATGTTTCCCGAGGCTGAACACTTCGATCTTCAGGGCTACGGGATCGGGATCGTCTCCGAAGGCTTTGAGCATTCTCGATACTTCTTTCTCTGCTAAGATGGATTCTTTTTTCGGCAGTAAATAATGGCTGCAAAAGTCAGCAAAAGGCTGAGAGCTATGAAGAAAAAGTGTCCTGCTGAAAACATGTTTATACCTCCCGCTGCATATATTTCGCAGGAATATGATAACGCGCAGTTTCATGATCAGTCAAATAATGGGACAGCTATTAGAAAGATCGGTGCTCGGTGGTTTTTGAACGTTCGGCATATACCGAATTTTTGGTGTGAGCTAACAAAAAAACAAAGCCGTTTTTGTGCGCCCGCTTGAGTTATTGATGTATTAATGTTAATATTCCTCATTATATGTTCAAGCGGTCAAACAGCGTTTTGCTCTCACATAGGAGGTAAAAATGGAAAGTTTCATCGAAAAAGTCACTAGCATCAACGATGCCGTCAACGGTGTCGTATGGGGCTGGCCGGCGCTCATACTTCTGGGCTTCGTCGGCATCCTCATGACCTGCCTTACAGGCTTCTTCCAGATCAGCCACTTCGGCCACTGGATGAAGAACACCATAGGTGCTATCTTCAAGGACAAACACGTTACAGGCCACACCGTGGACCGTACAATTTCCCAGTTCCAGTCACTGTGCACGGCTCTCGCCGCC
>JAEEGL010167878.1_pt1 | contig 10344 bp, 12 predicted proteins | sample 9134231 | NCBI WGS metagenome assembly JAEEGL01 (sample SAMN16246548, study PRJNA631951) | gut metagenome | biome: gut microbiome; feature: rumen; material: fiber-attached | host: Bos | place: Iran: Karaj | collected 2018-10
AGATTCTTTTGTACAAAAAAGAAAGACTTTAAAGAATAATTTAAAATCATATGATTTTGATAAAATTAACGAAGTATTAATTAAGAATAACCTTCCATCAGATGTTAGAGCAGAAAACGTTTCTTTAGAAATATTTGCTGAAATTAGTAATAATTTATAAAAAATAATACAAACATATTAATTTTTACACAAATTGTTTGCATTTTTTAAAATTATATTATAGTATTAAATTATAAGGTTTAATGAAACTTTATGGGGAGGATTCAAATGGAGATTACATCAATAAGAGTTAAAAGAGAAGAACGTGAAGGATCTCATATGAAAGGTAGAGCATCTATCGTTATCGATAACGGTCTTGCTATCCACAATATTCGCATTATTGACGGAAAAAATGGATTATTTATTGCTATGCCTAGCACTTCTAGAGAAGTAGAGAATGAAGAAGGAGAAACATTAACAGTACATCGTGATATTGTTCACCCAATCAATTCAGAGATTAGAGCTATGTTCGAAGAAAAAATTCTTAAAGCATACGAAGAAGCTAAAGAAGATGAAGAATAATAGAAAGTCCTAGTGGACTTTTTATTTTACTCTAATTTTGGTTATTTAGGCAGTAATCTTTTCTTTTAATTTATACGTAAATAATGTATAATAAAAGAGAAATCGGAGGTATTATGAAATTATTAGACTATAAAGAAAAAATAAACAAAATGATTGATTCCTCAAACCAAGTTTTTATTATGGGACATAAATACTTGGATTTAGATGCTTTGGGTAGTGCGGTTGGATTATATGATTATGTAACAAGTAGAAATAAGAAAGCTACTATAATAATAAATGATACAACACTAGAAAAAGGTGTTAAAAAAGTAATAGATGGAATTAAATCTAAATATGTATTTAGAAAAAGTTCAAATATTAAATATGATAATAATAGTTTGTTAATGGCAGTAGATGCTAATAAAGACTATTTATTTCAAGATCCAGAATTAATTGAAAAGTTTGATAACTTAATAATAGTTGATCACCATGATAAGACTTCTAAAACAATTAATAAAGGATTAGTTGTTATAGATGAAGATACATCTAGTGTATGTGAGATGTTAACAGAATTTCTTGATGAAACAAATACAAAGATAAATAAAGAAACTGCAACTATATTATTATCTGGTATAGTTCTTGATACTAATAACTTTGTAATAAAAACAACTAAAGATACTTATAAAGCAAGTTATGTATTAGCATGTAATGGAGCAGATCCAGCATATGTTCAATACTTATTAAAACAAGATTTTAAAAAATATACTAAGAGACATAAAATAATTTCTAATGCTAAAAAAATAGGAAACGTAACTTATACTGTAGCTAATTCAACTATTAAATATAGAAGAGAAGATTTAGCAAGAGTTGCTGATACATTACTACAGTTTGATAAAATAGAGGCATCATTTGTAGTTGGTAAACTAGAAGATAACTCTGTTGGAATAAGTGCTCGTTCTTTAGGAAAAATAAATGTTGGAAAACTATTAGAGAAATTTAATGGTGGAGGAGATGAAAACGAGGCAGGAGCTCGTATTGATAATATAAACATAAAAGAGGTTGAAATTGAGTTAAAAAATATAATTAAATCAATTAAATAGGAGGGTGTTTATGAAAGTATTATTTGTCAAAGACTTGAAAGGTCAAGGAAAGAGAGGAGACATCAAAACTGTTAAAGATGGTTATGCTGAAAATTTCTTGATTAAAAAAGGCTATGCAAAACAATTAACTGAACAAAACTACAACGACTATAAAGAAACAAAAAAAGAAGAAGAACTTAACGACGCTAACATGAGAAAAGAAGCAGAGAAAGTAAAAAAACAACTAGAAACAAAAACAATTGTCTTCAAAGTTAAAACAGGAGAAGCAAATAAAGTTTTTGGAAGTGTAAGTACTAAACAAATAAAAGAAGAATTAGACAAACTTAAATTTAACATTGATAGAAAACAAATTAAGTTAGATGAATCATTATCATCACTTGGATATCACAATGTTAATATTGAATTATATAAAGATGTAATAGGGGTAATAAAAGTAAAATTAGAAAAATAGGAGGCTAACATGGCAATAAAAGAAATACCAAGCAATTTAGTTGCAGAACAATCTGTTTTGGGATCAATGTTCTTATCAACTTTTGCTTTGCAAAAAGCCTGTGATGCACTACAACCAGAATCATTTTATTACGATAAAAACGCAAAAATCTTTAGTGTAATGCAAGAATTAAATAGCAAGAAAATACCTATAGATTCAACTACTATAACTTCAGAATTAAAGAATAAAGAAATATTAAATGAAGTTGGTGGATTTGATTATTTATCTGAAATATTTAATATAGTTCCAACAGCAGCTAATGTAGATCAATACATTAAGTTAGTTGAAGAAACAGCATTACAAAGAAAATTAATAGAAGTATCTACTTCAATTGCGACAAGTGCATATGATACAACTGCAGATATAAATGCTACACTTGATGATGCTCAAAGAAAGATAATGAGCGTTATTAATGAAAAAAGAACAAGTGAGTTTAGAACCATCCAAGAAGTGGTTAGCAGTACTAAAGAACATCTTGAAAAATTATCAACTAATAAAGGAGAAGTAACTGGTTTATCAACAGGATGGGAAAGAATAGATAAAATAACGACTGGTCTTCATGAAGGTCAATTAATAATAATTGCAGCACGTCCAGCAGTAGGAAAAAGTGCTTGGGCATTAAATCTTGCAACTAATGCAGCTGTTAATTCAAATGCCACAGTAGCAATATTTAACTTAGAAATGAGTGGAGAGAGTTTAGTATCGAGAATGATTTCATGTCTTGGACATGTTGAAGGATATAAATTAGCAACTGGTAACTTAAAAGATGATTGGGATAAAGTTAATGAAGCTTATGCTAAACTTGAAAATACAAAAATATTTATAGATGATACTCCAGGAATTACTATTGGAGAAATAAGAAGTAAATGTAGACGTCTTGCTAATTCTGAAAGTGGATTAGATTTAGTTGTAATAGACTACTTACAGCTTATTACTTCAGCAGCTAATTATGGTGGTAATAGACAACAAGAAGTATCTGATATTTCAAGAGCATTAAAACTAATGTCTCTAGAGCTTAAAGTCCCTGTAGTAGCTCTAGCGCAATTATCTCGTTCAGCTGAGCAAAGAAAAGAAAATCCAAGACCAATCTTAAGTGACTTAAGAGAATCAGGATCAATCGAGCAAGATGCTGATATAGTTGCATTCTTATTTAGAGAAGACTATTATAAAAAAGAATTAGAATCTAAAGAGCAAATAAGTGATCTAGAATTCATTATTGCAAAACATCGTAATGGAGCAACTGGAACTATTCCTCTTAGATTTAAGAGAGATATATCAAAATTCTTCACTGTATTAGATAATAATAAAGGAGAAAATAATGAATAAAAAGGATTTAAAATATGTATTACTAGCACTAATAATAAGTTCTGGAATATTTCTTGTTGGTTACACAAAGAAGGCAACTCCAGTTGAGCTTTATCATGTTTATTTAAATGGTGATACTATCGGATATATTGAAAATAAAGCTTTATTTGAAAAATATATCGATGACGATCAAACAGAAATAAAAGAAAAATATAAAGTAGATAAAGTGTTCTTACCAAAAGATTTAGATATAGTTAAAGAAACAACTTATAATAAAGAGGTTTCTACAGAAGAACAAATATATGAAAGAATTAAAGATAAAACAAACTTTACTATATCTGGATATACAATAACAATTAAAGGATATGAAACACAACAAGAAGAACAAGAAGAACCTGTATTATTACCTGATAAAATTATCTATGTTATAGATAGAGAAGTGTTTGAAAAAGCATTAAAGACAACTGTTGAATCATTTGTTAAACAAGAAGACTATGAAAACTTTATTAATAAAACACAACCTGAAATAGATACAGTTGGATCAATAATCGAGGATATTTATATTAAGAATACTATAACAATATCAGAAGGAAGAATTCCAGCCGATGCTAAGATATTTACTGATGAAGAAGAATTAAGTAGATATATGTTATTTGGAACAACAGAAGAACAAAAGAAATATGTTGTTCAAAGTGGAGAAAATATTAGAACAATTGCAGATAATAATAAACTATCACCACAAGAATTTTTAATAGCTAATCCTAATTTCACAAGTGAAAATAACTTGTTATATGAAGGACAAGTAGTAAATGTTGGTATTATTAATCCTGCATTCACTCTAATTGAAGAAGATCACACTGTTGAATATCAAACAGATTATTATAAAACTGAAACATATGATGATGATTCATTACTTCAAGGATATGAAAGAGTTGATCAAGAAGGAGAAGATGGACTTCTTCTAGTTACTAAAAAAGTACAAAAAGAAAATGGTGAAATATCACAAGCAGTTATTACTAGAACTGAAGTAATTAAACCAGCTGTAACAAGAAAAGTTGCAATTGGAAGTGCTAAGTCATATACAAGAGCATATGTTGGAACAGGTAACTGGGCATGGCCTACAACATCAAACTACTGTATTACAAGTTACTTCCAATGGAGAACATTAAATGGAAAAACAAGCCATCACGATGCTGTAGATATTTCTTGTAGTGGTGAAGGATCACCAATCTATGCTGCTAATAATGGTATTGTTGAAGCAGCTGAGTACAAGTATCCTAATGGAAACTATGTTGTAATTAATCACCAAAATGGTTACTATACTATTTATGCTCATATGGCTTCATTACTAGTATCAGAAGGAGAAACAGTATCTATAGGAGAAATAATTGGAACAATGGGACATACTGGATATGCATTTGGTACACACTTACACTTTGGTATGTCAGTTGGTTACCCATATCGTGGAGATTATTATTTCGTTAACCCATTAGATGCTTATAAATAATTATGATAATTAAAGTACTTGCAAGTGGATCAAAAGGCAATTCGACTTATGTTGAATCTAAAAATACTAAAATTTTAATTGATGTAGGTATAAACTACACAAGAATAAAAAATGAATTGGAGAAAATTAATGTTTCTCCTTCTTCATTAGATGCAATAATCATTACTCACACTCATAGTGATCATATAGGTGGGCTTGCATCTTTAGTAAAAAAGTTAAATGTACAAGTATTTATAAAAGAAGATTTATATGAAGAAATAAAGAAGATTGTACCTGATGAAAGAATTACATTAATTGAAGATCAAAACTTAGTTATTAATGATTTTGATATAGAAATAATTAATGCATCGCATGATGTTCCTGCATATGGATTTGTTATTTCAGATGGTAAAAAGAGTATCTTATATTTAACAGATACTGGTTATATTAATAGAAAGTATAATGATAAATTATCTAACTTAGATGCTTATGTAATTGAATCTAACCATGATGAAAAGATGGTTATGGAAGGACCTTATCCTTATATATTAAAACAAAGAGTATTAAGTGATAAGGGACACCTATCTAATAGATATACAGGTAGATTCTTAAATAAAGCAATTGGAGATAAAACTAAATATATAGTTCTTGCTCATTTAAGTGAAAATAATAACACAGAAGAATTAGCAGTAGAGCAAGTATTAGATGAATTAAAGAATAACAAAAATAAGTTTAAGATAATAACTGCAAAGCAACATACAGAAACAGAAACGGTAGAATTATGATAAAAATAATATGTTTAGGTAAAATAAAAGAACAATATTTTGTGGATGCGATAAATGAATATAAAAAAAGAATATCTAAATTCCATCCAATTGAAATTATTGAACTAGAAGATGTTGGAATAAATGACAAGAAAGTAGCTCTTAAAAAAGAAGAAGAGAAGTTATTAAAAGTTATTAATCCTAAAGATTATATTGTTACTTTAGAGATTGAAGGAAAAGAATTAGATTCAGTTTCTTTTTCAGAAAAGATAAATGATGTATTTATTAGCAATAGTAATATAACTTTTATTATTGGTGGATCTTATGGACTAAGTGATACTATTAAAGAATTATCTAATTTTAAACTATCTTTTTCTAAAATGACATTTCCACATCAATTGTTTAGAGTTATTTTGATGGAACAAATTTACAGAGCATTCAAGATTAACAACAACGAGGAATATCATAAATAGTGTATTTTTATTACACTAATTTAACTATATAAAACGATTTACAATTTTTATTCACAATATTGTTAATAAAATATTTTTTAGAAAGGCCTTAAATATGATTGGTAATAGTTGGGATATTATATTAAAAGAAGAATATGAAAAGGGCTATTTTAAAAATCTTAAAGATTTTGTAATTAATGAATATAAACATAAGACTGTTTATCCAAAGATGAGTGAGATATTTAATGCATTTACTAAGACAACATATGATAATGTCAAAGTAGTAATATTAGGTCAAGATCCTTATCATGGTGAAAACGAAGCAGAAGGACTTGCTTTCTCAGTTAAAGTGGGAATTGCTAAGCCACCATCTCTTATAAACATTTTTAGTGAATTAAAAAATGATTTGGGAATTGATCCCCCAAACCATGGAAGTTTAGTATCATGGGCTAATGAAGGAGTTCTTCTTCTTAACTCAACATTAACAGTTATAAAAGATAGTCCAAGATCACATTTTAATCATGGATGGGAAACATTCACAGATAATGTTATAAAACTAATAAACGAAAAAGATACACCTGTAGTATTTATATTATGGGGTAGTGATGCAAGAAGTAAAAAGCCTTTAATTACAAATAAAAAACATTTGATAATTGAATCAGCTCATCCATCACCTTTATCAGCATATAGAGGATTCTTTGGAAGTAAACCATTTTCAAAAACAAATGAATTTCTAAAAAAGAATAATATAAAACCAATTAATTGGAAAATAGAAAACATATAAAAAGAGATTTATGATTACTGTTTAAGTATTTCAAAAATCTCTTCTTTTTCATTTGAATAAAAATCTTTAATTCTATATTTTTTTATCTTAGCAATTATATTTGATGGAAAGCAACTAACTAACTTATTATATATAGTAACATTATCGTTATAGTATTTCTCATATGCTTTGCATTCAATATTGATATTATTAATATCATCAAATAGTTTATTGTCTTTTGAATCAAACTTAATATCTTTATTATAATCAGTTAACTCAATTATTGTTTTATCATATTTACTTAACTTTTTATTTAGTTCAAAATTATTAATAAAATCCACATTAATTTCTTCTAAACCTTCAAACATATTTTCTTTAGCTTTCTTTTTAACAAGCTTATCTATTTTTAATAATAATTCTAATTTTTCTTTTAAAATCATTGAGATATTTTCTTCTGCTTCACTTATTTTTATTATTGTTATTTGGAACTTATTATAGTTATAAATATTAATTGCCATAATGAATACACATAAAATAATAATAAGTGCAAGTATTATATATAACAACATTTTAAACACCTCTAATCATAAAAATTATATCAAATATATTAATATTATACTAGTATTTGTCTTATAATTTATTTAAAAAACTTTTTATAAATGGTATAATATACTAGAAGGAGATAGTATGAAAGCAATATTAGGAATTTCAAATAAACATGTTCATTTAACAGAAGAAGATTATAAAATATTATTTGGTGATGAACCACTTGGAGTTGTTAAAGAATTAAGACAACCTGGACAATTCTCATCAGATAAAAAAGTATCAATTAAAACAGAAAAGAGACAATTTGATAATGTAAGACTTTTAGGACCTCTTAGAAGTTATACTCAAGTTGAGATATCAAAAACTGACAGTATAGGTCTAGGTTTAGATCCACCAGTTAGAAATAGTGGTGACTTAGAAGGAGCTGCTCCTATTACAATTATTGGTCCTAAAGGAGAGGTTACTAAGAACTGTTGTATATTAGCAAACAGACACTTACATATTAACCCAAGAGAAAGAGAAGAATTAGGGCTAGTTGGTGTAGAAAAAGTTTCTTGCAGAATTGAAGGAGAAAAGCCAACAGTATTTGAAAATGTGTTCTTAAAAGAAAGTGAAGACTTCGTTCTAGAACTTCATTTAGATACTGATGATGGAAATGGAGCTCTTGCTAAAACTGGAGAAGAAGTAGAAATATTTATTTAGTTAAAAGAATCTGTATTATAATTAATACAGATTTTTTATATTTTTCTTTTATTTATATATAAAAATATTAGTAAATATGCTATAATTCATGTATATTTTTAAGGAGTGCCATGAAAAATATTAAAATTAATTTAAAAATTATTAATGCTGATATGCCTTATGAATATAATGGTGATGCTAAAAAAGATAAAAACATAATATCTTTTGAAGATAATAATGATAGTTATGTATTTGATAAAGATAATAAGGTACTAAGTAAAAGTAATAAAAATAATAATATTATAATTGATTTTAAAAATAGTATAATAACTATTGATGATTATTCTTTTGATATAGATGTATTAGAAGAATTATTATTAGATAATGAAATATTTTATAGGTACAAATTAGAAGATAATGTAATAAAATTAGTGATTAGAGAGGTGGAATAATGACTTATATTAAGAACTTAGAAAAAGAAATAGATAGTGTTGTTAAGAATTTGGGGTATGAAAAAGATATTACTATGGCTGTTTCTAACCGAAGAGACTTAGGAGAGTTTCAAGTTAATGATGCAATGAATCTTGCTAAAGCTTATCATAAGAATCCAATGATAATTGCTAATGAGATAAAAGAAAAACTAGATAGTAATGATAAATTCACTAATGTTAATGTTGCAGGAGCAGGATTTATTAATATAAGTATTAGTGATAAAGCATTAATTGATTTTATTAATGGAATAAAAGATGATGTTAATAATAATATAGATAAACAAGAAAATAAGACTGTGTTCCTAGACTATGGTGGAGCAAATGTTGCTAAAGCATTACATGTTGGTCATTTAAGAAGTGCTAATATTGGAGAAGCTTTAAATAGACTTGCAAAAGCAATGGGAAATAAAACAATAAGTGATGTTCATTTAGGTGATTCAGGACTTCAATCAGGTCTTGTTGTTTTAGAAATGAAGAATAGATACCCAGAACTACCTTGTTTTAAAGATGGATATAAGGGAGAAGATTTTGATCTTCCAATTACTAAAGAAGATTTAAAAGATATATATCCTAAAGCATCTCAAAGAAGTAAAGAAGATGAAGAATTCTTAAATGAAGCTAGAAGTATTACTTTTGAAATACAAAATAATAATATTGTTTATAGTAAGTTATGGGATAAAATATCTGATCTTTCTAAAGAAGATATTAAAGAAACATATGATAGATTAGATGATCACTTTGATTTATGGGAAGGTGAAAGAGATAGTTTCCCTTATATTCCTGAAGTATTTGATATCTTAGATAAAAAGAAATTATCATATAAAAGTGAAGGTGCATTGGTTATGGATGTCAAAGAAGAATCCGATGACAAAGAAATGCCACCAATACTTTTACAAAAGAGTGATGGAGCATATTTGTATGCTACTACTGACTTAGCAACAATTTATGAAAGAATGACTAAATATAAACCAGATGAAATATGGTATATTACTGATCTTAGACAAGAATTACATTTTACTCAAGTGTTTAGAGCAGCTGCTATAGCAGGTATAATAAATAAAGATACTAAATTATCATTTAATGGTTTTGGAACAATGAATGGTAAAGATGGAAAGCCATTCAAAACAAGAGCAGGTGGAGTAATGCCACTTGATGAATTAATCGATTTAATTAAAGAAGAAACTAGTAAGAGATTAAATACTGAAATAGTTGAAGAAGATAAAAGAGAAGAAACATCTGAACAACTAGCAATAGCAGCACTTAAGTATGCTGATTTACTTCCATTTAGAACAACAGATTATATCTTTGATCCACAAAAATTTAGTGATTTAGATGGAAAAACAGGACCATATCTTTTATATTCAACTATAAGAATGAATTCACTTCTTAAAAAAGCAAAACAAGAAAATATAGATTATAAAGAATATAAAGCTATTAAGGGAGAATCAGATAGAGAGGTTATATTAACTCTTCTAACATTACCTAATGTTCTTGATAGAGCATATAATTCTAAATCTATTAGTGAGATAGCAGAATACATATATAAACTAACAAGTACATATAACAAATTCTATTCAGAAAATAAGATAATTATTGAAGAAAAGAAAGATTTAAGAGAGTCTTGGTTAGTACTTTCTAAAGTGGTTTATGATACAAATATGCTACTACTTAATATCATGGGAATAAAATGCCCTGAAAAAATGTAAATTTTATATTGCTTTTCAAT
>JAEEGL010842730.1_pt1 | contig 10344 bp, 6 predicted proteins | sample 9134231 | NCBI WGS metagenome assembly JAEEGL01 (sample SAMN16246548, study PRJNA631951) | gut metagenome | biome: gut microbiome; feature: rumen; material: fiber-attached | host: Bos | place: Iran: Karaj | collected 2018-10
CGGAACATTCAGACACTGCGCTTTTCGATCGAATCGCTGGTGATCCACAAGCTCATCCAGAGCGGTAAGGGAAAGAATCTGGACAAGGCTTTCGCGGACATCGACGCGATGGACAACTATACCTTCCACGCATCGCTCGCGGCCAAGACCGGCGATCCGTTCATCATCGACGCGCTGGATCGCCTTGTCAACAAGGCGGTCACCACCTATGTCAATATTTCCTTTGACGCGGGCGCGGACGATGTGATCGCGTCCCGCCACAAGGACATTATCGCGGCGATCGTGAAGGGCAACGAGGCGGAGGCGATCAACGCGCTGAGAGATGATCTGAGGCTCTCGCCGGAAGACGGAGCGCTGAAGCAGGTCACGCTCTGGCAGTATCACCGCAAATTCAACACCGATTCCATGAAGGAGATGGTCTATGTTTCCGACCCGCAGATCACGGCGGACGGAACGAAGGCGGCTTACGTCCAGACCATTGCCCACGTGGAAGACGGGAAATTCTATCCGCAGATCCGCCTGCTGAACCTGGAGACCGGTGAAGAGTACGGACTCGAGGCAGGAAGATCGGAAAAGAATCCCCGGTTCGCGCCGGATAGCTCCTTCTTCGCTTACCTCTCCGATGAGAGCGGCGAGTTCCAGATCTATATCGCGCTCCCCGAAGGCAAAGCCACGCAGCTGACGCACCTGAGGCACGGCGTGCAGGGGTTCGAGATCTCCCCGGATTCCTCTAGGATCGTGTTTACAGCCAAAGCGTTCCCCGCCGAGATCGAAGCCGGCACCGTGCTGACGGAGATGACGGACGAAGAGAAGGCTGAATTTGAATATCAAAAAGAGTGGGGTCCGAAGGAGATCACCGAGATCGATTACAAGAACGACAGTGTTTTCGGTGTGCGGGACGGCTCCCGCGGCGTCCTCGGTATCGCGGAGATCGGCGGTGACGTGAAGATCATCGCGGACGATATCCCCTACCTTCTGCCTGCGTTCTCTCCGGATTCGAAGAAGATCGCGGTCTTCGGACAGCCATACAAAGGGGTTCGTTTTTTGAGAAAAGAACTGTTCCTTTTCAACGTTTCCGGAAAACGGAAAAAGCAGCTTTCCAATCGCTGCCCGATCTCGGCTGATGTGCCCCCGGTCTTTACCGAGGACGGAAGCGGGCTGGTCGTGACCGGCTATTACATGAAGGATGGCGGTTCGGGTGAATCGCTGTACCTCATTCCCGCGTCCGGGATGAAGGAAGGCGACAAGCCTGTCTGTCTCTTTGACTATGACAATATCGAGGGGGCGGACAGTGTTTACGGCCTGCCGGCCTGCCGCACGCAGCTCGCGGACGAAAAACCGTTCGTGACCCGCGTGGGAGGCGAGATCTATTTCCTCTCCGCTTACAACGGAAACGAAAACCTGTATAAAATCAAGATTCAGGAAAAATCAAAGCCCGAGTTTGTTTTGGGCGGCGAATATTCGATCCATGAATTCTGCGCGCCTGTCGGCGGGATGATCCTTGTTACAGCCGGAACCCGGTATTCCCTGCGGGAGCTGTACCTTTACGACCCGGCTACAAAAGATATGAACCGCCTTGCGGACAACAACCCCTGGCTGAAGGAAGTTACGCTGGGTCAGGTCGAGTCGATGACCATCCCCACCAAGGATGGAAAGGGCAAGGTGCACGGCTGGATCTGCAAGCCCGTGGACTTCGAGGAAGGCGTGAAATACCCGGCCGTGCTGTATCTGCACGGCGGACCGCAGGTCACCTACACGAACGATTTCTGGCATGAGATCCAGATCCTCGCCAACGAGGGCTTCACGGTAGTCTACTGCGATCCACGCGGCTCCTCCGGTTACGGGCTGGCGCATTGCAACAGCGAGATGTCCTGGGGACAGGAAGCTTACGACGACCTGATGGGCTTTTTGGACGCGGCCATCGAGAAAGGGTTCATCGATCCGGAGCGTGTCGGAATCACCGGCGGCAGCTACGGCGGCTACATGACCTGCAAGATCATCATGATGACGGACCGCTTCAAGGCCGCGGTCGGCCAGCGCATCTTCGTCAACAAAGCGACATCCTACGGCACCGGCGACATGGGCTTCTATTCCATGAGCATGGATCCGTCCCGGGTGAATATTCAACGCTGCCTTACCGAGCGGGCAAGGACCAGCATTATCAAGGATATGGACAAGATCCGGACACCGCTTCTTTTGCTGCATGGCTACAAGGATTACCGCTGCAGCTTCGAGCAGTCCGAACAGATGTTTATTTCGATGCACGAGAGGCTGAAGGCTGTGCCGGTGAGACTGGTGATGTTCCCCGGCGAAAACCACAATGTCAGCCGCACCGGACTTCTGCACCACCAGCAGAAGCATGTACAGGAGATGGTGGATTGGTTCGTCCGATTCCTGAAGGAGGAGGGGAAGGAAGATGAGTGAGCTGAAAAAAGTCAGTGAATTCGCGGATTTCGACCGCATGGAAGCCATCGGCTTCGGTGATCTTCTCGATGGCGGCAAGACCCTTCTGATGGAGATCAAGACGGGCGAGTCTTCCACGTCCGCGCCGGAAGTGGGAGCGGGTCCCTCAGGCAGCGCTTCCCGCGTCGCGCTCGTCGACCTTGCGAGCGGCAAGAAAACGTTCGTGACGGCCGGCGGCGAGGCAGAAGGCAATCCCAAGGCCTCCGAGGACGGAACCAAGATCCTCTTCCTCTCCCGCAAGGACGGTCAATATCAGATCTTCGTCTACGACCGCGTCAAGGGAGGAGTGCGCCAGATCACGCAGATGCGTTTCGGCGTGTCCGACCCGCAGTGGTCAAAGGACGGAACCAAGATCCTCTTCACGTCCCCGGCTTCGGACGAGATGGACGAGAACTGGCTTCAGACCAAGGTCGATCCCAAAGAGGAGGCAGCCTACCAACGGGAAAAGGCAAAGGAATCCATCGTCATTACGGATTTCGGATACAAGTTTGACGGGCTCGGCTTCGCGAAGCCGGAGGTCATGCAGCTGTTCGTCGTTTCCGCGGAAGGCGGCCGCACGCTGGATGGCGAAGGGGTCGTCAACAAGGCAAAGAAGATCACGAAGGGCACGAGCAACTTTATGCACTCTCTGTTCGATCCGGACGGACGACACGTCGTCTGCGAGTCGAACCTGTTCTGCAACAAGGAAGTCAGCATCATGACGGATGTGCTGCGCATCGATATCGAAACCTGCGAGATCGAACGCGTGACAAAGGACCGCATGGTCGTCTCCTACCCGAACCCGATCCGCCCGGTCTTCACGAAGGACGGGCAGTACCTGATCATCGGGATTCTGGACTACGGCGACAAGACCTACACGGCCGGCTATCCGTCCTGCAGTCTTTACAAGGTTTCGCTTGACGGCAAGGAGCTCGTGAAGCTGACGAAAAAGACCGATGAGTGCTTCGACAATGTCCAGTTTGCCTACAACGCACACTGCGGCAAGGGCCTCGAGCGCGTCCGCGTCTCTTCGGACGGAGCGTGGGTGTATTTCCACGCGGGGTGGAAGGGCGAGTGCCGCCTCTACAAGGTTCGTCTCGACGGGCAGGAGCAGGAGCCGATCCCGGTCCTGACCGGCAAGTACGCGTACAACGGTATGAGCGCGCCGCGCGGCGGCGAAGTGCTTGTCACGCGCGGCGAGACCGACAAGCCGGAAGCATACTATCGTTTGAATGAAAGCACCGGCGAGCTGACCCTCTTATATCAGTCCGGCCAGACCTACATCGACGAGACCGCGCTGTCGCGCGCGGAGGAGATCACTTTCAGGACGCTCGACGGCGAGTCCACGGTTCACGGATTCTGCCTCCCGCCGCAAAACCGCGAGCCGGGCAAGAAATATCCGGCGATCGTTTATGTTCACGGCGGACCGCATCCTTTCGTGACCTACGGATTCGATCTCGAATACCAGTGCTTCGCGGGAGCAGGCATCGGGGTTCTGTACTGTAATCCGCGCGGATCGTCGGGCTACGGAGATCTGCACCGCAACCTGAACCGCGCCTTTGATGGTTCGGCCTACACCGACATCATGCAGTTTACCGAGGAAGCCTGCCGGCAGTTCGACTGGATCGATCCCGAGCGGATCGGCATGACCGGCGGCAGCTACGGCGGTTACATGACCAACTACACGGCCACGAGAGCGAAGCGCTTCAAGGCCTATATCACACAGCGAAGCGTCGTGAATGATCTCATCGGCTACGCTTCTTCCGACATGCAGGGGCGCAGCAAAGCGTACCCCACGTTCGGTGAATTTATGGTCCATCAGATCGAGGCCTCGACGATCTGCGGAATGGAAAAGGTCAGCGCACCGTTCCTGATCCTGCACGGCGAAGACGATCTGCGTTGCCCGGTGGAGGGGGCGCACCAACTCTTCGTCGCGCTGAAAGACTCGCACCCCGAGGATTTCCCGATCAAGATGATCCTGTATCCGCACGTGGCCCATGACCAGCCGAGAGAAAAACGTCAGAGGGCGCACTACTACGGTGCGATGCTGGATTGGTTCAAAAAATACTTATAATTTCCTTAACAGCAGGATTTGCACGAGAGCGGCTAATTACCGGCCGCACGGAGGGTTCGAAATGAAACAAGTGGATGTTTGTCTGAAACCGGTTATGGCGGCAAGAGACGCGAAGGAGGCTAAGATCCGCATCGCGCTGACACTGCGCGATTTCGCTGTGGAAGCGGGCCAGATGCTCTTTGAGCTGAACGGCCGCACGATCATGAAACCGTTTGAGACCTTCGCGGAGCCAATCTGCGTCAAGGACGGGATGGGGGAAGTGCCGTTTGAGAAGGTCGAGGAAAACCGCGGCTATATCCTGGCGTGGATGTACAAGCCTCTTCGGAAGACCGAAGGTGCGATCGAGATAACTTACACGCTGGCACTGAGACCGGTGGGCGTCAATCCCTGTTTTGACCTTGGTTTCGAAGAAGGCGGGATCGACGGCTCCGGCATGACTTCGATGCCCTCCTTTGCGGGTGAGTTTTCCAGAGAGCAGTATGCATACTCTCTTTCGTGGGATCTGTCTGCCATGATGGAAAACGCGACCGCTGCCTGGGCTTTCGGACCGGGAACCTGCCGGAAGGTGGGCGGCGGCGGACTCCTGCAGCAGACCTTCTATGCAGCAGGAGAGCTCAACGCAGTGCGCTTCGGAAGGTTCGGCTACTACTGGTTCTCCGGTCGCGAAATGCTCCAGCCGGCGATGGACGCGGCGCGGATCTTCGACTATGAGTCGGAGTTCTTTGAAGACGCGGAGGATCCGTACAACATCTTCATCCGCAAGACCGTCGGTTCCGAGCGTGCGGGCGGCACGGCCTACACCCGCTCCTACATGTGCGTCTATTCGGAAGGCAACGATCTGTCACCCGACTGGCTCTTCTTCCTCTACGCGCATGAGATGGTCCACAACTGGGTCCACCTTTCGGACGATCCGTTCGGAACCTGCACTTGGTATGTGGAAGGAATGGCCGAATACTATTCCGCGGTTCTGCCGTTTAGAGCCGGCATCGCCTCCAAAGAGCAGCTCCTCAAGGAAATCAACAAGCGAGCGCAACAGTTTTACCAGAACCCGCGCAACCGGATCCCAAACGCGGAAGTCGGTAAACATCTCATGAAGGATCCGGAAATGACGCGTGTTCCCTACGGCCGCGGTTTCTTCTACCTGACACACGCAGACGCGATGATCCGCCGCGCCACAAATGGAGAGAAGAGTCTGGACGATGTTGTCAAAGCGCTGAACAAGCGCTTTGCCGAAGATCCGACGCTCCAAAATGAAGCGTGGATCGAGGAATACGGACGCTTCGTTGGCGAGGAAACAGCTCGTGAAGAATATGAAGCGATGGCAGGCGGCCAGGTCATCGAGCCGGAATGTGACTGCTTTGGCGGTGCGGTGCGGAAAGTGAAGAAGGAAGGTACCGTGCGCGAGAGCGGAGAGACCTGCATCCTGTGGCAGTTTGAATAAGCCGGAGGAGACCATGAACAAAGAAAATCAAACGCCGGCTTTTATCGCCGACGAATATTTGAAGGAATTTGCCTATTTCGGTGACCGGGTCTATTTGGACTGTTCCACGATGGGCATGCCCCCGGAGCGATCGATCCGTGTTGGCGAGCGGTTTCTGCGAGACTTTGCGTATCGGTTCGGCGAGCATGACTCCGAAGAAGATCCAAGACAAAAGGGCCGCGAGCTGATCGCAAAGATGATCGGCGCGGATCCGGACGAGATCTACTTTACCAAGAACACGACCGAAGGCAACAACGTACTGCCGAAAGGCTACCCTTTCAAGGCTGGCGACGAGATCATCCTCGGCAACGCGGATTTCGCGGCGGTCTGGCTTCCCTACACAAGGCTGCAGCAGAAGGGTGTTAAACTGGTCTGGGTGAACAACGAAAACGGGTGCTTCCCTGCAGAGGAATACATCGCCAAGATTACCGACAAGACCCGCGCGATCGCGATTTCGCACGCACAATCTTCGTCCGGCTACGTCACCGATCTGGAAAAGCTCGGAACGGTCTGCCGTGAGAAGGGCATTTTGCTTGCGGTCGACGGGATTCAGGCAACGGGCCGCATGCCGATCGATGTTCATAAAATGAAAATCGATCTCTACGCGTCCGGCAGCTTCAAAGGCATGATGGGCGTGATGGGCGAGGGTTTCTGCTACATCCGTAAAGAACTCATGGAGCAGGTGGAGCCTGCGGTTTTGAGCGGCAACATCGACTACGAAGGCCTCGATTTCCGCCCGGGCTTCAGCGAATTCCCCGTACCGAATTATGCCCACGGGCCGCGCCGCATGGCGAGCGGCACCGACAACACGTACGGCCTCGCGGTCATGAGCGAGAGCGTAAAGATGCTGCTCGAGATCGGCCAGGACAAGGTCGCGGAGCGGATCCGCGAGCTCGAAGTCTATTACCGAAACCAGCTGAAGGAAAAGCAGATCCCGGTCAAAATGCTGGGCTCCGACGATCCCTCAACCTGGGGCGGCAGCGTTAGTTTCGTGATGGATCCCGAAAAGCGTGAACCACTGAAGCAAGCCCTCGCGGCCGCAAACATCCACGCTGCAGCCCGCAGCTACTTCCGCGTCAGCTTCCACTTTTACAACACGGAAGAAGAAATCGACCGGCTGATAAGCGTTTTGGAAGCGGTCTATGCGTAACCGCAGAGAGCTTTGTTAAAACTATACACTATATTGTAATATATTAAATATATGCAATTTAGGAATAATGATTGAAAAAATATCCAACCGGTGCTATTATAGAATTATCAAATGAAATAATAAAAACCGAAAGGAAGTGTAAGAAATGAAAACGGATTTTATTAAAAGATTTACAGGTTTAGTGCTTGCGGTAGGTATCGTGGGTGCATGTATTTTGGGCGTACAAGCATCGAACTATACGAACTCAACCCTAACAAGTTTTGAAATCTCGTCTTCGGTTTTTACGCCGCTTCCCTATGCGCGAAATAAAACGGATGATTCCAGTCTGTATCTTAATATTACTGATATGAATTATACCTATGCGTTAGTTCAGGCAAGGGGAGCAAACGTGGCATATGGAATTACACTAAGTAACACAACAAACGAAACATATAGCCTAACTAAGGGAAGTTGTGAATATGTTACTTGTTGGAAAAATCATGAGTATTCTGTTCATTCTTTGATATACGAAGACAACTATTCGTATGCAACGTTGGCATTTCACGCTGGATATGCAGCAAATGATCATGTCACAGGAGTCTGGAGCCCTGATAGTATCGGAACCTATACGGATGCTAATTAATCGATAATTTATATTTCTTTTTATTAAAATATTTTCGTGAGCTTTCTTTAAAACGAAGAATTATGATACCATACGGCAGTGCGCCTGTTGGACATTTCCTCGTTTGATTGTCATTGAAGGGAAGAAGGGGAAGGATGCAAGAAAAAGATAGAAAGAAACTTTATAATTGCCTTATTTTTGTTGTAGTCTTGCTTATCATTTGCGGTGGTGTGTTTTCTGGGGAAATAAATAAGTGGATCATGGCAATACAGGCCCGTCAGAAAGCCTCCAATATTGTTATTCCAGAGTATGCCGTCGGAGATACGATTATAATCAAGGACAATGGCCAGATTAATGGAACTTTGGTTCACACCATTACAGATGTGCGCGTTGTATACGATACTTCACAACTGACTGAAAACGAAAAGGCATTTTTGGAGTATGATGTGACAGCTCAGCTGACTGAAGATGGAAAACCCATTGTGCTAACATATCCGGACTTTATCCGGGAAGACGGTACGTTTACCGAAGGAGTTGCAATGGTTCTTGTGACGGTACATTTAAATAATATCGACGCAGAGCGAAATACAGATCATGATGCGACAACTGCACCCAAAGAGGATGTATTTGCTTTTTGGGAGGATGGATTCATGACTTTTTTATTGTTTAACGCAGAAGAAAAAAGTCAGCCATATCCGTGGGATTATTATGATAATGGCGGAGAATATGCTGAGGATCGTCGTTTTTTTCATCTAGAACCCGGAGACGAAATTGAGTTTACAGTTGGAATTATACTTCCACCGGATCCGGATACAGGAGGTGTTTTAGAGGATTATTCAAAGATTCGTCTATTTGTGAACAGTGGAACAAACGAAGATGGTGGATCAGGCTGCTACGTAAACCCAAAATGGAATGAAGAGCCATGAAGCCGCAAGTTGAAAACGTCCAGATAAAATTACACAGTATTCCATTCATTCTTTGATATATGAAGACGGATATCCTTATGCCACTTTAGCCTTTCACTCAGGATATGGTGCGAATGATCATGTAACGGGATATTGGAGTCCTGATAGCATCGGAACATATACAGATGCTCGTTAAACAATAGCTGTTAATAAGCTATTATTCTGATTAGATTAGGAGTGTATAGTAAATTGAGAACACACACAAAAAATGCGCGGCGAGTTTTCGTCTGTGGGATACTCTTCTTCGCGTGCACTCTTTGGTTGTGGCGATTTGTTAAGCTGAACAGGTGGTATGATTCACTAGATACAGGACGAGAGTATTATTGTTACAGCATGGGTGAGACAATTGCCTTTGAAGAAGCGAAACTTGGAGCGGAGTTTGATGTGGAAGGGTATTCGGTTTGTGTCAACTTCTGTGAAATGGTGGACTATGATACGTATATGACGGAGCACCAGCTGGAGAAAAAAGAATATCGTGGAGATGAAGGGATTCGACTCTTGCTTGTTCATATTACGCTATCCGTAGAAGAGAGCGACGCCCCGGGGGTTATGCTAACCTCGTTTGTTTGTCACGGATCGGATCAAGCCGCCTATATGGATTGGGATCTGTTAACACAAATCAATCCTGTTCTTGAAGGAAATTACGGGATTCACCTCAAGAATGGGGCGTCAAAAGAACTGATCCTACCATTTCCGATTCGTCAGATCTATTATCGCGAAGCTTGGAATCATTTGGATCGATATCCATTCTATCTCACAATGACGCAGGGGTGGATAACCAAAGAAATTGCACTGGAGGTAACAAGTTGGGACATCGACCGTTGAGTGGAACCCGAAGATGATTTTGAAGCATAGTTGAGTATTATATTCATATAGACTTAATATAGAACAAAGATAGTATGGTGGCTGGTTATACTATTTTGAAATGGAGTGAGGAGCGATGAAACCTTGTCTCAAAACAGAAATATGGAAGGCGTTGCATAATTGGTTCTTCTGGAGTGCGGTTGTGATCGGAACAGTATTTGCGTTATTGGACGTTGTAGAATGTTGGCAAATGTCAAAACCAATGCTCGAAATGGTTCTGACTTCACCACGTTTTGTGAAAAGTTTTGTGACAATGTCGATCACGCAGCGTTTTATGGCAATTACCGGCACAATAACTACCGGATCAAGAATCTTTTACACCGTTTGGCCTGTGCTTGCGGCGCTTCCATTCGGATGGTCCTACTGGAAAGAGAAGGAAAGCGGAGTTTTCGATCAGATCGTGGTACGGTCAGGACGAAAGCGGTATCTAACAGCAAAACTGACTGCGATGTTTTTAGCCGGAGGGCTTGCCCTTATGATCCCGGTTACCGTTAATCTGCTTGTTGTTGCACAAATCTATCGCACGGTTCGACCGGATGTTTTGGCACAGGTCGACATGGTTTCCAATGGCTATTTTCTTTCCGAACTGTTTTATTCGCATCCTTTTTGGTTCTGCCTGATTTGGTGCGGGATGACGTTTCTTTGGGGCGGAGTAACCTCGTGCCTGTGCTTTGTTGTCGGACACAAGCCTAAATTTATGGTCATCAGCATGTTAACACCGCTGGTACTATATACACTGATCGAGATGGCGACATCGCTGCTGTACTC
>JAEEGL012229778.1_pt1 | contig 10344 bp, 14 predicted proteins | sample 9134231 | NCBI WGS metagenome assembly JAEEGL01 (sample SAMN16246548, study PRJNA631951) | gut metagenome | biome: gut microbiome; feature: rumen; material: fiber-attached | host: Bos | place: Iran: Karaj | collected 2018-10
TTAAACTTTCCTTTTACTTTCCCCTAACGAGTTCTCGAAAAGAAAAAAGCAGCTGCGAAATCTTCGTAACTGCTTGATTTTCAGAGCTTTTCTTTTGTAGCGGGAGCCGGGATTGAACCGGCGACCTCATGATTATGAATCTCCCACATTATCTAGCAGACCTATTCTTTTTTTTTCTTGTAAGCTGGTGCAAAGGTACTGTTTTTGGGGCAATCTCCCAAATTTTTCTTCCATTTTTTTCTTTTCCTTTCCGTTTCATTTTGTTCTTTTCCGACAAAAATGTTACTCGTTTTGTTACTCGTTTTTTGGGTTTTCCTAGATTTGGAATTAAGAAATAAAAAATATATCTTTGCACATATAAAAAATTAATAGCATGAAAAGAGTAACGGTAAAAATTGCACTGGATGCAAAAAGCAAGGAAGAGAAGAAGAGTATCTTTCTGGCTATCACACATGAGAGACATACACGACAGTATTCACTTGGTTTTGACATGAAGCTCACCAGGAAGGAATTTAATAACCAAAGGCTGAAAGCCACCAAAGAAGCTCTAGACCTGGCAACACCTTATTATATTAAGGCAGAAGCTATAATCAAAGAACTAGGCGATAACTTTTCGTTTATTAGGTTTGCAGACAGATTTAAGGGAGGAAACATTGTCAACAACGCATCAACTAACATAAATGATGTCTTCGACCAATACCAGCATGATAGAATGAATCTTCATCAAGGTACTATTGATAACTACAAGTCCATAATAAACCACATCAACAAGTTTCACCCTGGTCTCAAGATAACAGACCTGGATGTGAACATGATAATAAAACTACAAGATTATATCCGTACAAATTATCGAAGAGAGAGAGGGAAAGAAATGTCTGAAACGACAATGGGTATATACATGAGGGCACTCAGAGCTATCTATAATTATGCTCAAGAAAAGTTTCACTTACCAGTAGAACACTACCCCTTTGGCAAAAACAAAATTATTGTCACCAGCAGCCCAGCCAGTCATAGAGCAATGTCTGATGATGATTTTAAAAAGTTCGTGAGCTACAAGCCTGCCAACAAGGGTGAAGAGTTTGCTCACGACATGTTCATCATCAGTTTTGGACTAGCCGGAATGAACACAGCCGACATTCTTAATCTCAAGAACAAAAACATAAAAGACAATGGTGAACTAGAGTATGTCAGAGAAAAAACCAAGGACAGGACTGTTAAAAGAACTGTGATAACGATGAAGATACTGCCAGAAATACAATCACTGATAAGCAAGTATGCAGCCATCATGCCGGAATCGCCAGAAGAATACATATTCCCCTTCTACAATAACAAAATGACTGAGAAACAAAAGCTCAGAAAACGAAAAGACATCAACAGGGCGATTGACAGGTCACTGAAAGACATCTGCAACAATATCGGCATCGCACCAGTTACTACGTACTGGGCACGCCATACTATTGCCACCAAGCTCTATAACGCAGGTCAGTCATTAGCTGTCATATCCAAACTACTGGGACATGCAAGCGTAAAAACTACGGATACCTATCTAGGGCAATTGGGTTTGGAGAAGAAAGAAGAGGTAGCAAACTGTGTTAGCGGCTTCCTGGCTGAGCTACAAACAGACTAACTCTATGTCCCCAAGTTTTTGACCTATGAATTGGCAAGTCACCCAGTCATACAGGGTTTGATAAAAAAATTCTGGACCCCTCATTGGAATTTCTGAGGGGTCCTCTCTTTATGCTTGAAATCCTTCCATTATAGGACTTCTACTGATATTGTAGGATACAATCCATATCTAGCATATTCTTCCATCATAATGTCTCTGAGTTCGTCTATATCCAGATGCTCATTCTCCGGTACGTCCAGCACCACGATGGCATCATGAATGCTTACCACACACCACCCCCTCGCAAAGCACTGTCTGAGAATAGCACCAAACAACTTGCTCTCAAATGCCATCATCTGGTTTGGTAGGTTTCCCTTGGATTCTTTTTTCATCATGCGGATAGAGTGCCAGACGTTAGGGTATATCTCAGCGAACTTTTTGGCATATTGTCGGTTCCTGGTGGTAGTACTATGAGAATAAAAGACCTCTCTGAACAGTGTAGATTTTACTTCACCTCTCTCCATCGTTTTGAACACCTTCACGAAATCATCCCAGAACTTTCCTTTCATGGTAACATAGATATACTGGAGCACGTCATTAGGCAACGACCTTGCATCTTGCACCTCTATACCATTGCCTTTCAGTAGTTTACGAAGTTGTTTACCTTTATTATGGTATTCAACAATATCTTTATAATTTACTTTGTTAAGAAAAGATATGATATTATTATCAATATTATATTCTTTAATAAGGTAATAAGAGAAAAGAACTGGATGGCTATTGGCGATGTCAAGCTGACACTTGACGTTGAAGAACCTTTTAAGCGACTTGGGTAGATTGGTTAGATAGTGGTATATCCTACCATTGGCATCCACCGATGAAACCAGCAAGTCACTCTTGGCGAAATCTTCTATCCGGCTTCTATAATAGTAATAACTATGCTCTGTAGCAAATGACGGTTTTCTTCCATCGATATATACCAAAGCCCCATCCTTATCAGTTAGCTCCAGGCGAGATAAACACTCATTATATTTCTTGATGAAGGTCGAGTTTTCCTTCCTCCTGGTGTATTCCTTCACAGACTCAAGATAGGTTTGTTTTAGTCTATCAACATATTCAATCACCTTAATATTACCATCTTCGACAAATCCAATATTCCAGTCGTTTAGGCTTAGATGCCGGCTAAACTGTCCCATCGTATACGTCCTGGAAAGAGTGATAATCCCAAGTTCATCCAGGGTATACAGCATATCTCCAAATGGTTTACCCAGTACAGAGACATAACGTTCGTAATTCAGTTGAACAGAATTGAGCTTGTTCGCCCGACAACGCATTATGATGTCATGGATTAAGAACTTATACTTGTGTACCAGCATCGCTTTCCTAGGAGGTCTTTTGCCTTCCTTTACTACAATGTCAGCATACACACCCATGCAGACACCCCATCTGTCGTCTGGTTCACCAGCTCCTACCCACTCACCACGTGTAACAGGTCTCGTCGTAAGCTCTATATGTTTGGTGATAATGTCATCAAGATTCACATCGGTTAAGAATGCTCTGTTTATCGTCTTTATCTTTCTCATAAGGTCTATTTAGGCAAAGATATATAAAAAAATTAAGAAATACAAGTAATTCCACAAATTTGTTGATATTTATTAATGAATTTAAGTCATTCCTAGTCATATAGACAATAAACATAATAATATGGATAACAATAGCAACATTCAAACATCCAAGAGACCGGACAGACACGGAGCGAACAATCCAATGTGGCAGCGACACCATACTGCTCAGAGCCGTGAAAAGATGAGCCAGGCTGCAACCCTCAGAAACCAACAGTATAGGGATGCACTGAGGAATCAGCACCATGTGACAATGGATGAGTTTTTGAATGCCAACCCTTCGGTGAAGGAATACATTAAGGTATTGGCACAGTCAATAATCAAGGAGGAAATAGACAAATTAGTATGGAGAAAACAGAACCAAAGAGCACAAATCCCAAACACATGGGATTGGTAGAAGGTAAGACAGAGAGAACAGGAGGTAAGCCATCTATCAGCGAGTTAAAGAAAAAACTAGGATTAGACCGAATCCCAGTGATTCGTCAGCCCATCCCAATCAAGAAGGATGGCAAACACCTATATCAAGTGGCTGGATATTTTTACCCTCTCCGACCAGAGACCATCGAAAGATTGAACATACCACCCCAGAAGATATTATTTGAGGTAGATAGGGAGCAATGGCACAGAGAACAGGATGAAGCAAGAGAGAAACATGATGAAACCATAGACCCAGAACTGTACCCATTCGGATATGAAGAATGATGCTGCTATAATTGATAAATCACGACTATCAATATTTGACAAATTTGGAGGCTCGTTACAGCCTCCTTTTTTCGTCTCAAGTCTCACGCCTGGTATAGAGGTTAGCAAGCCCACAACGAGGCTAGAAACGGCTTACACAAAGGATTCCAGGCTGTTATAGTAGCGAAAAGCAACAGTTTTCCGGCTTTATCTTCTTTCCGGTTCTAGAAAATCAGATTAAGCCGTCTTTAGCTAGTTTTTCCCTAACAGCATCATTGATGTACCGATTCTTATTCTGACTTGCTAGACCCAGTGCCTCATACAAATCATTATCCAGCTTGAGTGCCATTGCGTGTGTGGAAATCCCCACTGGTTTACGTCCAGCACCCTGACGTTTACCGCCTCTAGATTTCTTGATTTCTTCCATATATTCTGTTTTTGAGTGCAAAGTTATGTAAAAGATTCAAGTATATACTCAATTCAAAGTTAAATGATGTTAAGACTAAGAAAATAATGATTAAAGTATATACTAGTTTCAATTATTTTTTGTACCTTTGCAATGTAAAAAGAAACAATAAAACATCAAAAATATGACATACAATCTTCTTTATAAGGTAGGCACAAACAAGATGTATAAGACCTATACACAGGGTGAGTATCGTGAGGTTCATCAGTCATTCAGTGACTTGCATAAGAGAGCCACCGATAAGAACTTTAAGATTGTTTCTCGCTCTGCTGGAAACATGGGTGTGCAACTCTGCTACTGCGATGGCAAGCAGGATGTCTATCTTCTTATTTGTAATGAAGAAGAGAAAAATCTGTGGTGGGTTGAGAAAATAGAGTATTAATCATTAACGTATAGGAGATTATAGATATGAAGTCAATTCAGATTAGAACCAGTGAAGTTGCTAGAGTAGCCGTTAAGAACATTATCATCAACGGTAGTGATACAATCACAGCAGTTGCAAAATCAGCAGAACTCCAAGCCTTAAAATCTAGGCTCATGCGAGGTGAAATCTGCAAGTGGGCATATAAGAAGGTCTCAACTGGAGAAATTCGTGTGTGCGTAGGCACCCTGTATAATGACATTGTGAAGAATATGACAGTAGGAGGTCATACACCAAAGAAGTATTTTGGTCAGTTTCCTTATATAGAACTGTTTTCTGATGGACGCATGGAGTGGCGAAGCATGAGGGAATCAAATTTCATAGGTTGCATCGAGTGCTAAAGGGTAATGGGGCATTGTCCCACCCTTCTAACATATAAGTTAAACAGATAACAAGTAAGTAATATGGAAATGGCTAAGTATATAATGAGTATCTTTCGAACTCAGCTAATGGTAGTCTGGTCTTGGGGACTCCACAACGCCAAAGCTGTCGATAACGGATTAAGGTTTGATGTAGATGGGTACAAGTTCTGTGGAACTGTCGAGGTGGTATATAATGAAGGATACGACCTGTTTGATATTTCATTCATCAAGAGTGGCAACGTAACAGAAGTGATAGAGGGAGTATATTTTGATGGTTTGATTGATGCTATAGATATTACTGTTGAGAGAACACCAGACTACGAGAAGATAGTTACAGCCGGATAACAAATTAACATTTATTAAACAAGAATACACGTAACAATTGCACGTATCACAGACGTAAATATGGGTATAGATACAAAGAAATATGTGAGCTGGAGAAGAGTCAGCACCCAGAAGCAAGGACGCTCTGGCTTAGGTCTAGAGGCACAGGAAGCCATCATAAGATACTTTGTCACCGAAGCAAAAGGAGAACTTATTGGCGACTTCTACGAGACGTACACAGGCAAAGACCTTCACGGATGCTGTGAACTACAAAAGGCTATGACCTTTGCCAAACAAAACAATGCCACCCTTGTAATTGCCAAGAGTGACAGGTTCCGGAATTTGAGTCAAGCTTTGGAGGTATATTCCGCTATGAGTGGTGACATATATTTCTGTGATGTCCCAGTATGCGAGGACAAGGCAACGTATAAGTTTATGCTGAGTCTAAGCTGGAGTCTAGCAGAACGTGAAGCCGCCATAACCAGTCTAAGAACCAAGCAGGCACTAGCAGCCAAGCGTCAACGTGGCGAAACACTGGGCAACCCTAATGCAATAGTGACAGACACCATGAGGGCTAACAGCATCGTCACCAGGAAGAAGGAAGCCCTGGAAAACGAAAATAACCGTAAAGCCCATAAACTCGCCAGTTTACTACGAGCACAGGGCAAAACATTCACAGGTATTGCCAGAGAACTTAACGAGAGCGGCTACCGGACACCAACAGGCAAGTTCTGGCAGACTGTGCAAGTTCAAAGGTTAATGGCACTGTATAACAACGAGAAGGGAATATAATTGTTACTTAATTCTGTTTTCTTCTGTTATTTTTGCACAATCCACGAAATATGTGCAGAAATAATATAGAAAAGTAAAATATTGTTTGTTATATTGTTTTTTTTTATTAAATTTGCAGTCAGTATTCACTTTAAACAGTATTGCGTATGACATAGACAATTAGATGACATATTGATATTGAAGCGTTAGCTGAGATTCTTACTTCTGAAAATCGGGAAAATTTAAAGAAGCAGTTAAGAGTTGATGAAAACGGTTCATGCCTAACGGCGTGAGCTTTTAACTCGTATAAGACTGCAAGGTTCTTTCCCGATACCTCAGAAGATTAAACGAAGCTTAATCGCTCACGTTTTTTCTTCTGCGTTTTCCAAACAGTCAAAAGTAACTTAAAACATAAAAATATGGCATATTGTAAAAAATGTGGATGGGAATTAAACCCTGGTGCAAATTTCTGTCCGAATTGCGGAGAATCAACTTCACAATCAAGTGTAGTTTCGCAAGATGGCAAAGGTAACGAGGTCACGACCTCCAGTAAACCACAAGTTCAAAAAGTAGCATCTACTCAAAAGAAGACAAAAGTCGCTCATAAGCGCAAAAGGAAAGAACCAATTCACTATGACTGGTGGGTGAAGGTCTTATTGGTTATAGGTGGATGTTTACTTATCTATTCTCTGTTAGAAATCAGTAATAATTCTATAATAGTATGGGGTGCAAACTTCGTAGGATGCTTGGCTATGTTATATGCAATCGTTACTATTCTGATTGGGAAGTCGGAAATAGACAGCTATGGTGCAAAGGTGTTAGCAATAGTTTCATTACTCTGGTTCCCTATAATGAAGGGACTTGATTACTGGGAAACAGCAGATGCAAAGGACAGAGTTGAGAATTTCAGATATTTCTCTGACGCTTTACCTAGTAATGGCTCCAGGTTGTTTGTAGCTGAAAAGACCAAGCCTTATGGCAGCAAAAATGTTACATTAAAAAGAATCATCCTATATGAGAAGGATGGTGAAATGGATTACCAACTGGAAGGTGTCACTAGCTCTGGGCGTCATTATTCAGAGAAAGGAGGCTGGTCTGATGACCAAAGTAAGACATATCAAGCTGTCACATATAACTACACCCATTTATGTGCTGGAAATATGCTTACTGAATGTACTAACTACTTTATTGATTACGAAGGGAAGGTCTTTTTTTGTACAGGTATTTATGCAGACGATGAAGACGTTGCAAACGCTTTCAAACGAGGACCAATAGCAAAATTAAGAATCGCTACTGACAAGGAAGTAGAAGATTGGCAGCATGGTAATTCTGGTGAAGCAGGAGATAAAGGGGCTATAACCATTGAACCAAAATCACAAGAAGAAAAGGATTATGCGGATAAAGGATATAAGGATGGAGCAGAATTTGGTTCAGTTGGTGGCTTGTTGGGAGACTTCGGAGGAATGTTAGACATGGCAGATGCTGTTGGTGTCACAGGTGATGAAATGGATAGTGCTATAAGGAAAACTGCTACCAGCAATTTCGTAAGCAAGTATGAAAGTTCAATATCTTCAAATAAGGAAAGGCTTAAAGAGATATATATCCAGCATTATATAGAAGGTTTTAAGAGCACGACAAAAACATCCAATAATTAATTGAAACAATTAAAATTTGACAGATATGAAGAAGTGTTATTATTGCGGAGTCGAGATTGATGACGATGCTGATTTCTGTACTGAGTGTGGAAATGAATTGCCTGATTGTACATGCCCTCAGTGTGGTGCAGATGTTAGGGATGAGGATAATTTCTGCCAGAATTGTGGTTACGACCTACTTAACGATGAAGGTGTTGAGGTTGATGATGAACATGGTGATGGTGTCGTAGATACCCTTGAAGAAGCCGAAGAATCACCCAAGTCAAAGATTATAATACCGATTGTTGTTGGTATTATAGCATTAGCACTGATTGGCGGCTGGTATTTCTGGAAGTCTACTAATGATACAACAGAGACAAAAGAATTAGTATCAACTGATGCCACTACTGTTGATACTGACTCACTAGTAGTTGATGAAGAAATTAATGATGTTCATTCTGAAGCCTTTATTAAGAAGCGCATGGAAGAAATCTGTAAGGCTATCTATAGTATTGATGAAGAAAAAGTTGTTGAAAAGTATTTTTCATCAGACTTTAGGAAGTTGTATAATACCATTACGACACTGGAGAAAAGCGGAAAAGGTGGTGATGGTCTCTGGTATTCTGGCGGTTTCTTCGATGGCAGTTCTGAGATTGTTGATAGTATGAGTGTAGGGAAAATCCATTCAATTGATAAAGATTATGCAACAGTTGATTTTATTAGTCATAATGGAACTTATAAGAACCCCCTACAAGCCATACTTGTGCTAGAGGATGGAAATTGGTATGTAGATAACATCTGCAACAGAATGTCAGATATGTCAGAGTATATCGATTCCATGATGGAGAATAATGATGATGATGAAATCAAGTCACAAGAAGAACTTGCCAGAACCAACACTGCAATTGGAGCATTTGACGTAAAAGGAGACGATAGTGATAGTATTCGATAATTCTTCTGTCGAAAAACGATACATAAAAATGGTGCTATCCTATGATGGGTAGCACCATCTTTTTCACATAATTCGTCCAGAACAGGACGTTAGAGTTCGACACGAATCAGAAGGGCAAGCTGTCATCAGCTGGTACACTCATAGAATCATCCCCAAGTGGTTTTTCGGCAAAACACTCGTCTGATTCGGTCTGGAGTACATCATTTAGGTATGGTTCACCTAAATCACGAGCTAGCAAGTCATGGAATACATGGCACATATCGAGCAAAACTAATTCCATCGTGTTCACATCTCCCCACGCCATTTCATCATCTGATGTAGGGTAATAATCTGTACGATGGGCAACAAAGTCTTCGTGGATATTACGAAGTACCTTCATCATGCTTAATTTGTCTTGCTTATCTGATTCAAGCATGTTACGCATAACCAGACGAATAATGTCACTAACGACAGGAACATCTTGCTCCCATTTCTCAACTCTCTTAATACAATCGGGCTTATACGCTAGCCCATACTGTTTCTTTCTTACTGCTTCTACCATGATAATTACAAATTAATAAAGTTATTGATATGTTTATCATATAGTGCAAAGATATATATTTTTTTTCTAAAAAACAAATAATCCAGCATCTATTCTGAAAAAATGTTAAACCTTTACGATTATACATACATCCTGGTGTCTGTATCACCTAAAAATTTTGGATTCTCAGATTTTTTATATATCTTTGCCAAAAACAACATGGAAAAGACAAATTATTATGAAGAACGCCCAGACTATCTAAGGGCTACATTTGAGAACTATTTTAGGTACGCTAAGTTAAACCACTGCAAGGTTCCGTTTGAACTTCTAGTAGATGGAATTAGTGCAGGACTGTCTGGTGCAAACTATCCAGAAGTTAACAGAGCTGAACTGCTACAAAGCCTTATCGACAACTGCCAACAAATTCAAGAGGCAGCAAGGCGTACTCTGGAGTTGAGACAACCTAGAACTTTATCTGTCAAAGAGGCAGAAGAGCCAGCACCAGCAAAAGAAGTACGTCAGAAAGGATTCCTTAATTTGGATGAGGTTTGTGAACAGTTTGGACTGTCTAAGTCCAACATCAAAGACAAAGCATGGCGAGACTCGCATGCTTTTCCCTACTTGCAGACTGCATCCAAAGGCAGGGTCACATTCAAGACCAGTGACGTGGAGATGTGGGTAACGAAACAACAATTCCACTAATTTTCTGCTATTTTCCGTTTACTTCTCTTAAAGTATCATAAAAGTAAATGTTACTCGTTTTGTTACTCGTTTTTGGAGAAAAAGAAAAAGGGTTTGGAAATTATACGTTTTCCAAACCCTTCTGTTGTAAAGCTTTCTCCTTGTAGCGGGAGCCGGGATTGAACCGGCGACCTCATGATTATGAATCATGCGCTCTAACCAGCTGAGCTATCCCGCCATCATTTTTGTTAAGCGGGTGCAAAGGTACTACTTTTTTGGAAACTACCAAAATTTTTCGGGAAAA
>JAEEGL012245992.1_pt1 | contig 10344 bp, 7 predicted proteins | sample 9134231 | NCBI WGS metagenome assembly JAEEGL01 (sample SAMN16246548, study PRJNA631951) | gut metagenome | biome: gut microbiome; feature: rumen; material: fiber-attached | host: Bos | place: Iran: Karaj | collected 2018-10
CTTTGGATGGCGGCGTGGCGGCTCTGGCCATGTCCTCTGGTACGGCTGCAATATACTTTGCCGTGACAAATGTGGTTGCCACGGGGCAGAACCTAGTGGCGGCATCGAACCTGTATGGCGGCACATACACTCAGTTCGACGCCATACTTCCCCAGAGCAACAATATCCACGCCAAATTCGTGAAAGTCAATGATTTCAAGGCAACTGATGCCGCCATTGATGCCGACACACGCGCCATCTTCGTGGAGGCAATTGGCAATCCAGGTCTGGATGTGGCGGACATCGAGGGCTACGCGAAAGTCGCCCAGAAGCATCATCTGCCTCTGATAGTAGATGCCACATTTGCCACGCCGGCCTTGCTAAAGCCTATCAAACACGGTGCAAATGTGGTGATACATTCCCTGTCCAAGTGGATTGGCGGGCACGGCGCGGGCATTGGCGGCATTGTGATTGACGCTGGCAACTTTGACTGGAGTGACAAGAAATTCTCGCTCTTCAACGAGCCAGACCGCGGCTATCACGGCATGGTGTGGTCCACAGTAGGTGCTGCTGCATTCGTCACTCGCCTGCGTACTGTGGCTCTGCGCAACCAGGGGCCCACGCTGTCGCCTGACGCTGCGTGGATATTCCTGCAGGGCGTGGAATCTCTGCCTTTGCGCATGGCACGGCACTCAGAGAACGCCGCAAAGGTGGCGCAGTTCCTGGCGGCGCATCCAAAGGTTGCGTGGGTGCGCTATCCTGGCTTGGAGGGCGACCCATCATACGCGCTGGCGCAGAAGTACCTGCCAGGCGGCAAGGGCGGCATGGTGGTATTCGGCGTCAAGGGCGGTGCTGCCGAAGGAAAGGTTGTTGTGGACGGGCTGAAACTGTTCCTGCAACTGGCTAACGTGGGCGATGCAAGAAGCCTTGCCATACACCCCGCCTCTACCACACATTCCCAGTTGACCGAGGAGCAGCAGAAGGCGGCTGGCCTTGCACCAGAATTGATACGCTTGTCCATCGGCATCGAGGATGTGCAGGACATCATTGACGACCTGGACCAGGCATTAGCAAAACTCTAACGCAGAAGCGCAAAGTATTTTAACGCAGAGGCGCAAAGGCGCGGAGACGCGGAGGTGAAATAATAAATCTCTGTGCCTCCGCGCCTTTGTGTTTAAATATGCTCTTCTTTATAACGTTTCCAGAAGAAGGGACTGACGCAAATCTCTGGCAGACGCTCTGATACAATTTCATCGACTTTCTGCAGCAGGTCTTTGGAAAGAGGTGGCATTTCGGCAATGCGAATGTTTTCTTGCAGTTGCGCGAGTGTTTCCACGCCTGTAAGCACGCTGCATGGCGCAGGCTTTGCGAAGAGATATCGCAATGCAAGTTCAGCCATTGGCAGGCCCAGTGCCTGCAACTGGCGTCTGTATGGAATAACTTCCTTGACGAATATGTTTTCCTCTGGCATAAGAAGCATTCCCTGAAGGAATGCGCCACGTACAAAACAGTGCCTGCTATTGTGTCCAAAGCAATGGTCGAAGCGGTGGTCAAGCAGGCTAGCAGGCACCTGCATGCAGTCTGCCTCCTTTCCTGCATCTTTGCATGCGAGTGTGTTAAGCGAAATACCAGCCCTTTCGGTCATGCCTTTGTCTCGCAGTATCTTGAGCGCCTCTATGTGAACGTCGTCTTTCTCGTTATGGAGCAGAACCGCCGCCACACATTCTGCATGAAGCCGCTTTAGGGATGCGGCAAGGCTTTTCTCCATGAAATCGCAGGGGTGGCAATTTTCGGGAATGGACGGAATCTTAGTGACAATGCTGAATTTTCCAGCCAGCCCAAGTTCAGAAAGCGCCTTGCCGATGAGTTCCTCGCTGTCTCCATATTCTGGCGCTGTGTCCAGTGCATATACATTGTGGTCGTATGCCTCCTTCAATATGGCCTTTATGGTGTCGAAAGAAGGCTTTCCACTTGTATTGGCAACACCATAGTTCATTCCGAACTGCACTGTGCCAAGCATTATTTTAGAAAATGTCTGCATAAAGATTATTTTGCGGAGTAGCCGCCGTCGATGACCAGATTCGTGCCAGTTACAAATGCAGATGCTTCGGATGCAAGATACACAATGCCGCCTTTTAGGTCAGTGGAGTTGCAAAGACGCCCCAGCAGTGTGGCCTCAGCATGGTTCTTGGTGAAAACAGAGGGATTATTTTCCCATTCTGCGCTGTAGCCCACCAGACTTATGGAGTTTACACGTATGTTATGCTTGCCTAGGACGCTTGCTGCCCAGCGTGTGAAATTTATCATGCCTCCTTTTTCATAGTGGTATGCGGGGGAGGGCAGAATATCGCTGTCTGTCTGCATTCCAGTGCCTTTGTAGTTTGCAGGGTCAAGTCCAAGCATTCCCATATAGCTGGCGATATTGATTATGGAGCCATTGCGGCGCTGCATCATGTTTTCCGCTGCCAGGCGCGTTATGAGGAAGAGGCCAGATGCATTCACATGTAGGCTTTGGTCAAATAGTTCTGTCGGCACATCCCATGATGCAAGTGCCACACGCAGGACTGCATTGTTGACAAGAATGTCAATGCGCCCTTCTTGCTTTATGATGGTCTCGATGCAGTGTCGTATTGAGCCTTCATCGCCCAAGTCAAGGCAGATGCATTTCATTCCAGGATAACCCGCTGCGAACTCCTCCAGTTTCGACAGATTTCTTGAGGCGATATAGACAGTTGCTCCAGCCTCGTATAATGCCTCTGATATCTGCGCTCCGTAGCCGCCCTGATGTCCTGCGCCGCCTGTGACCAAAGCCACCTTTCCCTTGCAGGAGAAACTTTCAAGTACATTCATTTGCTGATATCCTCTTGGTGTTTATTTGACAGGCGCTATGCTGAACGGCGTCCCTACTGGATTGCAACTGCATGCATCTGCATCGTATATGCCAAGTACTTTGAATATGGTTTTTGCCATTTCCAGATGTCCTAGTGCTCCAGGATGGATTGGCTCCCCAAGCCAGGAGGCAAGGATGTCTGGATCGGAGGCGCATTCTTTCCAGTGCTTTTCATGGTCAATCAGAAGGATGCCATTTTTCTGGGCAATGTCACGTATCGCCTGATTGTATGCTGGCATTTCTTCGTGTCTTTTGACATAGCCTGCATTGTCCTGAATGTATTGTATGGTGGGATATGTCTGCAGGATTGGTATTGCCTTGTCTTCCTGCAGCAGTTCAAGTAGCCTGTTCAGATTGTCTTGGAAGAGCCCGATGTTGTCCAGTTTTACGATGTCGTTTGTTCCAATCAGCACGAATACCACATTTGGCTGCCAGTGCCTTACGCGCCATTCGTATTCCCGCAGCAAATCCACGGTGCTGTTTCCGCTGAGGCCAGTGTTTATCACCACATCCTGCTTTAGGGACAATTCCCAGCGGAGCCTTTCAGCGAAGATTTCCGTGAAGTCACGCCATCCGTGCGTATGCTTGGCGCCGTGTGTGATTGAATCTCCATAGAACAGCCAGCACCAAGGTGTGCTTTCAGGCGAGGACAGGTGCTTTGCGATGCAGTCGTTCATATTTCCACATCCCTGATTTTAAGGTCCTGGAGCATACATTCGCAGGTATCTGTGCCGCCACAGCAGTATGCCAGGAAAAGGCGTTTTTCGGCAAACAGCATGGCCGTGTACGCGAATCCGTGGTCAGGTGCGTCTTCCAGTATCGTGTGTCCAGTCCATGTCTTGCCTTCGTCTGTACTGCGCGCAAGCACCAGAGGCGTGCGTCCCATAATGCCTTCCTTGAAGTGCACGCTTCTTGCAGGTGAGTAGTCATTCCACACAGCCATCAGTTCACCGCTTTCAGGGTCCCGTTTCAGTGCCATCGGCGATTCAGGCGAAGGGAATTCACCCGCGGGAACGGGGTCTGTCCACGTTTCGCCCTGGTCATACGAGAATGCCTTGTACTGGCAGCCGTTTGTGGTGCGGAACCAGGCCAGGATTCTACCATCCTTTAATTCCACCACTCCAGGCTCCATCAGGCCGCGCCGCAACGAATGGTGCGGATAGCAGCATTCCATGGACTGGCGCCAGGTCAAGCCCCCGTCATCCGACAGGAAGAACAGGCCTATCCCCTGGGAAACAGCCATCTTTTGTGACGAGAATGGGTGATACGAGACAGGCAGTATCAGGCGCCCACTTTGCAGCTGTACCAGGCAGTCATTGAGGCCAACAAGATAAATCGGGGGTACATTTGCGATGTCAATTGGCTCGCTCCAACTTTTTGCTTCGTCAGAGGAAAAGCAGATGTAGGGGCGGCAGTCCATAAATGAATATCCTGGCACCAGGTTTTTTTTCAGGTATGCCAGCGCAATCCTTCCGTCCTGTAGGCGAAGCAGTGACACGGACATCACGTTCTGGGCATCGTTTTTGATGAGCAGGAATGGTTCACACCAGTTTGCACCGCCGTCATCAGAAATAGTCGCGTATATGTCGGCGGAGGCATGGTCGTACCAGCCCTTGTCCTGGCTGTTGTATCTGGTGAATGCGAAGAAGATTCGCCCGTCCGATAGTTGTACGAAGGCCCCCTCCGAATTTCTCTGGTTTTCGTTGTTATGCCTCAAAAAGTATTCCATTTGCAATGCTCTCCAGTGATGCCTTGCCCTAAACAGATATTTACATAGTTTACCACGCTCCAAGCAATTCGCAAGAAGTCGGCCCTCAAAAGACAATGCACGCCTCGTTTCGGGGTAATCGGTCACTTCCTCATGGGACTCATGGGACCCATAGGACTCATGGGACTTATGCAATGCAATTCCCCATAGGTCCCATGAGTCTCTTGATAAAAAACTCAGCATTAATACTGCACATTCCAGCCCTGGGCGCGATTGTAGAAATAGAATTTTCCTGCGTAGGGATGCGCATTGGGCGAGTTCATCATGCCCGAGAAGTTGAGTGCCACGGCATGCCCGTCCAGGAACAGGGTGTTGCATATTTCGGAGCCATGGTGGAAGGTGATGGAACTCCAGTTGGCATCCTTCCTGACGGTATATGTTCCTGAATCCGCGTAATCAGTCATTGACTCCACAAGGAAGAAGAAATTGGAAGGGGAATCCACCATTACCGTGTTGATATATTTGAAATTTGTGCCGTATTTTTTCCTGTCACCCACAGGCAATGGATATATTTCCAGCATGCCGTAGGTCAGGTCCTTCCAATTGCGCTCATAATTATCTTTGCACATGTGTGTTTCAGTCAGTGTTTTCGAGGTGAAAGTTGCGGGGTGTGGCATAGAGGGGCAGATGACCTGGTTAAGCAAATCGCCCGCATATCCTGTGTCATAGTAGAATTTTGCCCATGAACCATCAGAACCGTAGCCGTAGCATGCCATATCATTATCCGAATCGTCAATGTACATCCTGAACATGAGACCCAGCTGCTTTTGGTTGTTTATGCAGGATATGGCGCGTGCCTTCTCACGTGCCTTGCTCAATGCTGGTAGCAGCATTGCCGCAAGAACAGCTATGATTGCGATTACCACCAGCAACTCAATGAGTGTAAAATGATATGTTTTTTTGCAATGCATTGTCATTCCTCCTGAAATTATTTCATTGACTGAAGTTTTTCAATTCTGTCCATAAGACCAAGCCTGTATTTGAGGAGCACGTGCGGATCCAGCTCCCATTCCAGTGTCTTCCAGCCCGCCTTCAGCCCGTCGCCAAATGCTTCGTAGCAAGGCACCAGCTTTGCGCAGGCATCCTTTATGTACTGTTTTGCCTCTGCGGCCTCAGGCTTGCCCGAGTGCTTCTCCGCCAGCTTGTCCAGCATGTATATGTATTCGTAGTCATCCAGGGAATCCCTTATGGTCTCGATTCTCATGGAAGGCATTGGCATTCTGTCCTTCTCGGGGTACATCACAAGTCCTGAGCCGTAGATGGTCCGTCCATCTGGATATCTTAGTGCAGGTGACCTGAGTTCCACTGCATTGTCCCAGTGTGAATCAAGTGCATAGTGGGTGATGCCAGACACGCCGTGCTTCCACATGAGGAAGCCCATCATTCTGCGGTCCATTATTGGCCTGTCAATGAGCATGTGCCAGTTGGGGTAGTGCTCGATTTTCTCGCCTCTCTTGAGAGCCGCCTCCATCTGCCCTAGCTGCCATGCGCCCAGGCACCATACGTCAGCGCAGCCGATGGTCTCCTTGGTGGGCCATTTCTCAATCTGGATTTTAATTTCAGGCGCATGCTTTCTCACCAGCCTGGACGCTTCCCAGCATAGTGAGAAGTCGGCGGGGGTGTGGGGCTCGTCCACAAGTGTTATGCGTGTGCGGGCAAGATAGCCCTTTTTCTTCAGGTGCGCGGACATTGCCTCCAGATACTTGCCAAAGCGGTCAACGAACTCTGGCGTAAGATGCCCGTCGCCCTTGGTGACCTGCACATCAAACAGCTTGGCTGTGGCATCCTCGCCTTTGGGTATTCCGTACAGGCCGAAGGGCGGCAGGAACAGCAGCTGCTGATTGTACTTACCGATGGCAATCTCCATCTCCGCATCCCACTTTGCCGTGTCAAGGTGAACGTCGCCTTTTTCATCGAAAGTAGCCACCACGCCGTTTTTAGGCAGGGTTGGGGAAAGGTAGAAGCTGTGCATCATCTCATAGAACTTGTCTATGTCCTTGGTTTCAGAGATGGATGTGTGAACACTGGTGATGTGCGTGCAATGGCGCTCATCAGGCAGTGAGAAGCCACGCACCTTGATGGACAGCGGCACGCGCAGCGCAATTCCCTTGCTGTCGCTGACAATGGCTGTGCTGCGGTATATGCCTGCTGGCGCATTGGCGGGGGACTTGACTGTTACCCAGAAGCCACGGCTCTCGCCCGCCTTGAGGGTGAGGTCCTTCTCCATTTTCGGCAATGGGTCTGGATACATGCCAGGCGCTGCCTCAGGCCCTGGATACACGCTCACCATCTCGCCGAACACATTTGCACCTGCCTTCGGCGTCCTGATATTGCTGGGTTTGGGTATTCTGACATATCCGATCTGGCGCAGCTCCACTGGAATCTTCACACCCTTGTGCTCAAAAGGAGCCAGGGTGACATTGACCTTGTCCAGCTGTCTTTCAGGGAGAATCACCAGTTGGAACGTTTCATATTCGTTGCCTGCCAGTTCAGCAGCTGGCAAATCCTGCACTTGGACTTTCTTCAGATGGTCCTTCTGGAACACCCTGTCCACGCAGGAGCGGCAGTACGCCGTCACGCCATTGCCTGTTGCGGCGGCTGGCAAATCCAATTCATATCCCAGAATGGGCACGTATGATCCCTGTGTGCCTTCCACCTGTTTGAGATGGCGTTCTTTGCCAGAGGAATCCTTGCCAGGATTGCCATCGTCATCCATCAGATATGCCGCCAGTGCTCCCGCTGGTGCCTTGCCCGTCGCCAGATCGGCGACTTCTTCCTCAGACAAGACTCTTCCATAGATATAGACTTCATCCACATCGCCTGCGAAGCTGCTACCGCAGATGTTGAAGCTCTTGTTCTTCCAGGGATTTTTGCTTCTGATTTTGACAATGCCCTGTCCCTTCGGCTCCTGCCCTGGAAGCTGTTCCGCGACCTTCTTTCCATTCAGGTAGCCTACGCCATGTCCCTTCTGGTCGTATGAAAACGCGATATGCATCCATTTGCCCAATGGCGAGGGAAATGCCTTTGGCGCCCAAAGCAGGGAGCCAGGGCGACGTGAACCGCGTTCCCAGAAGTAAAAGCCATTTCCGCCGCTGATGCCTCTCTTCAGCAAGTCAAAGGTGCCCACATTGCCCAGCAGCACGCTCTGATGTCCCCAGTCTTCAGGGCGGAGCCAGAGTGAAATTGTCATTCCCTCTTCAATGGCGAAGTCGGAGCGTCCCGTGTCCTCCAGATATGTGATATATCCTTCTATGTGCGCCGCTTTGCCGCGGACGCCGTCCACAGTCTTAATTGGTTCAAGCGCAACTAGCGGATACGTTGCTGCAAGCAACGCCACAATCGCCCATGCAAGAATAATGGAATGTCTTTTTTTCATCGTCCTAGCTCCTTGTTCAAATGTTGTCTGAAAATCTCTAATTATCCTAATTATCCTTTGTAATTTTACGAAACTATTTTTTAATGGCAATATTACATTTTTTCTAAAAATATAAATTTTGTTGTATATTACGAAAATGTGTTTTCAGGTGCAAATTTCCATTTTGCAATATTGCAAATGCCAAATATAATTCTGTTTCAGATAAATAATGTTGGGCGTATGCCAAGGAGCTGTTCATGAAGTACTCAGGCAAAGACATCAATGGCATAAACTGGCCAGGCGAACCAGTTCCAGTAGGGGAAATCCTGTCCTACTACAGAAAAATGCTGACTCCTGAAAAGTTGAATGGCCGTATTCTCTATGGCTTCACATACCCAGACGCCTATCGCACACCATATAATATGTTCACGTTCAAGCTGTGCATATTTGGACATTTCAACGAACCCATGACCATGAAGGCCGCTTATGATGGAATACTTGAAAGCCGTCCCATGCTGGATGGGGACATCTACCTTGGAAGCTACAACGGCGTGAACTATCTCAACAAGGTGATGCCGTCCATGGAGATATTCTCCATCATTTTTCATTTGCATCATACACGCCTGCTATATTCCTTTGGGCCTGAAATAAACTACTACTATCATACCTACAAGGCGGCGGAAGGCCCCTTGCTGCAAATAATAAGCGCGTTGGACAGCATAATGCACGAGACTAATGCACCCAGAGAGCAGCGATGCCGCCCATTGGTGATAGCCCTGCTTCAGCAGCTTCAGCATGAACTGGAGATGCAGGAAACGAACATGCCGAAATATGACGCAAATGCCGTGCGCATAAAGACCTTTCTGGAGCACAATTTCCATCGTGGGATAAACTGCTCACTGGTATGCGATATGCTCGGTCTCAACAGGTCATACGCTTCAATGCTGTTCCATGAGAATTTCGGCATGACCATGATGGACTACCTGAAGGAGCTGCGCCTGAATGCGTCCAAGTACCTCCTATGTAGCAACAGTAGAATCAAGGTGAAGGACGTGGCGTCTTTATGCGGCTTTGACAATGTATGCTATTTCATTCGTGTCTTCCGCGAGAAATATGGCATTACACCCGCTGATTTCAGGGGAAGCCGAATGGATGGCAAAAATGCGTGAAGGCACACCTATGGCGCAGAATGCATCAGGTGAAGAGTATGGCTACGTTCCAGAAATGCGTTGCCTCTTTAGGTACTCTAGGGTAGGTGCTCTAGGATTTCTAGGATTTCTAGGGGGTAGGTTTTCTAGGGTAGGCGCACCTACCCTAGCGCACCTACCCTAGCGCACCTACCCTAGCGCACCTACCCTATAGCACCTACCCTATAGAAATCCTAGAAATCCTAGCGCACCTACCATATAGCACCTACCCTATAGCACCTAAAGAAGCAACACTTCGTTGGAACATAGCTACCAAGAGTATTACTTCTGCAACTCCTGTAAAAGAATTATGGGATATCTGTGTATAAAAATATAGTGGCAATTTGAATAGCAGGTTGTGGGTATTATCTTTTGCCCATAGTTGTTTTATTTGGTTTGTCACTAAACAACAAGGAGAGATGAACATGAAGAGATTTTTGTTGTCGTTGGGTTTGTCCGCATTGCTGGCTGGATGCGTTAGTGTTTCTGGTGTCAAGGAGGCAGGCGTAATTGATTCTGGCACTTCATACGCGAAGGATGCATTGCAGAAATTTGTGGATTCAGGTGAGATGCCTGGCGCAATTTGTGTGTATTATGACAAGGGCATTCAGGAAACTGCCTGCATAGGCTATGCAGATGTCAGCACAAAGAGGCCAATCACCATTGATGACCATTACATGCAGTGCTCGCAGACAAAGGGTTTTTGTGGCGTGACTATCGCCATTCTTGTCGAGGAGGGAAAACTGTCCCTGGACGACCCTGTGTCGAAATATCTCCCTGAATTCAAGGAACTGTGGATTGAGCAATCCAACAAGGACGGCGTCAGGACGCTTGTCAAGGCCAAGAACACCCTGACAGTGAGGATGGTTATGAACCACACAGGCGGCTTTGGCTTTGAGTTGCCTAAGTACACGTCCATGGGCGGCTGGTCCCGTCGCATGCCATTGCGTTCCGTGGCGGTGATGGCATCCTCCATTCCGATAGCGTTTGAGCCAGGCACGAAGGCTAAATACTCCAATGTAGGCATTGACATCGGTGCCGCTGTGGTGGAAGTCATCACAGGAAAGCGCTGGGAAGCCTTCCTGAAGGAGCGTGTGCTGGATCCACTTGGCATGAAGGAAACCACATTCTGGCCCACAGACAAGCAACTCTCCAAGAAGATCGA
>JAEEGL012608023.1_pt1 | contig 10344 bp, 12 predicted proteins | sample 9134231 | NCBI WGS metagenome assembly JAEEGL01 (sample SAMN16246548, study PRJNA631951) | gut metagenome | biome: gut microbiome; feature: rumen; material: fiber-attached | host: Bos | place: Iran: Karaj | collected 2018-10
TAGAGGTGAACAAGGTGTAAATACAACTGACTATGCAGTAAGACTAACAAATATACCAAAAGGTATAATTGTTTATTCAAAAACTGAAAGAAGACAAATTAAAAATAAAGAAAAAGCAATCAAAATATTAAAAACAAGATTATATGACATGAAACTAAGAGAAAAAGAAGAAAAAGAAGGGGCAGAAAGAAGAAGTAAAATAGGTACAGGAGATAGATCTGAAAAGATAAGAACATATAATTTTCCTCAAAATAGATTAACAGATCATAGAATTAATTTTACATTAATGCAACTAGATAGAGTAATGTTAGGTAAATTAGATGAAGTTATTGAAGCTCTTATATTAGAAGATCAGAAGAGAAAATTAGAAAAAGATGTATTATAATGATTTATTAAAAGAAATAGAAAAAGAAGATATATCTAATTTTAATTACCTACTAAAATATAAATTTAATTTAAATACTAATGATTTTATACCTAAAAAAGATATATCAAAATTAAAAAAATTGGTTATTAAGGCTAGAAATATTCCTGTACAATATATAGTTGGTAATGTTAATTTCTATGGATATTTGTATAATGTAAATAAAAATGTATTAATTCCTAGATTTGAAACAGAAGAATTAGTAGAAAATACAATACAAATAATTAAGAAAAAATTTAATAATACTATATCAATACTAGATTTATGTACAGGTTCTGGATGTATTGGAATAACATTAAAACGTGAAACAAATGCAAATGTTACTATATCTGATATATCAAAAAAAGCACTTAAAGTAGCAAAAATTAATAGTAAAGGATTAAATATAAAAATAATTCAAAGTGATATATTTAAAAATATAAAAGATAAATATGATGTAATAATTAGTAATCCACCATATATCTCATATGATGAAAAAATAATGGATATTGTAAAAAATAATGAACCTAAAATAGCGTTATATGCTACTAATAATGGATTATATTATTATGAAAAAATATTGAAAAATATAAAAGATCATTTAAATAAAGAATTTTTAATAGCATTTGAAATAGGAGAAACACAAAAAGAAAAAATAATAGATATTGCTAATAAATATCTTGATAATATAGAAATAATTTGTAAAAAAGATCTTCAAAATAGAGATAGAATGATCTTTATAGTGAATAAAAAATAATTTATCCACCCATCAATAATATGAAAGGTGGATTTTTTATGAAAAAAATATTAATACTTTTTACTATACCATTATTGTATTATTCAATAAATTTTAATAATAGTGATGATTTAATAAGAATAAGAATACTAGCAAATAGTAATAGTAAGCATGATCAAAGTATAAAAGAAGTTATAAGTAATAATTTAAAGTCAAAATTGTATGAACTTTTAAAAAATGAAAATAATATAGAAAATGCTAGAAAAATTATAAAAGAAAATATTTATAATGTAGAGGAAATAGTAAAAGATAATTTAAAAGATGAAAATTATTCTTTTTCAATTAATTATGGTTTAAATTATTTTCCTGAAAAAAAATATAAAAATAAGAAATATAGTGCAGGAAATTATGAATCATTATTAATAACTTTAGGAGAAGGCAAAGGAAATAATTGGTGGTGTATATTATTTCCACCAGTATGTTTATTAGAGGCTGAAGAAAGTGAAGAAGTAGAATACAATTTTTTTATATTTGATTTTATAAATAAGATTTTTCATTAATAAATATACAAAATAGTATTTATTTGATATAATATATTTGTAATATAGTACGTTATGTATATTTTTACAAAAAGAAGAGAGGGGACAATTTATGAAGACAATTCAAGGAAAAGAATTTAATTTTTATGATGTCATATTATATAATCATAATAATAATGAAATTATTATGATAGTAAATGATACTGAAACCTTAGATAAATATAAATATACTAATAATCCAAAAGACGCCCCTATAATTATAGTTCCATACAAGAATGAATATGAAAAACAAGTAATAAAACATATGAAAAAAATTCAAAAATATGAAAAAGTTAGTGATGGAATAGAAGTACTATATACAGACAATACAAAAGTTTTATTTGATTTATCGAATGAAGAAGTAATAAAAAGTAATTTTGAAGCACAGAAAAAGTTAATATCAGAAGAAATTCTTGCAATTTCAAGTAATCTTTCAATAGAAGAAAAGAATAGAAGAAGAGCTGATATTACAGAAAAATTGAAAAAAGGATTTGTATCAATTTTAGCAAACTTGTCTATAATTGATAGTAATATAAAGAATAATAAAGATAAGAAACAATCCAATGAAGAATTAATAAGTAATGAATATGCAAATAATTCTAAAGATTTATATCAAGAAATTATAAATAAAAATTCATTTTTATTAAAATATCAAGAAATAATAGATATAAATTGGAATGAAAAGTTAGCATTAGAAATTGTGGAATTATTAAATAATAAATATCCTAATTCAATTAAGAATATGAATTTTGAAAATTCTAAAAATGAAATAAGAAAGATATTACAATCACTAGTTTTATTAATAACAGGAAATTTAAATCCTGAAACTACAAAAGAAAATATGGTTGATTTATCAAAATATTTTGATATAGAAAAAAATAAAGTATTAGTACATAATGCTATGATTATTGCAAAAAATGCAGTGAATGAACTTATTGGTGAACCAACTAATTATCAAATTTTAGATGAAACAAAATATTCTTCAGTTAACAAACTTCCAATTGAATATAAAGGCGCAGTTGATCAATTATTGAACTATGAATTTAAAACACTTAATGATAAAGAATTTTTAGAATTAGATAATAGTTGTAAATGGTTAATAATATTAATATTCGAACAAGTAAATAATATAATTTCAGAAGAAAGTTCAATAGATGTTGAAGTTTCTGGAAAGATTCAAAAAATGTATTATAGGTATTTTTCAGATTTTGTTGAAAATAAAACTTATATACCAAAAATAGATAAAAATGGAAATATAATGTATTGTGAAATATCAACAAATACATTATATTCAAAAGATGAAATGTTTGCTTTAGCAGGATTATCGTTGTTAGAAGAAAATAATATAGAGCCAAATCCAAATATTAATGAGTTAGGAATTTCTATTGGAGTAGAAGAAAAATTTAATATAATAAGTGAAGAAATATTTAATATAAATAATTAAAGACTCTTTGAAGTCTTTTTATTTATTTTTACAAAAACTTGACAAAATAAAAAAAATGTGTATAATATGCGGCATATCGAAAAAAAGGAAGGGGATTTTTTATGGATATGAATTTAAAAAGAAGAATAGGAGCATTAGTTAGTGCTGGTATAATATCAGTAACAGCTCTTGCTGGATGTGGTACTGACAATAGTTCTAGTGATCCACAAGATACAAGAGTAGCAGAATTAGAAGAAAGAGTAGCAGAATTAGAGGATCTTTTAGCAAAAGATGGTCAATTAGGATATAACTATGACGATAATTCTATTAGTGAAGTTGGACAAACAGAAAGAGTAAATTATGATTTTACTGATGCAGCTAAAGAATTATATCAAGAAACAATTGATAAGAATTCATATGTTTTAAGATATCAACAAATAGTAAACATAAATTGGAATGAAGATTTAGCTTTAGAAGTAATAGAATTAATGAATGGAGTATATCCAACAAGAATGAGAGAAATGAGTCCAGAAGATGCTCAAGCTGAAATGACTGAAGTATTACAAGCAACAAGTTTATTAATAACAGGAAATTTAAATCCTGAAACTACACAAGAAAATATGATTGATTTATCAAAATATGTATTAAACGATAAAGATAGAGTATTAATACATAATTCAATGGTAGTTGCAAGAAATGCTATGAATGAATCAGTTGGAGAACCAATGAATGGACAAATCTTAGAAGAATCTGATTGGGCTATGGTAAACAAATTTTCTGATGAATATAAAGGAGCTGTTGATCAATTATTACACTATGAATTTGGTACAATAAATGATTCAGATTTCTTAGAAATGAATGCTGGTGCTAGATGGATTGTAGCAACTACATTCCAACAAGTAAATAATACTATACCTCAATGGAGTTACATTACTAGAAGATCATCTGAAGCAACTCCAAGAGAATATGATTTGTATTATAGATATTTTACAAATGATGTTGAAAAGAAAGTATATTTACCAAGACCAGGCGTAAATGGTACTGTTGAATATGTATGGACTGATGAAAATTGTATAGAAAGAGAAGTTTATACACTAGATGAAATGTTTGCTTTAGCAGGATTATCTACAGTTGAAGAACAAAGAAATCTTGGAATAGTAGCAAATCCTAATGTTCATCAATTAGGTATTCAAACAGAAGTTGATAACAGAGTTGATGATGCTACAGCAGAATTATATGCAGCACAAAAAACTTATGTAATAAGATAAAAATAAAGTACTAGATATCTAGTACTTTTTTTTTGTATGTGATAATATATAATTAGACACATATATTAGGCAAATGTATAATATATATTGGAGGAAGTATGAAAAGAATTATAATTGATGGAAGTAGAGAACTAAAGGGGACAATAAAAATAAGTGGAGCTAAAAATAGTGCGGTAGCTCTTATTCCAGCATCTATTCTTTGTGATGAAGAGGTAGATATTAATAATATTCCAAATATTTCAGATATTGAAGCATTAGTAGAGATACTAGATTATCTTGATGCTAAAATAGATAGAAAAGATAATAAAATGATAATAGATGCAAGTAATATTAACAATAAAGAAATACCAGAAGAAATATCTAAAAAATTAAGAGCATCATATTATTTTATGTCCGCATTATTAGGTAAATATAAACATGTAGAAATGTATTTTCCTGGAGGATGTAATATTGGTAAAAGACCAATAGATCAAACATTGAAAGGTTTTAGAGCATTAGGGGCAACAGTAATAGAAGAAAATAATAAATATAGAATTGATGCAGAAGAATTAATAGGTGCAGAAATAAACCTTGATATGCCAAGTGTTGGAGCAACAGTAAATGCAATATTTGCATCAGTAAGAGCTAAAGGAGTAACTACAATAAATAATGCAGCAAAAGAACCAGAAATAAGTAATATAGCAGAATTTTTAAATAAAATGGGTGCAAAAATAGAAGGTGTAGGAACAAGTACAATTACTATAACAGGAGTAGATCATTTGCATAAAGCTAATGTAGAAGTAATACCAGATAGAATAGAAGCAGGCACATACGTAATAATTGGTACATTACTTGGTAAAGATTTAAAAATAGATAATGTAATACCAGAACATATTAAATCATTATTGGATAAACTAAAGGAAGCTAATGCAAAAATAGAGGTATTTGACAACTATATAATTACAAATAAATCTAGTAATTTAAAAGCAATAGATGTTATTACTAAAGGATATCCAGGTTTTGCAACAGATTTACAACAACCTTTAACAGCATTACTTACTAATTGTAAAGGAATATCACATTTAACAGAAACTATATATGAAAATAGGTTTAATAATGTAGAATACCTAAATAAGATGGGTGCAAATATAGAAATAAATGAAAGGACAATAAATATAAAGGGTAAAACTAAATTACATGGAGAAATAGTAAAGGCAACAGATCTAAGAGCAGGAGCATGTATGGTAATAGCAGGTTTAATTGCAGACGGGAAAACAACTATTGAAGATATAGATCATGTATTAAGGGGATATGAGAATATAATAGAAAAGTTATCAAATGTTGGTGCTAAAATAACAAAAGAAGAAATATAATTTAATAGTTATATTTCTTTTTTTGGAGGTAAAAATGAAAATATTAAAAATATTAATATTACCTATGATAATAATAATAACAATATTAATACTAAATATCACAAAAGATAATAAAATATATTATTTATCATTAGGTGATGAATTAAGTAAAGGAATTAATTCAAATGGTTATGAAGATATTGGATATAGTGATTTAATAAAAGAAAAATTAAAAATAAAAAAATATACAAAAGAATTTTCAGATACTAATATAAGAATTATAGATTTAATAAATAAGATAGAAAATAATGAAGAAAAAAATATATCAATACAATATGCATTAAAAAAATCTAATTTAATAACTATATCAATTGGTTTAAATGAAATATACAATAATTATATGATTAATAATAATGAGAGTGATATGTATAATTATATAGATGAAATAATATACAATATTGACTATTTATTTAGTTTAATAAATAAATTTAATAATAAAAAAATATATATTCTTGGATATTATAATCCTATTAATGATATCAAATTAGATAAATATATAAAATATGCTAATAATAAACTAATAAATATAAGTAATAAGCATAATATAAAATATATAGATTTATATAATATATTCAAAAATAATACACATTTAATATACAATAGCATTTATCCAAATAAAGATGGATATCAATTAATAGCTAATGAAATATTAAAAAATATGTAAATAATAGTTGATAAATATAAAAATAGTTGTTATAATATGTAAGACTTTTAAATTTCTATGACTAATAATTAGTCATGGCGGAAGGAGAGTAATCATGAGTAAATATCAATCTAATTATGTAGATAGTGTTGCTACATGTGCATGTGGTGCTACATTTACAACTAAATCAACAAAAGAAAAAATACATGTTGAACAATGTTCAGAATGTCATCCTTTCTATACAGGACAACATCAAAAAAATACAGCTAGAAGAGGTAAGGTTGAACAATTTAATAAAAAATATGGATTTACAGAATAAATATAGGAGTTCCTATATTTTTTTGTTATAATAATAGTATATGTATCATAAAATTTAATGATATTAATAAGAATCGAGGTATAAAATGAAAATAGGAATAGCAAATGATCATGGTGGGTATGAATTAAAATTTCAATTAATAAAAAAATTAGAAGAAAAGGGATATGAAATAATTAATTATGGCTCTGATAATAATGAACGAGTGGATTATCCAGTATATGCATTTAAATTGTGTCAAGGTGTCATATCTAAAAATATAGATTTTGGAATAGCTATATGTAAAACAGGAATAGGTATGTCAATTGCATGTAATAAAGTAAAAGGTATTAGATGTGCAAAAATAGATAATGAAATAGATGCAGAATATTCTAAACGTCACAATAATGCAAATGTAATAGCTATATCAGCTAATAAATCATTAGAAGAAATATTAAATTTAATAGATATATATATATCTAATGAATTTGAAGGTGGTAGACATTTAGATAGATTAAATATGATAAAGGAATATGAAAATGAATATTAGATTTTATTTATATTTTTTAATTGTTCCACTTACTATATGGTCTTTACTATCTTTAAACTTAGAAAAGTATTTTAAAAAAGGGCATGTAAACCAAATAAAAGTATTTTACATTCTAATAACTTTTGCAATATCTTATCTAGTAGTAAATTTTTTATATGATTTTTATTTAGTATCAAAATTTTAATACAAGAGAGGGATAAAAATGAAGAAGATGCTGTATTTAACAATTATAATTATTGCAGTACCTTCTTTTTTCATACTTTTATATTATAAAGAACCAATTACTAAAGTATTGAAAGAAGAACCAATTATAAAAAAAGAAGAAAAAAAAGTATCAATACGTGTAAATCAAACTCAAAAAAATAAAATAATAGAATTAGATTTAGAAGATTATGTAAGAGGAGTAATAGCAGGAGAAATGCCTGTATCTTTTAATTTAGAAGCATTAAAAGCACAAGCAGTTGCAGCAAGAACTTATGCTCTAAAAAGAGTAAATAAAAACAATAAATATGATGTTGTAGATACAGTAATGAATCAAGTATATTTAGATGATAATACGCTAAAAAGTAAATGGAATAGTAATTATGATAAATATATTTCAAAAATTAATAAAGCAGTAATGGATACAAGAGGAGAATATGTAGATTATAATGGTTATTATGCTGATACATTGTTTTTTTCTACAAGTGTAGGTAATACTGAAAATAGTGAAGAAATATTTGGAACAAAAGTAGCATATTTACAAAGTGTATCATCTGAATGGGATAGTGAGGTATCACCAGTTTTTGAAGAAAAAAATGTATTTACAAGAGAAAATTTTTGTAAAAAATTAAATTTAACTGATTGTTCCAAAATATACGTAAATATAATTAGTGAAACAAGTACAGGTAGAATAAAAACAATAGAAATTAATAATAAAAGATTTACAGGTTCACAAGTTGCATATTCTCTTGGAGTAAGATCAAATTATTTTAATATATATATTGAAAACAATAATGTAATTGTATTAACAAGAGGTTTTGGACATGGAGTAGGTATGAGTCAATATGGTGCTGAAGGAATGGCAAATAACGGATATTTATATAAAGAAATATTAGAACATTATTATAAAGGAACAACAATAAAAAATTTATACGTATAATATTCACTTAAAAAGTTAAAACTTTAAATGAGGTGAAATTATGCGAAAAAAAATTAGATTAAAACCAATATCTATAACTTTAATATATAGTATACTAACAATTTCTTTTGTAATAGGTATAATGATAGTAGGAAATAAAATATTTAAAGTAGATAGATTAACTTATGTAACACCATGGACTATAGCAGAAGATGTTAAACCAGTAATAAGTGAAAAAAAGGAATTTATAAAACCATATTTAGATGAGGATATAGAAATATTACAAAATTATTATGATTATAAAGATAATAAAGAAAATCAAGAAAAATCATTAATATTATATGAAAATACATATCTACAAAATTCAGGAGTAGATTACGGAAAAAATAGTGTGTTTGATGTTATTGCAATGTATGATGGTACGGTATTAGATGTAATAAATGATAATATATTAGGTAAAACAATAGAAATACAACATTCAAATAATTTAATTGCATATTATCAATGTTTAGGAAATACTAAAGTAAAAAAAGATGACGTAGTGTCACAAGGTCAAATAATAGGTACATCAGGCACATGTAATATTTCAAAAAATATAGGTAATCATATACATATTGAAATAGCAAAAGATGGTAAAATATTAAATCCCGAGTCAATTTATAAAAAAACAATAGAAGAAATAAATTAATGTTTTATAAAGATATAGGAATTGACTTGGGTACAGCAAATATTTTAATAAATGTAAAAGGAGAAGGAATTGTATTAAATGAACCATCTGTAGTAGCAATAGATGAAGAAACAAAAAAAATACTTGCAATTGGAATAGAAGCACATAAAATGCTAGGAAGAACCCCTGGAAATATACGTGCAGTAAGGCCAATGAAAGATGGAGTTATAGCAGATTTTGAATTAACTGAAGCAATGTTAAATTATTTTATAAAAAAAGTAAAAGCAAAAAGCATATTTATAAAACCAAGAATATTAATATGCTGTCCTACCAATATTACTGCTATTGAAAAAAATGCTATAAAAGAAGCTGCGGAAAGAACAGGAGCTAAAAAAGTATTTATTGAGGAGGAACCAAAAGTAGCGGCACTTGGTGTAGGATTAAATATATCTGAACCTAATGGCTCAATGATTATAGACATTGGTGGAGGAACTACAGATATAGCAGTACTATCATTAGGAGATATAGTAACATCAGCATCTATAAAAATTGCAGGTAACACTTTTGATAAGGCTATAATAGAATATATTAAAACTCATTATAAACTTATTATTGGAGAAAGAACAGCAGAAGATATAAAGATACAAATAGGAACATTATATGAAAGTAATAAAAAGGGTAAAATAAAAGTAAAAGGAAGAGGAATTAATGGTTTACCAGAAATAATAACTGTCACTAGTGAAGAAATAGAAGAAGCACTAAAACCATGTATGTATGAAATAATAAAAACAGTTAAACAAGTGTTAGAAAAAACTCCACCAGAATTATCAGCAGATATTATAAATAATGGTATAGTTTTAACAGGTGGAGGTTCAATGATAGAAGGATTGGATATTCTTTTAGAAAAGGAAATAAAAGTTCCTATATATGTTGCAGAAAATCCATTAACAAGTGTAGCAGAAGGCACAGGAAAAATGCTAGAAAAATTAAATTTGGTTCAAGATTATTAAAAATGGTGTTTTTTTATTAAAAAATGCCATTTTTTAATAGAAAATTATTGAAAAACAAAAAAACTTGTGGTAATATCATTGGTATGTGGACCCTTAGCTCAGTTGGTTAGAGCATCCGGCTCATAACCGGGCGGTCATAGGTTCGAGTCCTATAGGGTCCACCATTTTTATATATGCGGGTATGGCGGAATTGGTAGACGCACTAGACTTAGGATCTAGCGGAGTGATCCATGGGGGTTCAAGTCCCTTTACCCGCACCA
>JAEEGL013387297.1_pt1 | contig 10344 bp, 8 predicted proteins | sample 9134231 | NCBI WGS metagenome assembly JAEEGL01 (sample SAMN16246548, study PRJNA631951) | gut metagenome | biome: gut microbiome; feature: rumen; material: fiber-attached | host: Bos | place: Iran: Karaj | collected 2018-10
AGATGAACGCCTGCATCACGCCGCTGAACACGTCGAAGTAAATGCTCAGCACTGCCGGCAGGCCGACCCGCAGCAGGGGAATATCCCCCAGAACGCCCGGAAGCCAGCCCAGCAGTGATTTGCTAAGTCCTGTCAGCGCCGATCCGATCAGCGCGGAAATCACCGCGCCGCTCAGGATGTTGCCGTAGTGACGGAACGCCATACTTACCGGGGTGGCAATTTCACCGATCAGGTTCATCGGCGCAAACACGGGAATGGGTTTGAACAGGCCCACGAAATAGTTCCACAATCCGCCCCGGAACTTGTAGAACATAATCAGCACAAACACCAGAATCGCCCAGCCGAAGGTGATGTTCACATCCCCGGTCGGCGAGAACAGGCCGAACAGGCAGATCAGGGAGCTGAAAGCGCTCAGGGCCATAATGCCCGCAACGAAAGGACCCCACTCGGCAAAGAAACCGCCCATGTTGTCCTTTACCAGCTTTTCGCACTTCTCCACAATCCATTCCGCCGCCAGCTGCCGCTTGCAGACGGCTTTGGCGGTCAGCCCGTGGGTCAGGTACAGGCAGAGTCCCAGGATGGAGATGGTCACCGCCCAGCTGTTTACCTGGCTTTCGGAAATATAGAAGGAGGTGGCCGTGGGGGTGGCGTCTGTGCAGAAATACACCAGCGCGCCGCCGATGGTGACTCCCTCCGAAGGCGGTGTAAACAGCACTTTAAGCACAATCATCACCACAATCGGAAGTATCATCATGGCGATGCAGGCGCAGTCCACCATCCGGAACCGACTGCTCTTCACATCCGGCATTGTTTCTTCATTCAATCAAGATCACTTCCTTCTGTATCCGGAGCGGTCACGCCGCGATTCCGGTCGATCATGGGCCGGAACATCAGCCCGATCCGCGGAAACAGCAACGGGATCACCGTTGCGTAAACATTGGTATGAAATACCGCAATCAGCAGTGCGCAGAGACCGCCCATGCCGATCAGCCGGATTCCCTGGGAGGCTTTGACCCGCCTGGCCGCTTCCTCCGGCTTGCCGGAGGATACCGCCCTGCTTACCGTGACCGCCAGCAGGAAAAAGCTTCCCACCGCCGCCGCCGCGCCGCCGAGGTTTCCGAACAGCACGGAAAGGTCCCACCGGCGGATAATCAGGAAAACCGCTTCCATGACGACACTCAGCAAAAGCACCCAGACGGCAATGTACCCGGTTGTTTTTCTTACCGCCGGATCCAGATTCGACACAGGCCTTCCCTCCTGAAACACAACTATTATTTAATATATCAAATCCAACCGGTTTTTGCAATCGTTCCCGGCCCGGAATTCCATGAAATTCTGTATCCAAAGCCGGGAAAAAAGAGTGGCCAGAACGCTGTTTTTGCGCTAAAATACTCCCGTACGGAGCATGAAAGGAGTTCAATATGTCAAAGCTTGTCATGGGTTACTGGGACTGCCCCGTCTGCGGTTCAAAGGAAATCCGGGGCGATGTGGTCAACTGTCCCTCCTGCGGCCGGGCCCGCGGGGATGTTAAGTTTTATGTCAAAAACTATCAGGAAGGTCAGTCGCTCCGGGAAGAGGAACTGGAACAGTTTGAACATCTTTCCGAAGAGAAAGCCGCTTCCATGGGCAGCAATCCGGACTGGTACTGCTCCTTCTGCAACTCCCTGAACAGCGACAACGCACAGACCTGCGGCAACTGCGGAGCCACCCGGGCGGATTCGGAAGCCAACTATTTTGACCGCCTGAAAAAAAGGCAGGAGGACGAAGCCGCTGAAAAAGCCGCCCAGTCCCGGCCTTCCTCCCCGCCCCCAAAGCGCCGTTCCCCGCTGATCATCCTGGCCGCCGTGCTTCTGGTGATCATCGGCGTCTTTGTCTGGCTGAACGGAAACAAGACCGCCGGGGATCTTCAGGTTTCCGCGGTAAGCTGGACCCGGGTCATCAACATCGAAGAAAACCGGATGTTCAGCGAGTCCGACTGGTCGCTGCCCTCCGGCGCGGAGCAGACCGGCACCAGGCAGGAAATCCACCATTACGACTCGGTCCTCGATCATTACGAGGATGTGGAAGTGCAGCGTTCCCGGCAGGTTTTTGACCACTATGAATACGACCTGGTGGATAACGGCAACGGCACCTTCCGGGAGGTTTCCCACCCGGAATACCGCACCGAATACTATACGGAAACCGAATCCAGACCGGTCTACGTGCAGGTTCCCCGCTACGCCACCAAATATTACTACAACATCTGGCGCTGGACGCCTTCCCGGGACGTGACCGCCACGGGAACGGACCACAGTCCTTCCTGGCCCGAATTCACCCTGGGCGACAATGAACGGGAAGGAGCCCACAAGGAGCAATACTGCTTCACGGTGGAGCATACAAAAAACACCAAGGATCCTTCCGTCACCTACCGGATCGATGAAGATCACTGGAAGGAAATCAACGTAAACGACCACGTTTTCATTACCTCCCGGCGCACCGGCGCACAGCCCTTCCTCTCCACGGAAAAAGGCGATAAGATCGCCGACCTGGAGGTTGTCCGGTAAAAAACCCTTCCACGGAAAAACCCCGTCCGCCCGGACGGGGTTTTTCAATAGCTCCGGCAGCCGGATTCCGTCGGGATTTCCCGCCGGGTTCCGGCTGCCGTCCATATCTTGTTTCAAGGGTTTACTGCCAGGGGGTTCCCACCCGTTCAATGGCCGTAACCACACCTTTTTCATCACAGGTAATGATCACGTTATCCATCGCAAAACCGGGGCCGACTTCCGTGGTGCCTTCAGCAGCCAGCATGGCGGCAAACTCCGCCAGCGTATGCTGCGTGGGCTCGTCCAGGGTTTCCAGGGTTTCCGGATTGATGTAATCCGTGAAAACCGCGTCGGCAGAAACCGCCAGGGGAACATCCTCCAGAAGGATCTGCAGGACTCCCAGGCCGCTTTCCGCGTAAATGGCATGATATCCGTCTTCTTCCGGGATCAGGCTGTAGGTTTCATTGATCAGAACGGAACCGGTCTCTTCCGTCTCCGCGGTCGCAATCGGAATATCCTCTTCGTCCAGGTCAATGCTCTTCATCTCCAGCGCTTCCTTCACATACTGTTCGGACAGCACCAGCGGAGTCTTCAGCGTCGCGGTCATCGTCAGGGTGTCCGCATCGCAGTTCCTGATCAGGGCAGTGTACCTGGCGCTGTTTGCTTCCGCCTGTGCCCTCACGGCAGCTTCATCGGCCTCGACAAAGTCCAGATCGGTCAGGAAATCGACAGCCGTCTCCATCTGTTCCTGGGTCAGGCTCTTTGTGGAGGCTTCCGGGGAAGCCGTCAGCACGAATTCAACGAAATATCCCTTGTAAATGCTCAGGAAATCCACATAGTTGGGTTCGGTCTGATCCTGGACCACGACCATCAGCAGCGTTCCCAGTCCGGTCTCTCCGTAAGTAATGTTCACGTCGGGATCATTCTCCAGGTAGGTGTTTTCCAGCTGCACCAGGGATTCATCATCCAGGTCGTTCATGCGCTGCACATCCGCGTAGGTCTCATCGAAAGCAACGGACAGCACCATGATGGGTTTTTCCGGATCCTCGGAATCCAGCGAGGCGATCACGTGGTCACTGTTGGCCAGAATCGGCTGGGGCGTATAGCCTTCGGGAATACCGCACTTCAGGGTAAACGCGCCGTTGATGCTGAGGGTTCCCAGGGAAACCTTGGAAGCTGCCGCTTCCTCACTGAAGGCCGCGGTGCAGCCCAGCAGCAGGGCCAGGGCCAAAAGAATGCTTAAAAGCTTTTTCATATTTGTTTTACCTCCTCCATATCATCGACGGGCTTACTCGATCACGAGGGTTTTCTTGATGAATCCGACAGCGCCTGTGGTCTGGTCCTGAACCTGGAGCCAGTTGTCCAGCTCCTTGATCACCAGCAGTTTGTCGTTGGCTTTGTAGGTCGCTTCGATTTCAGCGTTCACGCTGGGCGCCCAGTGCATATTGACCCAGCCGGTAACGCGGGTCGGCCGTACGATCACGGCGTAGTCCTGCACGTCCTTGGCGCTGCGGTATTCCTTGTTGATCTCATCAAGCGGATCCGTAATTTCCGTTACAACCGCCTTCCGGGTCGTCTGGGTCTCAGACTTGGGGGCGGGTTTCTTTGTGGTCAGATAACGGCGGTTGATCCAGGCAGAATAATCTCCCATGCCGTAACCCGGTTTCCTGTAATGATAGGTAATCAGCGCCCAGTTCTCGTTGGTGAAAGCCTGGACATGAATCCGGTAGCCATAGGGCAGCAGGCCGACCACCTTGCCCTTGTAGCTGGGCTGGTCCCGGACATTCAGGGTCGTTCCCTTTTCAACATACACATAATAGTATCCGTCTTCCGGGGCAACTTCCTCCGCGGAAGCGGCGAGAGGCAGGAAAAGCATCGCTGTCAGGGCGATTGCCAGAACGAGGGTAAGAAACCGTTTCATCAGAATTACCTCCTGTTTTTATGATCTCTCGTGATTACTGAACCAGTCCCCATTCAATCATAGGCCGGTTATTCTCCCGGATATCCTTGATCCAGTCATTGTCAATCTGGAAGCTCACAATGTGAACAACAATCCTGCCGTACGGCTCCATCTCCGATTTGGCGTAGTCCTTGAATACCCACCGATCCTCATGGGTTGCCTTTCCGGGCTCCAGGGTCTTGCTGTATACCACCTGGACCTTGTTGGAGCCGTCCTTCGTATTCACCGGAATCGGCTCATAATTTCCATCAAAGAACTCCGCCTCGCAGGTAACGGTGGTGATATTCAGTTCGCTGACATTCCGGGCACCCAGGATGACATCTCCCCTGCCGTTCACATCGAGGTTTGTCAGCTGAACGGATTTATCCCAGTGACCGATATGAACCAGGATGGAGGTTTCAAATCCGCCATCCTCCAGCTTGCCGACCACCCGGGTTGTGCCTTCCGACTTGCCGGTAATCTTGACCTTGTTGGCGTTGCCGGAAACGGTGGCAATGCTCTCGTCCTCGCTGATCCATGTCATGCGGGTATCGTCCGCGCCTTTCGGCTCCAGCACGGCGGTGCAGGTAGTGGTGGCGCCCTTGTTGATGTAGGCAGCCTGCCGGCGCATATGCACGCCGGTGGCATGAATTCGGACCTTTACAAGAATACGGGCCCGGCGGTTGCTTCCGTCCGCGGAAACGGCGGTCACATAGGATTCGCCTTTCTGCAGGCCGGTCACGGTTCCGTCTTCCGCAACACTCAGCACTTTTTTGTTGCCGGCCTCAAAGGTCACACCGGGATTGGTGGCATCGGCCGGTTCAACAGTCCATTCCAGCTTTGTGCTTTCATCCACATAGACCACCGGCACTTCACCGAAGGTGATTTTTGTGACCGGTATCTGCACGTTCACCGTCGCGGCGGCGGAAACGCCTTCCGCGGAAGCGCTGGAACAGGTAATCTGGCAGGTCCCGGCGGAAACGCCGGTTACCCGGCCCCGGTTGTCCACCTTGGCGACAGACTCGTCAGAGGAGGCCCATACAACATTCTTGTCATCCGCGTTCTTCGGCAGCACGTCCACCCGGAGCACTGCGTTCCGGCCCACGTTCACGGTCAGCTCCGTCGTTTTCAGCACGATTTCTTCCGCGGACTGGGTCACCCGGACGTTGATATTCGCGCGAATGTTTGCACCGTCCGTGGAGGATGCCACGATACGGACATTGCCTTTTTTCACGCCGGTCACCACGCCGTTTGCGTCCACGGTGGCAATTTCCTCGTTGGAAGAGCTCCAGACAATCTGTTTGATGGACGCGTCCTCCGGCAGAATGCTCGCGCTCAGGCTCACCTGGCTGCCTGCCGCCACAACAGGTTTGGCCGGCGTCAGGTTCACCCGGGTTACAGGCTGAACCACCAGGACCCGGAAGCGGGTATTGACTTCAGGGCTCAGCTCGTTGGCCACCGTCAGAACGGTTTCTCCCACTGCTTTGCCGCTGATGTTGGTTCCGCGGACCGCCAGAACCGATTCATCCCCACTGGACAGCACGGCGCGCCGGTTGGTGGCATCCTGCGGCAGCACGTTGATCTGCAGGTTAATTTGTTTTTTTACAGGAATCAGGAGAACGGGAAGATCTTCACCGTCCGCCTTCAGCAGCCCGGCCAGCATCGGGTCGTTCACCGTTCCCGTAACCAGTTTCCGGGTATCCACTTCCACCGACTGGGCTTTGCGGGCCACGGTCACCGTCAGCTGCGCCTTATAGGTGCGATCCGGGGTTTTGGAAAAAGCAGTAATCGTGGTTCTGCCCTTGCTGACCCCCGTAACGACGCCGTTACTGTCCACCGTGGCGATTTTTTCGCTTCCCGAGCTGAAAGACAGTTCTCCCTCGGCCGGAACCCCCTCGCGAAGCAGGATGGTCTGCAGGGTTTCGTTTTCGAACACAATGCTGGCCTGGTTGTCGAACTTCATGATGTTCCCGTCCGCGGATGCCGGCAGGCAGATGCAGAGCAGGGCCAGCACCAGCAGGGGAACAAAGATTCTTTTCATCCTTTTAACCTCCTTTAAATATTGCTGAAGCATATACCCCGGATCCGTGCTTTTTGACTTTTTGATTTGATGGACAGGGTGATAACCCGGGATATTTTGCTTATTGTATCATGATATTTCCGTTTTGTGTATCCAATTCCTGCATTTTCCGGCAAAAAAAAACACAGGAACCGCTTCCGCAGAGCAGTTCCTGCATAAAATACGTCTTCGTTTCCGGCTTTACCGGACTCCCCTCCATTTGTTGAACGGGAACACGATCCGGCGGACATGGCCGACAATCATGCTGCGTTCCACAGCGCCGATGCTGCGGCTGTCGTTGGAGTTGTTCCGGTGATCGCCCATCAGGAAGTAGTAATCCTGATCCATCGTGAAAGTTTTTCCGGACAAGGTGGGAATGATTTCGCCCCAGTCGGAGGATGTGTATTCCTTTCCGTCATAGGCGATCACGGTCACCAGGACGGACGGCCGGGCGCCATGCTCTTCCTTCGGGTTTTGGTCGTAAATCTTCAGGGTCTTCCCGTTCTCATCCTTCGCGAGAAGAACCGTGTTCTTCCGGTTGATCTCTTCCCCGGTAATCAGGAACTGCAGGCTGCTGCCGCTTCCGGAAACCGTCAGTGTATCTCCCTTTTTCGGAACCCGGTACGGTCCGAAGGAATACCCGCTGGACAGCGTATTGACCCGGTATTCGTCCGCCACCAGCTCCTTTTCCGCCTCAACCTGCGTCCCGTTCAGATACAGGAATCCTTCCCGAAGCTCCACCGTGTCCCCGGGCAGGCCCACCACGCGTTTGACAAAATTCACGGCGCCCCGGGCCGGATACCTGCAGATCACCACATCCAGGAGGTTCGGGTTTCCGATCGTAATCCGCGCCGCCTTCTGGGCCTGGTTGTCGCTGTCCCAGGGCATGCTCAGCCAGATGGAATTGTAGTCGTATTTGCTGACCAGCATGATTTCCTTGTCGGTCAGCGTATCGTTCATCGAATCCCCGTCCACACGTACCGGTTCAAAAATCACCGCGCGAATCAGCAGGGCCGCCGCCAGCGCGCCGACCAGCGTCAGGACCCAGCTGAGAATTTCCATCCACAAAGGTTTTTTTACCTCTTCCTTTTTCTTCTTTCTTTTTTTCCTGCCGGCGTTTTCTTCCTGCTCCGGGGTTTCCGCCGTCTGCTGAACCTGATCCAGCTCGCTCATCTTACTCTTCTCCCTTCAGCTTTTCAATTTCCTGCATGATGCTTTCACGGCTGCAATAGTTCAGCGGTGAGAACCGTCCTCCGGATGCTTTTTCCAGTTTTTCCAGCGCGGCCTTCCTGTCTCCGGCCTCCAGATCGTACCGGCTCAGGAAATACAGGGTGTCAATCTGGCCTTCCTTGAAGGCGATGGCTTTCTCAAACCATTCCCTGGCGGCAGCCCGGTCTTCCCGGACCCGGTACAGGAACTGGCCCATATTGTCCAGGCAGATGGAATCCTCATCATCATACTCGATGGATTTGCGGATAAACTCCTCCGCCTTTTCAATCCCGGCATTCCAGGCTTCCTCCGGGCTCAGCTTCTTTTCTTCAGGCTTCCCGGCGGCTTCCTCCGCAGCCTCTCCGCCTTCCGTCCCGGCAGATTCCGCCGCTTCCGCAGCTTCCGCCTGTTTCGCAGCCTCCGCTTCCGCCTGTTTCGCAGCTTCCGCCATAAAGTCCGCCCGCTTTTCCGCGTCGTACTTTTCCACGTACATGTATCCCAGCGTCTGGTAAATCAGCCCGGTTTCCGTTTTCCGGAACTGCTGCTCCAGGGTATTGATGCCCTTGTCCACATGGCCCAGCCGCAGGCAGCAGGTGGCATAATAAACCAGCAGCTCAACCCGCTGTCCCGGACTCATGCCGGGCGCTTTCTGATGCGCCACCAGGAATTCCCGGGCTTTCTGGTACTGTCCGTCCCGGATCAGCATCAGCGCGTAGGGCAGGAAATAGCGGGGGTCATTCACGCCCTCCGCGAAAGCTTCTTCATACAGTTTTTCAGCCGCCTTGAATTCTCCGTTCTTCTGAAGACGGAGAGCTTTGTTGGCCTTGATTCCGCTCATGAATCCCATTCTTGTTCTCGCTCCTTCAGCTTCCTCAGTAACCTTTGTCTGCGGTATTGTAACTCATTTTTGCTTTCTTGTACAGTTTCAGGCTCCCGCAGGGCGGGTTCGCTGATCAGGGCCAGTGCCTTTTCCGTCAGCTCCAGCGCTGCCCGGAGGTCCCGGCGGGTATGTTCCTCATACTTGGCCAGCTCCACGCAGGGCAGCGCGCCGCCCCGCTTTTCCCGGATCATTTCACGCCATACCTCCGCCGCCTGCTCCTTTTCCCCGCTGCGCCGGTAGCTTACCGCCAGCGCGCTTCCCGCCGGCGTTCCCATGCGCCCGGACCGGGCCAGCCGGTAGCAGTGCCGGGCCTGTTCCGTCCGGTTGATCCGCTCCAGCGCCCTTCCCATGGAATATACATCCTCGCTGAAGCGGATTTTTTCCGGATGCAGGTAAAGATCCGCCATGTGATTCAGGAGAATGCACAGGGATGCAATGTCCTGGGCATTGTGCTTCAGCACATCCTCCAGCAGGGAAATCTGTTTGGTTTTCAGGTAGGTAAAGTACCGCTGGGGCACCTCGCTTCCCGGCAGGTCATCCGTTCTGGGCTTTCCGAGGATCACTTCCTCCAGCCTTCCCAGGTTGCATCGTCCCAGGCGAAGCTTCCACAGCCTCCGGCACATATGCAGCAGGTCCAGGTGGGGCTTGTCCAGGCAGCCCCGGTCCATGCGGTTCATCAGGAAACGGCTTTCCAGCAGCGGCACGTCAAAGGTGGTGCCGTTGAAGGTGCACAGCACGTCGAACCTGTCCAGCCCGGCCGCCACATGTTTCAGCAGGTAAGGTTCCTCCGGATAGTCCCGCATCAGAAACTGATGCACCTCAAAGCCGTTGTCCGTCAGGTATCCCATTCCCACAAGAAAAGCCACGGTTCCGCTGCCTCCCAGCCCCGTGGTTTCGGTGTCCAGATAAAGAATCCGCCGCGGATCCAGCCCTTCCGGGATTTCCTTTTCGCTCATCAGCCGAAGGGTTTCCGCCGTCAGCTCAAATGCGCCGGGAAACTCTTCTGCTTCCCGGTATACCGCAAAATGCCTGCAGTCCGTCGTCCGTTCTTCGGGGGCGGCCCGGCGTTCCCCGCCGCCTCCGCCCACTGCGCGGATCTTGTCTCTCAGGTTCATCTGATAAGCTCCTTCAGCAGGCGGACTGCCGTCCGCTTGCCATCCTCCCCGATTTCGCCCACAGGACCGGTACAGGAGGGACAGCCGTATTCGCACGGGCAGTCCTCTGCCACCTGCAAAGCTTTGCTCAGCAGCAGCTCTTTCATGCTGAAAGCCTTCTGGGCCAGGCCGATGCCGCCCGGGCAGTTGTCATAGATAATCACGGTGGGTTTGTTGGTGATGGGGCTGCGCACCTGATACACCACGGCCACATCCTGCGGCGCGCACATCAGATACAGCGGACAGACGATCCGCAGCAGGTTTGCAATGCCCATCATGCCGTTTTTCAGCCGGTCCCCGGCCATTTTGTCCGCCAGTTCATCCGGCAGCGTCCACCACATGGCGGTGGTGTGCATATCGGTCTCCGGCAGGCGCACATGGCCGAACCCCAGCGTTTCATGGGTGTCGAACCGGATTTTCTTGAACATGGTCACCAGCGCGGTCACCTTGATCTCGCCCAGCGCCGCCACGGCCGTCCGGGCAAAGGGTTCCTCCTTCTCGATGTCCAGCAGGCTCAGGCTGATGTTCAGATCCGCGTCCGTGTAGTATCCGACGTCCACGCTGCGGATGAACGCCTTGCA
>JAEEGL016567872.1_pt1 | contig 10344 bp, 10 predicted proteins | sample 9134231 | NCBI WGS metagenome assembly JAEEGL01 (sample SAMN16246548, study PRJNA631951) | gut metagenome | biome: gut microbiome; feature: rumen; material: fiber-attached | host: Bos | place: Iran: Karaj | collected 2018-10
AAAATGACAGAAGCAAAAGTATCAAACAGTCTTCTAATAACAATAATAGTATTAATAGCAACAATGATGATTTGGACCATAGATATAGTATCAGACATAAATCACACACAAATACCGACAACAATTTCGGCATTCAACGCATAAAACTAAAGACTTACAAATAAAGATATAAAAGCGCAAGCTACTAGACTTAGAGACCTCGAAAATAACGAGGTCTTTTATTTATGTTTAACGGATAACATCATTCCCGCACCCATTTCAAGAATTTGGGATGAATAGCTTTTGTTACCGGATAACTCATTAACATAAGACAAAGTTTTTTCCTTGTGAGAAAGTATATTATCCGCTAAAATAACCCCATTGTCCGATATCATTTCATTAATTAATTTAAAATAATCCAAATATTCTTTTTTATTGGCGTCAATAAATATGAAATCATATTTATTGCGCTTATTTTTTTTAACTTCATCAAGCAAATCTTCTAAAACAACAATAGCAGAGCCTATTTTTGCTTCTGCTTTGACTTCGGGAGAACAAATTTCAAAATTTGCCCTTGCAACACTTTGTCTTTTTTCCCAAAATTCAATTGTTGTAAAATTGCCTTTTGTAATATTTAGTGCTTTTAAAATCCAAATGCCGCTATAACCGTTTGACGTGCCTATTTCTAGTACATTTTTCGCATTTTTTAGTAAGATTAAATTATATAAGAAATTAGCGCAATATCTGTCTAAATTCCAAAAATCATTTTTTGTTTTTTCAAGCTCTTTTAATATTTCTTCAGTGCTATTGTCAAATTTTTCCATATTTTAGGATTTTAATCCTTATCTATAACAACTATATTTGATACTTCAACATATGTATCTTGCTTTTTAACAAGTTTAAGGTTTTTTGTATCATAGATTATATAGTCTTTTGCACTGCTTCCAGTAAGCATAATATTATTTTTATCGGGCAATATGGTAATTTTTGAATAAAAATTGCCTTTAGATAATTCTTCGCGAGCTATAATTTTATTTTGAACAGTGTCAAAAACATCTAAATATCCTTCTTTTGAACAAAGAATAAATATTTTTGTGCCCATTAAAACAGCGTCAGTCGGCTTTTTATCGGTTTCTATTGCATTTATTAATTTTGCCTGTACTTTATCAAATACTTTAATTTCGCTTTCTGTTCTCGATATTGCATAAATATTTGCCACATCTGATAATATCTTAGATAGGTTTTTAACTTCGCCGACAGGATGTACTACGTATTCATCGGTGCTTTTTACAAGGTTAAAAACACGAGATAAGTATTCATCATAAAAAGATATTGTGTTATCAAGTTCGCAATATGACAACTTGGAAGGTTTTTGATCAAGTTTAACAACTTTTGCCAATTGAGCGGATTTTAAATCTACTATAAAAATTTCATGACCATCACTTGATGCAACATATACAACATTTTCTTTTTTGTTTAAAACCGCATCAGACGGTTTGTGAGAAATTTCTATTTTTGCAATAACATTTTCATCTTTCAAATCAATAATATCAAGGTCTTTTGTACCCCAATAAACAACAAGCGCAATATTGCCTGTTGAATTTGTAATTATTTTTTGAGGCATAGAAGATAACTTTAATTCGTATAACGGGTTGTTTGATGAATTTTCATAGACTTCTAAAAATTTGGAATTTTTAGGATTTATAAATGTTTTCTTGCCAACAAATTCGCTGCCCCCTATAAATTCATTTCTTTTATCTTCTGATGAATTTGTATTTTTTCCCTGATCATCAAGTCTTGTTAAAGATGCTTCATCTTTTGAAGGAATCAAAAGATTGCCTAAGGTTAACTTTAAGCTTTCAGGCATTTTAAGTCCTATTGGAGTTAACATATCTTGAGGCATAAGTCCTAAACGCACTTTTATCGGAAGATTATCCTGCTTTGTTAAAGAGTAGTTTCCTGATTCATCTTTAAAAACCTTTAAAAGAGAATATCCGTTATTAAATAATACAACTTCCGGTTTTTGCCTTAAAGTAACACCTTTTGGATAGGTATATTCAATTTGAATTTCTTGTACATCAACCGAAGTTGGCGGATATAAAGGAATATACATAACACCGTTTTTAAGGGTGATAACACTGTCAAATCTTTGATTTGCTTCAGGAAGGCTTGTTTTAATATATTTCCAAACATCATCCGGCAATTTTGAAGCATCTGCACCTAAAATCAGACAAAAAGTAAGTAATATTGAACATATGATATTTCTTTTGATATTCATTTAATATCTCCTTTATTTTTTAAGTGCCTGCTTCATTTTATCTAAAATATTTGTTTGTTGGTTTTTAGATAGATTATATAATTCTTTATACAACTTTTCTTCTTCTGAGGATATTTTTTTAGGAATTGCAATATTAACTTCTACATAATGATTTCCCTTTTGGCTATCACTTCCTAAATATTGAACCCCCTCACCTTTTAAAGTAATTCTGTCCCCGTTTTGAATTCCTTGAGGAATGTGTGCTGTTTTTATACCGTGGATTGTTTTTATTTCGATATCATCACCTAAAACCGCTTGAGGCACGGTTATTGAAATTTTTGAATATATATCAAATCCTTGGCGAACAAATTCTTTAGAAGGTTTAATATGAACAACGATATATAAGTCTCCGCTCATTCCTCCGTTATGTCCTGCATTACCTTCGTGTGCCACCCTCATTTTTGAACCATGTTCAATGCCATGAGGGATTTTAACTGTTAAAGTTTTATTTTTTTCAACCGCACCAACGCCATGACAGATTTTACAATATGCTTTAGGGTTTTTGCCTGTGCCTCGGCAGTTTGGACACGTTGTAACGGATGTGAAAGAACCGAGAATTGTTCTTGTGCTTTGTTGAATCCTTCCTTGTCCGTGACATGTGGGGCAAACCGTATCTTTGGCATCTTTATCCACCCCTGTTGAATTACAAGCTTCGCAAGGTTCTAAATGTCTTATCTGTACTTCTTTTTCTATGCCAAAGCAGGCTTCTTCAAATTCTATTTCAATATCAAGCCTTAAATCATCACCTCTTTGTGCTCTTGGCGTATTGTCCTGAAAACCTGATGAAAAACCGCCAAAACCCCCGAAAAACGACGAAAATATTTCAGATAAATCAATATCATCCATACTAAAACTGTTGGGGTTAAATCCTGCATTGGATAAACCTTCTTCGCCGTATCTGTCATAGATTTCACGTTTATTATCATCAGACAAAGTTTCATAAGCTTTACCGATTTCTTTAAACTTTTCGGCAGCTCCTTCTTCTTTATTTACATCGGGGTGATATTTTCGAGCCAGTGTGCGAAATGCGTGCTTTATTTCGTCTTTTGTAGCATTGCGCTCTACTCCCAGTATTTCATAATAATCCATTGTTTTATTCATTTTCCTTGTTTTTTGCAACTCCAACCAGTGCGGGTCTTACCACTTTGTCTTGATATTTGTAGCCTTTTTGAGCAACAACGGCAATTGTATCGGGCTCATATTCATCTGTTTCAACTTGTGTTATTGCTTCGTGTTCATTAGGATTAAAAGGTTTATTTAAGGCATCCATTTCAACGAGCCCTATTTTAGATAAGGTGTCTGTAAGTTGTTTGTATGCAACTTCATAACCCTCTTTAACCTTTTTTACATCCTCTATTTCCTTTAAGCTTTCTTGGGCTCTATCAAAAGTATCAAGGCAGGATGTTATTTTTTTCAATATTTCGACAGTTGTATATTTTGATAATTCTTCTTTTTCAGAAGTTGTTCTTTTTCTGAAATTGTCGAAGTCTGCTGCAAGACGAATATATTTGTTATTTAATTCCTGATATTTTTCATCATTATCTTGTTTTTCTTCTTCTTGAGATTCTTCAATGTTTTCTTCTTGTTCTTCTTTAGTTTCTTCTTTTATATCTTCTGCTTCGTCTTCTTTAAAAGGGTTTTTGTTTTCATCCATTATAATTCTCCTTTATTAATTATATTATAAATTGTGAATTAATAATGTCGAGTGCCCGAGCATTTATGTTGAACTTTTAATCAAATTATCAATAAAATGAAAAGTGTTTGGAAAATACAATAAAACTTTTTTATCAAAACCTTTTCTTGAAGTGTGCCCGTTAACTGAAAACGCACTTAATTGCGCAAAAAGCTCTTTTTTTAATCTTGAAGCATCTTCTATTTCGCTTTCGTGTTCTTTTGCACCTAAATAATATCCAAAATAACTGTTTTCCATCCAATCCGAGAGCAAATTATTAAAAGTAGTGCCTTCTTCGTCCCCTTGTGTCTTATCTATTTCAAGCATATTAATATAATCTTTTAAAAAAGCATCTTCAAATTCTTTACTAAATGAAGCATTTTGCAATATTGTGTCTTTATATTTGATTTTTGAGCTATTTTTTTCATAGTTATCTATATATATTTTCCTTGTATTAGGGAGAAATTTATCTGATTTTCTATAGCCGTTTTTATCTTTTATTAAACCAAATTCCAAATTGGAAGTTAAATTACTTTTATTAATTTGTGTTTCATAATCAAAAACATGTCCTAATTCATGCGGCAGCTGATATGCAAGATTAGTACCATCCGGTTTTTGGCATATTTTAATTTCTTTTGTAGTCGGAAAATCCTTTGAAATATATATAGAATAGCTTGATGGTTCATCAGATACTACTAATTTAAATTTAACTTTAGCATCAAGCGCTTTTTTTAATGTGGTTGTATCTTTTAGATTAATCATTTCATCTACAAAATCCATTAAAGTATTTTCGCTAACCCCAAGCCCTATTTTTGTTGAATTTATTGCAGATTTAATAAGTCTGAAACGCGCCGGGTCTTTAAATGCTAATTTTTTAATTTTTTTATAACAAACATCTTTTTTAACGGTACTTATTTCAAGACAATCTTCCTTTAGAGAAGATGCAGATGAAAATGAAACAGAATTTCTGTTGTTTGGTATTTTTTTAAAAGTATTCAGATTAATGTTATTTATAAACATATTATTATTTATTTTAGTGACAGCTATATTTATTTGAAAAACACAACAAATAAAAAATTGCCAATAAAAAAGGGATATTTTATATCCCTTGGATTAAATTTAACTCTCTATTTTCCGTAATTAATTCAAACCAGCACATAGGCTTGTTTGTTCAATTAAATTTGTTTTGCGTAAGGTATGGTTCTTATCCTGTCCGCTATAATTATGCCCTGCTCTTGTGGAGTTTTGTTCCACAAAACTCTTACGTCGCTTTCGTAGTGCTATCGCTGAAACTCAACGTTTCGCCGATTCAACACCGACTTACGCTTTATGCTTTTGTCCACATAGCGTCAGTTGATAATTTTGAATTAACAAACTCTTGCGAAATATTTATATTAGATGGAGTAAAGATGAATACGTTTTCGCCGATTTTTCTTTGAGATCCGTCAAGAGCGTGTGTGCATCCGCATAAGAAATCAACTATTCTTTGAGATTGTTCTCTATCCAGAAGTTGAAGGTTTAAAATAACAGTTTTTCTGTCTTTTAGAGCTTCAACGATTGAAATTGATTCGTTGTATGCTTTTGGTTCAACTACAATAACTTCGTAAGCACCTGCTTTAGCTTGTGGCAATACTCTTAGATTAGCCCTCTTTCTGATCGGATTGTCTTTAAAAACGGGATCCAATGCAGCATTACTTTCTGTTGGATATTCTGTACCAAATCCTTCACGTTCGTCTGTTTCTTCCCATTCTTCAGGATTAGGATTTAATGTTTCCGTTAAAGCCCCGATAATTTCCTTAATTTTTTCTGAAAGTGCCATCTTATCTCCTTTTAATTATCAAATAAAATTCTTCCTAAGCGTATCATTGTTGCACCTGATTCAAGTGCTATCTTGTAGTCATTGCTCATACCCATTGATAGCTCTTCAAGTCTATATTTTTCTTTGAGTTCTCGCATTTCATTAAAAAGTCTTTTTAATTCATCACCTTGAGCATTCAAAGGCGCTATATTCATAAATCCTTCTAATTCAAGCGATTTGAGTTCTGCTACTTTTTCTATTAAATTGTCAAGTTCATTTGGACTAACTCCAAACTTTTGGGCTTCTTGGGCATTGTTCACTTGGATTAATATTTTTTGAATAATGCCTTGTTTTTTTGCCTCTTCATCAATACATTGCGCAAGCTTTAAACTGTCTACCGAGTGGATGTATTTAAAATTTCCGACAACATATTTGACTTTGTTCGTTTGTAAATGTCCAATAAAATGATATACCGATTGTTTTCTTGTTGTATCATCTATTTTATTGATTTTTTCGATACTCTCAATCGCTCTGCTTTCTGCAAAGTTCCTTAAACCCGCTTCGAAAGCTTCAATCATTTTATTTACGTCATAATATTTTGTGACTGCTATAAGTGTCGGGTTGTAACTTTCGATATCTTTTAAAATTCTATTCAGGTTTTCCTTCACAGTCATTTTAAAAGTTTTGATTACTCCCCTCTGCCTACAATTCAATTATAGATTATTATTTTGAGTGTGCAAAAAATTCTTTTTCATTAATTTTTATTTTTTTATCAATCATGCAAAATCATGTAATAGTCCATGTTTTGCATGATTTTAAAAATGTAATATTTCTTAATATAAGTATTTTTTTTCTTAATTTTTTGTTAAAAAGGCATGCCTTTTAAATACGCTTATGATAAATTATTATCAAAAGGAATAATATTATGGAAAACATTAAACCAATTGACTGGAATGATTATTTTTTAGAAATAGCAAAAACGGTTGCAATGAGGTCAAATTGTCTAAGGGCACATGTTGGCGCCGTAATTGTCGGAAAAGATAAAAAAATTAAGGCAACAGGATACAACGGAGTTCCATCAAAAGTTGTTTCTTGTATGGAACTTGGCGAATGTTATCGTATTAAAAATAATATTCCGTCAGGTACGCGTTATGAAACTTGCAGAAGCATCCACGCAGAACAAAATGCAATAATTCAAGCGGGACAAGACAGATGCATGGGTTCAAGTATGTATATCTGGGGGCATAATTTCATTTGCATTTTGTGCAAAAGGTTTATTGTCCAAGCAGGAATTGAAACGATATATCTTAAAAAAGATGAAAATTCAGAAATAGAAGTAGTGAGCGCATCGGATATAAAGGATGAATTATCTAAAGATGCTTTGGTTAGTATAAAGTAGAATGTTATTAAAGGATAATTAGTATATAATGCGCAATATGAAAAAAATTTTGTTACTTTTAATTCTTATATTAATTTCTTGTGTAATATTTTCCTTAAAAGGTACAAGCGAAACCAATGATTACATATACAAAATATACACTCCTTCAAATTTAACAGATGTTTCTAAAAGCGTTGAAAAAGCTTCAAAAGATTCCCAAATACTTTTTATAGTAGATTTTTCAAATTCAATGAATGATACTATAAGAGGTCAATCTAAACTTGATATTGCAAGAAACACTTTATCTGAAATAGTTCCTAAAATACCAAAAAATGTTAAAACAGGACTAAGGATATATGGTCATAAGGCGGGTTTTACATATCTTCAAGGGTGTACTGCCTCAAATCTTGTTGTACCTCTGGCTGTTAATAATTCGAGAAACATTTTATCAAGTTTATATTCGGCCAATGCAACAGGCTGGACACCTATAACATATTCCCTGAAACAAGCTATAAATAATGATTTTCGTTTTACAACAGGTAAAAAACACATTATTCTTCTGACAGACGGGGGCGAGAATTGCGACGAAAGTCCTTGCACGTACGTTATCAGTCTTATGAAAGCGAGAGACGATATTAAAATTGATGTTATAGCTTTTGATTTGCATGATGTTGAAGCAAATAATCAATTAAAATGTACGGCTTTAATGACAAGCGGAAAATTTTTAACGGCAGACAGTCAAGAAGATTTGGCAGAATCTTTATTTGAAACAATAGGAATTAATAAAGATGTTAAAGGCGCAGTCAAAACAACTGATTAAAATATTGCTTATAACCGATCTTTATCCGATATATGACGAGGAAACAATTCCTTATGCGATTGAAAATTTTGCCCTCGGCTTATCTGAATTTGGTGCCGAAATAACAGTTATTCGTCCTAATTTCTTATTTAATACGATTTTAAGAAAACATAAAATCTATAAGCAGGGGATATACAAAAGAAAAGATATAACAATATATAACAGGAACTTTCTTTTACCTTTTATTTTTAATAATTTTAAACCCGAAGGTGATTTTGATTTAATTATTTCTCATATGCCATCGGGTAATATTTATGCTGATTTATTAAATAAAAAACTTAAACTGCCGCATATTTCAATTGCTCATAACAGCGATATTAAGGTATTGACTGATTTTAAGTATTCTTTTTATTTTAAAAGACGTTTAGCTGCGGCTTTAGAGAATTCAAACCTCACAGGTGCAAGAAATTCAAACATTCAAAATAAATTAAAAGCTGATTTTATACTACCTTCGTTTATTGATAAAAAAGATATTATTCAAAACAAGAAAGCCAAAGAAAAATTAAATATAATTACCATATCCCGCCTTTTAAAAAGAAAAAATATTGATATGGTTATATCTGCCCTTAAAAATTTAAAAACGGATTTTGAATATAATATCTATGGCTCAGGCTATGAAAAAGGGAATCTTGGAAAAATAATTAAAAGATATAATCTTGAAAATAAAATTAAAATTCAAGGACACATAGACCATAATTTAATTAATGAAAAGTTAGATAACGCCGATATTTTCATTTTGCCATCTAAAGATGAAACATTTGGCCTTTGTTATCTTGAAGCTATGGCAAGAGGCTTAATAACAATAGCAAAGAAAAATGAAAGTATGGATAATATCATAGAAAATGGGTTAAACGGTTTTTTGGTTGAAAATTCAAAAGATATTGAAAATGTTTTAAATAATTTAGATTTAAATAAAAAACAGGAAATTATAAATAATACTTTGCAAAACATATGTAATTTTGAAAAAGAAAAAGTTATTTCAAATTATATTGAAACTATTAAAAATGTATTAAAAAAAGAGCCGACTTTTTAGGTCAGCTCTTAATTTATCTTTTTGAAAGCTTTTATGCTTCTTCTTCTTTTTCTTTAAGTTCTTCAGTTATATCAAGACCTGCTTCTTCGGCTAATCCAGCTTATTCTTCAGCAACATCCGGTTCAGGAGCTTCTTCAGTTTCAGCTTCTTCAGCAGCTTCTTGGGCTTCTGCTTCTTCAGCAGCTTCTTGAGCTTCTGCTTCTTCAGCAGCTTGTGCTTCTTCTTCGGCTTCTTGAGCTTCTTGAGCTTCAGCTTCTTCAGCAGCTGCTTCTTCAGCGGCCTGTTCAGCTTCAGCTTCTGCTTCCATCTTCTGCATAAAGATATTTGCGTCGTTTTGGCCTTCTTTTAAAGCGTGTTCTTTTATTCTATCGATTGTTGATTCGGTTAAACCTAATGATGCAACTCCTTGTTGAAGTTCTTCATCAAGTTTTGCAGCTGTATCTGAATATTCGTTGAAGAAGTTTGCATGAGGAGCTAATTCATCAGAAAATTCAACTTCTTTTTCTTCTATATCATTTGTAACGCCATATTCTGAAGCAAGGTAATCAACATCATCTAATGTGTTATACCCTTCAACGTCTTTACCGTCAAAATGAACTGTATATGTACCTAATAATTGTTGATCAACAATGCCATCGGCATCTGAATCGGCATTAGAAATACCGTCATATGAACCGCCTTCTCTGTATGAAGTTAAATCAACAGTGAAGTCTTCGCCAAATTCTTCTGCGACATCAACAACTTGTTTTTGACCGTCAACAGTTTTAACCATTTTGATACCTGCAGCTTGTAATTCGCTAACATTAATAACGTTATCGCCATCTGCATCTAATGCTTCCATTGAAGCCCATTGATTATCCGAACCTAAGAAATCGGATGTTGTATCAAAAGAACCGTCATCAACGATGAAGTCATATCTTGCGCCTTCGTAATTAAATCCGATTGGGTCGCAGCATTTTTTCTCAGCAGGTTTTGCTTCTTCAACTTTTTGAGCATTATTAACAGCGTTTGTATATTCTTCGTTTTTAGCTTTTAAATCAATTTCAATACCGTTTGTATCAAGAATAATATTGTTTAAGCTGTCTAATAATGTATCAATTTCAGCTAATTCGCGGCTTGCAGTAACATATTGAGCAATCGCTCTTGCTAAGTTTGGAGAATCAGGCATAGATTTAGAAATATTGGCATTCAATTCTTCTTTTGTCATGCCCTTTCCGCCTTCTTTGTTGGCTTCAACATAAGCTGCAATATTATCTTCTACCGCTTTATCAGCTTCTTCTTTGTGTTCTTCAATAGCCTTTTCTTGAA
>JAEEGL016947560.1_pt1 | contig 10344 bp, 6 predicted proteins | sample 9134231 | NCBI WGS metagenome assembly JAEEGL01 (sample SAMN16246548, study PRJNA631951) | gut metagenome | biome: gut microbiome; feature: rumen; material: fiber-attached | host: Bos | place: Iran: Karaj | collected 2018-10
ATGATACCCATGTTGCCGTTCCTCCGCAAATCCCGATTTGTTTTAACCATTGTACCATTGCTGTCTGGCGTGGTCAATTATCCCGCGTTCAAACGTGAAGGAGGCGCTTCCTTACGAAGCGCCTCCTTCGGCCATCCCTTTTATATTGCTCACGATCCGTCGCCCTCGGCCTCGCCCCGGTCGGTCGGCGTGAGGTCGCCCACGGGGCGCCTTGAAGGAGTTTTTGCCGCGGCAAAACGGCTTTGATCTAAAATCCCGGAGCTTTCCGCTCCGGGATTTATTTATACCAGATCGTCCAGCGTCAGCGTGACCGGCCGGGGCGGGGCGTCGAACCGTCCCGCGGCGGCGGCTGTATAGTCCGGCAGCTGGAAGAAGGCCAGATCGAGGTCCGCCTTCTCTCCCCGCAGCCATACGCCCGGCGGATCGAGGTCAACGCGCAGGGCGTACCTGTCACCCGTAAGGCCGGTGCCCAGGAGCTTGAATACGCTCTCCCGGGCCGTCCACAGCCGGAAGAACTCCCGCTTGCGCAGGGACTCGTCGCCGACAGAGTTGAGGTACGCCTCCTCCTCCGGTGAGAAAAACCGGCGGGCGATATCCGGCACCCGCCGCCGGGTACACTCGATATCAACGCCTGTGGCCTCGCCGTCAAAGCCCGCCATGGCCATATCCCGGGAGTGGGAGAGACTGAAAAAGGGCCCGCCGGGAACAAATGGCTTGCCTTTGTTATCTATCTCCGCCGCCTCCGGGTCGGCGCCGTAAAGGCGAAGACCGAAGGCCATCAGAAGTCCCGCCCCCACGCTGGCGCGGCGGACGGCGTCGTTTTTGTAGCCAAGGGCCTTCTCCCGGCGCCATCGCGGCAGGGCGGACAGTGCCCGGGCCATATCGTCCCCGGAAAGGCCGGAGCAGTCAAAAAGATATATCTCGGACATACTCACCTCGCGCACCCGTAATAAACGGCCCCTACAGCCTGGGCAAACTGGGCGACGGACCGGCCGCTGTCCCTGAGCTGACGCATCATCGGCGTCACCGCCAGCTCGTCGTCGGCGGCGATGAGACGAATGCCGGGGAGAACTGTCTGCGCCCCCTCCCGGATGAGACGGAAGCAGACCGGGTCCTTCACCAGTCTCCCGAACAGGGTGCGGTCATCGCAGGGGGTGCGAAGCACCAAATTCGTTTCGGCCCAGGCGGCGGCCAGACTCCCTCCGAGACAGCGGAAAATATCCGCCGCGGCCTCGCTTTCCCCGGCCCTGGACATGATGAACTCAAGACAGCCCTTTCTCATATCCTCCGGCCGGGTGGGGACGGTGAGAGAGTTACCCTCCCATCGGAAAAAGCCCTTTTTCACCGCCTCGTCCCATATCTCCGGGGCCTGAGCGGGCAGTCGCTCCGCCGCCCAGCGGAAAACGCCGGACTGGGAGGCGTACTTCTGCAGTGACCCCGCAAGGCCGGTGGTCCTGTTGCGGGTGGAGCGGACGTCGTAGGCGGGGAAGGTCGCGCCCGCGCCTGTGCCCAGGTCGATGATGAAGTTGTATATCTCCAGCGGGATGTTGGCCACGGCGCCGTCCTCCCGTATCCATCCGCTGCCCAGATCGGTGCCCAGTGAGTGGGCGATAAGGCCCCGGGACAGATCGTTGCCCTCGGCGGCGCTCTCGCAGGCGGCGGTGAAGGCCGCCATTGACCCGTCGTTTATGCACCGCACCCGGCCGCCGGGGACGGTGAAACGCTCAAGAGTGCGGGCAAGACCGGTTATCTTTGCAAACTCCGCCTCGTAATCGCCGGCGGCGGCGCGGATGCCCGCCGTTTTCGACGTCTCGCCCCCCACGATCAGGTCGTTTATCACCACGTCCGGGAAGCTGACGCCGATGGCGTCGAAATTCAAGAGAGTATCAGCCCGACGCTCCATCTCGTCAGCGGCGGCGGTGACGTCGCCCGGGGACGCGCCGCGCTCGAAGGCAGAACAGATCACGCCGTCGCCCTTTCCGGCGGCGATGAGGCTCACACCGGCCCGCATGAGACGCACAAGCCCGGTGATATGGAGCAGAAATTCCTCCGCGCCGGTTATGGCGGCGGGATTCCAGTCGTACTCGCCCAGCAGCGCCAGAGAACCGTTCACGGCGGCGGCAAGCTTGATATCGGTGCCGCCGACGTCTATTCCAAGAGCGGTTCTGCCGCTGACACAGTCAGGGGAGAACCGGAATCGTCCGTTACGTTCGGGATATTTCGGGACGACGGGGGCCGCGGACGCGTCTTTTGCGTCGAAGGTGAAACGCCCCGGCAGGTCCAATGCCGAAAGCACCCGTTCCGTCACGTTGAGACAGCGGCCGTAGCCGGTGCGCCGGGCGCGGGGCACGTCACGGCCGAACTCCTCCGGCAGCGACAGCGCCAGACGGGACAGCACCGGGTCCCGCATATCCGTATAGACCGTCAGCCCACGGCCGCCCCAGACGGAGATGACGTTGTAGACAGACGCCAGAACGTACCGGCGGACGAAATCCTCCTCCTCGCGGGTTTCCCACTCCGGCAGCAGAAGGGGAAAGGACATATCGCTGCCGTCGAAGAGGCGCAGGAAAACGTGAAAAAGCGCTCCCCGGCAGAGATCCCGGCCCACGTCGACCATATATACAGGCTGGTTTTGCCTGCTCTTTTCAAGAAAACCGGCAATTCTGTTCAATTTCGTTTCCTCTCACAGAAGCTGTCTGTAATAAAGTCCGCCGGTGCGCTGACCGCCGGATTCCCGGCCGAGGAGGAAATCCTCCGTCACCCGGCGGCACTCGTCGCCGCTCTCGATGGTGAAATACATAAGGGTGAAATCGCACTTTGCCATGGGGTGGCCCGTCACGTTCAGCGGCACGGAGTTGAGAAGGGTCGTATAGCGCCGCCCCTGGCACATCATGGGGAATTCCACGCCCAGCCGGTCGGTGAGACGGGGCCTTCCGTCACAGCTGCCGCAGCCCTTATTGCGGGCGGGGCAGGAGCGCATGCGCATTACGGGCAGATAGCCGTAGCCTATGAAGCCCCGCTTTATGCCCCCGCCCAGAGCGGCTATCTTCTTCATCTGCAGCTCGAAGGATACGGTGACGGCCTCCAGCCCCAGCTTTTCATATTCGCGGAGGGCCGCGGTGGATGTCACGTTCAGATACGCGCCGCCGCAGACGGGCACGCCCAGGTCCCTCGCCAGAGCGACCGCGTAGGCGTTCTCCGCCCATAGACGGGGAAGACCCGCGCCCGTCAGTTCCCTCGCCAGGGCTGCGACGCGGTCCTCATCGTCGGGAAAGCAGACCGGGGGCAGCTCGCCGATGAGCCGGTCTCCGAGAGCACCCATGATTTCCCGGTGGGCGTCTATCTCGTCAAGGGGCAGGATGATCCTGTCGTAAAAGTCCGGGTCCGGCACCTGCCCGTATTTCTCGAACCGGCCCCACAGCCGCGCCTTTTCCGGCGGCGTATACCGCTGCGCGGCGGGCATCGTCCAGCCGGTGCACTCATGGGGACGGGGTGCGCCACGCAGGGCGTCCAGCTCCTCCAGAGCCCTGCGGCGCATATCGTTCATAACCGACGGGGGCAGCATGAGCCCCGCGGGATTTGAGACAGTCAGGTTTTCGAGGCGGTACTGGGTGCCGCCGGATTTGGACAGAGCCTTTCTCGCGTGCTCCTCACCGGTGGGCTGCGAGCGGGCGGGGATGGCCGCATCGCCCGTGACGGTGACAGTCTCACCGCCGCACTTCGCCGTGAGAACGGCGCCGCCGTCCTCCGGTATCGTCAGCGCCATGTCCACTGACACGGTCTGCTTTTCACGGTCGTAGAGCCGGGCTAGGTCGCCCAATACGGCCTTCGCCGCCACTACGTCCTCCTTCTCACGCCGCCCGAACATGGACATATCCCGCTTCCCGGTGAGATAGCCGTCGGTGAAGCCGCTGCGGGAGAATACGGAGCGCAGGGCGCTCTCGTCGTAATCCCGGCCTTCAAGGGCCAGGCGGCAGGCGGTGACGGCGGCGGCCACGTACTCGGCCCGCTTCATCCGCCCCTCTATCTTGAAGGAGCAGACGCCTGCGTCGGCCAGCTCCCGGACGTGCTTTATGTGGGACATATCCTTCAGCGACAGGGCGTAATCTCTCCCGCCGCACTTGAAATCCAGACGGCAGGGCTGGGCGCACAGCCCCCGGTTGCCGCTCCTGCCGCCGATGACAGAGCTGAGATAGCAGGAGCCGGAAAGACTCATGCACAGAGCGCCGTGGATGAAACTCTCCAGCTCCACGGAGGTGGCGGCGCGGATCTTTTTTATCTCGTCAAGGCTCAGTTCCCTTGCCAGCACCACGCGGCTGCATCCCAGCTCCTCCATCAGACGCACGCCCTTCGTGTTGTGAACGGCGCACTGGGTGGAGGCGTGGATGGCCAGAGTGGGATAGCGGCGGCGGATAAGCTCCATCACCGCCAGGTCCTGCACGATGACGGCGTCGGCGCCGGAGGCGGCCACCTCGTCCACGGTGCGCACAAGGTCTTCCGTCTCGTCGTCCATGACGAGGGTGTTCACCGTAACGTGGACCTTCACCCCGCGGCTGTGACAGTAGGCCACGTCGTCGGCCAGAGAGGAGCCCTCGAAGTTTTCGGCGTTCCTGCGGGCGTTGAAGCCCTTGGTGCCCAGATATACGGCATCGGCGCCGCAGCGCACGGCGGCAAGCAGCTGTTCGCGGCCCCCCACGGGGGCGAGGATCTCAGGAGTCATGAGCATCACCGTCTTATCAATGATTTTACCGTATTTTATCATAAACAGCCGCCGCTGCAAAGTTTAAGGTTGAGCAAACGGCGCAAATATTATAAAATATAGTTTCAGAAAGAGTTTGCCCGAAGGAGGACACGAAATGAAGGTCGCCGTTATCGGCGGGGGCGCCGCCGGACTCATGGCAGCCATAACCGCAGCCCGGGGCGGTCATGCCGTCACCGTTTTCGAAAGGCAGGCCCGGGTGGGCAAAAAGCTGCTGACCACCGGCAACGGCCGATGCAATCTGACGAACGTCGCCGCCGCGCCGGATAGATACAACGGCGGGGCGGGGGAATTCACCCGGTACGCTCTGGACGCCTTCGGCGTGGAGGACACGCTGGCGTTCTTCCGCGATCTGGGCCTCGTGACAGTCACGGAGGAATCGGGGAGAGTGTACCCCCTTTCCGACCAGGCAGGCAGCGTGGTTGACGTGCTGCGCCTTTCCGCGGCAGGGAGCGGCGCAGAGCTTTGCTGTTCCTCCGAGGTGAGCAGGATAAAAAAGGACAGGCGGGGCTTTACCGTGACCGCCGCCGGGAGCAACCGGGAGTTTGACGCCGTTATAATCTGCTGCGGCGGCAGGGCCGGAGGCCGCGTGGGCGGCACCGCTCTGGGCTACGAGCTTCTGAAATCCCTGGGCCACACCTGCACCGCCCTGTATCCCGCGCTGGTGCAGATAAAGACCGATACGGACCTGGTCCGTTCTCTCAAGGGCGTCCGGGCCGACGCGCTCATAAAGCTGACACTGTGGGACGAGACCATCGCCCGTTCCGCCGGAGAGGTGCAGTTCACCGATTTCGGAATCAGCGGCCCCGCCGTGTTCGAGATATCCCGGGCGGCGTCCGTTCACGGCGCCGGGTCAAGGGTGACGCTGGACCTCCTGCGCTCCATGGAGACCGGCGAAGCGGCGGAGATAATAAGAAACAGGATAGCCGCCATGCCGTCGCTGACGCTGGAGAATCTTCTCACCGGTACGGTGCACAACCGGCTGGGCCGGGTGGTGCTGAAATACGCCGGGTACGATATAAACGGGTCCGTCTCCGCCCTGACTGACGGGGACGCGGCGAAGATAGCCGCCGCGCTGAAGAGCTTCACCCTGAACGTGACGGGCACCCTCGGCTTCGAGGACGCGCAGGTCACCGTGGGCGGCATAAAGACCGGCGAATTCGACCCGACGACGCTGGAAAGCCGTATAGTTCCCGGCCTTTACGCCGCCGGGGAGGTGCTGGACGTGGACGGCGACTGCGGCGGCTTCAACCTGCAGTGGGCCTGGTCCAGCGGCCGCCTGGCGGGACAGCTTGGCGGGGGAAAACGCCGATGATAAGACTTCGGGACGTGACCGCCCCGGTGGGAGCCGGGGAGGACGAGATAAAAAAGCTGGCGGCCCGGGCGCTGAAGGTCCGGGAGAGCGACGTGCTGTCCGTCAGGATACGCCGCCGCTCCGTCGACGCCCGCAGAAAGCCGGACGTTAGGATGGTCTACACGCTGGACGTGGCCGTTTCGGGCGACGAGGAGCGCGTCATCGCCCGGGCAGGGGGCAAAGCGTCCCCCGCCGCGGACATACCCTATATCGTGCCGACGCCGGCAAAAATGCCTGAAAACCGTCCCATCGTGGTGGGCTTCGGCCCGGCGGGCATGTTCGCGGCGCTGGTGCTGGCCATGGCGGGGCTCAGACCTCTCGTCCTCGAGCGGGGGGACGACGTGGACGAGCGTACCGGTAAGGTGAGAAAATTCTGGAGCACCGGACAGCTGGACGAGAACTCCAACGTGCAGTTCGGCGAGGGCGGCGCCGGGACCTTCTCCGACGGCAAGCTGAATACCGGCGTCAGCGACCCTCGCATCCCGTGGATATTTCAGACCATGGCGGAGTGCGGCGCGTCGGAGGACATTCTCATCGACGCCCGGCCCCACGTGGGCACCGACGTGCTGCGCACGGTGGTGAAAAATATACGAAAAAGGATCATCGCCCTTGGGGGCGAGGTGCGTTTCCGCGCCCGGGTAACGGGCGTGGAGATAGACGGCGGCGCCGTCAGCGCCGTGACGTTCGGCGGCGGGGAGAGGATCGAGTGCTCCGCCGTTATCCTGGCCATCGGCCACAGCGCCCGGGACACGGTGAAGACGCTGTACGACGCGGGCGTGCCCATGGAGCCCAAGGCGTTCTCCATGGGAGTGCGGATAGAGCACCGTCAGAGCCTTATCGACGAGGCCCAGTACGGCGCACTGTCGGCCGAACTGGGTCTTCCCCCGGCGGATTACCGTCTGAACTGCCGTTTTGACGACGGCTCCAGCGCCTACACCTTCTGCATGTGTCCCGGCGGGTACGTGGTGGCCTCCGCGTCGGAAGACGGGGGAGTGGTCACCAACGGTATGAGCAACGAAGCCCGGGAGGGGGACAACGCCAACTCCGCCCTCCTTGTGACGCTGACGCCGGATATGTTTCCGGACAAGTCCCCCCTGGGGGGCATGTACTGGCAGCGGGAGATAGAGCGCAGGGCGTTCGCCGCCGGAGGCGGCGGTTACCGCGCGCCTGCACAGCTGAGCGGCGATTTCATGCAGCGCAGGCCCAGTGCCGGGCCCGGGGACGTGGAGCCCACGTACCGCCCCGGCGTCACGTGGACGGAGCTGCACGGCGTACTGCCGCCGGTGCTGACCGACACCCTTGAAAAAGCCATTCCTGCCCTGGGGAGGAAACTCCGGGGCTTCGACGACAGGAACGCGGTGCTCACCGCGCCGGAGAGCCGGTCCTCCAGCCCCGTACGCATACTGCGGGGATCGGACCTGCAGTCGCCGGCGGCGGCGGGCCTGTACCCCTGCGGCGAGGGAGCCGGCTACGCCGGAGGCATCACCTCCGCCGCGGCGGACGGCATGAGATGCGCCGAGGCGGTCATAGCGGCCCTGGGGAGGGACAGATGAAAAGACTTGTTGCGGGCATAATCGCCCACGTTGACGCGGGAAAAACAACCCTTTCCGAGGCACTTTTATACACCAGCGGCGCCATACGGAAGCTGGGCCGCGTCGATTACCGGGACGCGTTCCTTGACACCGAGGAGCAGGAGCGGGAGCGGGGGATAACCATATTCTCCAAGCAGGCGGTGCTGACGCTGCCGGACGTCACCGTGACGCTGGTGGATACGCCGGGCCACGTGGATTTCTCCGCGGAGGCTGAGAGGACATTGCAGGTGCTGGACTGCGCCGTGCTGGTCATATCCGGCACCGACGGCGTGCAGGCCCACACCCGCACCCTGTGGTCGCTGCTCAAGCGCCAGCGGGTGCCCACGTTTCTGTTCGTGAACAAGATGGACCTGCCCAACGCGGGGCGGGACGTCATACTCTCCCGGCTCCGGAGCGAGCTGGACGAGGGTTGCATCGATTTCGGCGGCGACGAGGCCGCCGCCGCGGATGAGGCCGCCACCTGCAGCGACTGGCTGCTGCAGAGATATCTGGACAACGGCGTCCTCACCCGGGAGGACCTCTCCCGGGGCGTACAGGAGCGGCGGATATTTCCCGTGGTGTTCGGCAGCGCTCTCAAAATGGAGAACGTGGAGCGGTTCCTCAACGTGCTGACCGCGTACGCCCGCACGCCCCGATACCCCGACACCTTCGGCGCCAGGGTGTTCAAAATAGCACGGGACGCCCAGGGGACCCGCCTCACCTACATGAAGATAACCGGCGGCACGCTGAAGGTCCGGGACGTGCTGACCAATCGCCGGGCCACCGTACCCGAGGACGAGGTGTGGGAGGAGAAGGCGGATCAGCTGCGGGTCTATTCCGGGGCGAAATTCGCCGCCGTCACCCAGGCGGAGCCGGGCATGGTTGTGGCCGTCACCGGCCTTACGAAAACCTATCCCGGTCAGGGGCTGGGCTGTGAGACCGGCGACTATCGCATGGCCACCCGGGCGGTACTGTCCTACGGCGTTCTTCTGCCCGAAGGGGCGGACGTACACGACGCGTACATGAAGCTGCGTCAGCTGGAGGACGAGGACCCCACCCTGCGGGTGGTGTGGGACGACGACCTCAGGGAGATAAGCCTGCGGCTGATGGGTCAGGTGCAGATGGAGGTGCTCACCCGCATCATATCACAGCGGTTCGGGCTGAACGTGACGTTCACCGACGGGAAGATAGCCTATATGGAGACTATCCTCGATACCGTGGAGGGTGTGGGCCATTACGAGCCCCTGCGGCACTACGCGGAGGTCCATCTCCTGCTGGAGCCCGGGGAACCGGGCAGCGGCCTTATCTTCGACACACTCTGCTCCGAGGACGATCTCGGCCGGAACTGGCAGCGGCTTGTCATGGAGCATCTGTACGAAAAGGTGCACCGGGGCGTGCTCATCGGCGCGCCCATAACCGATATGCGCATATCCCTCATCATCGGCAGGGCCCACCTGAAACACACCGAGGGGGGCGATTTCCGTCAGGCCACCTACCGGGCGGTCCGGCAGGGGCTGATGCAGGCCCAGTCGATGCTGCTGGAGCCCTGGTACGAGTTCCGGCTGTCAGCTCCGCCGGACGTCATCGGCCGGGCCATCACCGACGTACGGCGCATGGGCGGCGACTTCGAGATGGAGAAGAACGAGGGGGATATGGCCGTGATAACCGGCAGCGCCCCCGTGTCGGAGATGGTGAACTATCAGCGGGAACTGAGCGCGTATACCCACGGCACCGGCCGGCTCGCCTGCTCCGTCAAGGGCTATTACCCCTGCCACAACGCCCGGGAAGTCATCGAGGCCGCGGCTTACGATCCCGAGGCGGATCTGGAAAATACCCCCGACTCCGTCTTCTGCTCTCACGGCGCCGGCTTTAACGTGAAATGGAACGACGTGCCGAACTATATGCATCTGGAGGGGCTGAAGCTCCACCGTCCGGAGGAGCCGGAGCCGGAGACCCCCGCCGGGCCGGTGACCGTGCGCCGGGGAGAGGCGTACGTCGGCAGCCGGGAGCAGGATAAACAGCTCATGGCCATATTTGAGCGGACCTACGGAGCGGTGAAGGACCGGGCGTTCCTGGCCCGCCGTCCCGAGAGCGTGGGGGACACCGCTTCGATGCTTGAGAAGCTGGACCCCGCCCAGACGTACCTGCTGGTGGACGGCTACAACATAATCTTTGCCTGGGACGAGCTCAAAGCCCTCGCCCGGGACGACCTGAGCCTTGCCCGCGATACCCTCATGCGGATGCTTATAAACTATCAGGGTTACAGAAAATGCAACCTCATCCTGGTGTTCGACGCCTACAAGGTCACCGGCGGCGAGGAAAAGATAGAAAAGCACGGCGGAGTCTACGTGGTCTATACCCGTGAGGCGGAGATAGCAGACGTGTATATCGAGCGGGTCACATCCGCCATAAAGCCGAAGAACAACAACGTCCGCGTGGCCACCTCCGACGGCCTTGAACAGCTCATAATCCTGGGCAAGGGCGCTCTGCGCGTGCCCGCCTCCGCCTTCTACGAGGAGATAACGGCCACGACAAAGGAGATCAGCAATACCATAAAAGAAATTAATAACAGGATATAGAATAATTATCACTGATAATGCGACGTCGTTCTGCCCGATGGTGAGCGCAGTTTTCTTGTGCTTTTTTACAAGAAAAGAGGG
>JAEEGL017141880.1_pt1 | contig 10344 bp, 10 predicted proteins | sample 9134231 | NCBI WGS metagenome assembly JAEEGL01 (sample SAMN16246548, study PRJNA631951) | gut metagenome | biome: gut microbiome; feature: rumen; material: fiber-attached | host: Bos | place: Iran: Karaj | collected 2018-10
CTCAATCCGCACTTTAACTAAAAGACATCACTTAATTTTACACACCAGTCTATCACTCAGCACCTCGCACTGCTAATGTATTGCACGTATAGTAATTATAAACAAAATGTTTACAAACAATTAACTATGATGTTATAATGAAAATAGGGATGTGATAATTATGCGTACTGAGGATTTAACCACTGGAGGTTTATCATTAATGGGATTGTCAATTAGTATAACTGATTTTAGAAATTGGTTAGATATTGTATTGATAATCTTATCTATCATTAATATATCTATAATATTGATTATCAAATTACGTAGATATTTAAAGGATGGTAAATTAGACAAAGATGAAATATCAGATTTAGCAAGTGATTATGCTCATCTCAAAAGTGAATATGATAAACTTAAAAAGGAGGTTGATTCTAAGTGAGTAATGAAAGTGATAAGATTCCGAATCGTTGTAACTGGGTACTCCAAGAGGGTTATACTGGATTATTGATTGATGATAAGGAAAGATTAATCAGGAAATATTTTAACGAGGAATTGGTTGAAATCCTTTCAATGTTTAAGTATGGTAATTTACCAAAAACTATTAATGAGCGTACTCTTGAATTAATGATTTTAGGAGGTTATGCACCTATATTTAAAAAGGGTAAAGATGTTTATAATGGTGTTGGTAAGATGGGTGGTCGTTTAGATTATCGTTATATACCTGAGAGTGGTACATTTACTAACACATATCTTAATTACTCTAAATTATTAAAGGTTATAACACCTCTTAATGTGGATGAAATTAATGAGGATAATGCTGAGGAATATGTTTGTATAATTCCTAATGATTATCTATATTATGGAATCATAGATGCATTAAGAGAGTATGCTGAATTCCAAACTGAGTGCGATTTAACATTAAAGCAATTATTATATCATTTGAGATTACCATTTATCGCATCAACTAATGATAATAATGTAAAAGGTGCATTTGATGTATTAATCGCTGATATTGTAAAGGGTAAGAATCCTGATGCAGTTTTAGGTAATGCATTATATGATGCATTAAAAACTTATCCAATGGATAACTCAGTACAAGGTAGAATTAAAGAGGTAATTGAGGCAAAACAATATAAAAAAGCTCAATTTGAAAATCGTTTCGGTTTAGGTACTAATTACAATATGAAACGTGAATCTTTAACTGATTCAGAGGTTGATGCTGATAGTGATACACTATTACCAACACCTGATGAGATGTTGAGAGTACGTAAGGATGCATTAGAATTGTTAAATAAAGCATTTGGTACTAATATTAATGTTGAATTCGCATCAGCGTGGGAAATACGTAGAAAAGCGATTGAGATTAATTTAGATAATGCTGAGGCAAGTGAGGAGGTTGAGGTAAATGAGGAAACAACTGAGGTTGAGGGAAACAATACCGACACCCAAGCTTAAAGGTATATTTTTCAATCTAGCAAATGCTAACATTGAAACTGATGTGTTTGATTTTATATCAGAGAATAAGGCAACCTTAAACGTTGATTATTATGAGATTTATTCAAGAGATAAACTCGCATCTAATTATTTTAATAAAGAGGTGTCAATGGATATTGTATATGTAGATACATCAGATGCAATATTTATTGATAACGAGGATTATGTCGGTATCTTACAATCAAATGATGATATATACGATACATTATCTGATATCATCATCGCACGATATAAAGATAAGTGGGATAGAATCTATGATGCTCTTGTTGAGGGTGAGTACAATGTACTTGATAACTATAATATGGTTGAGGTACGTACACCTGATTTAACTGATGAGCGTACACTTGATTTATTAAACACTCTTACTAAGAACACTACTGATGAGCGTACACTTGATTTAACTGATGAGCGTACACCTGATTTACATACTGATGATAAAACATCAATTAATCAGGATATAACAAATAATGAAAATGTAGAACGTTTCGGTTACAATGATAATGGTGCAACTGGTAGTCCATATGAGAAAAAGACAACCACCGCAAATGGTACTGCTCAAAATAATTATAGTGATAGAGATATTGATGAATCAGGTACTGATACTAACACTCATACTGGTACTGATACAATGGAACATACTGGATATGATACAAGTGCTGATACTGGTACTGATACAACAACTCATACTGGTACTGATACATTAACTCGTAGAGGTAATATCGGTGTAACCACATCTCAGCAAATGTTAGAGAGTGAATTAAAACTTAGGGCTTTATATAATATGGTTATAATCATATATGATGATATTGATAAAGTATTAACCAATCCAATATTCATAAAATAATATAAAATAAGGAGGATGGAAAAATGAATATTCAAGGTGGATATGTAATGTTTGATGTTTCAAGCTTAGATTTCACATCAAGCTCAAAACAAACAACAAAAATTTTAACTGGTAGATTAGGTGAAATATATGCACTTAATAAACCTATTCTTGTCTATGGTATTCCTAACCATACACCAATTTTTGGCAGTATTGTTAAGAATAGCACTGCTTATACTTTAACTTATGTTGATGGTACAAATGTTGTTGAAATTCTATTCGAGACAACTGGTACAACAATCACTACAACTGATGTTGAAAACCCATCACAGCAATAATTAGGAGGTAAAAGAAAATGGATGTTAAACAAATAGCAACAATGCTTAACTCAATCACTAAGGAGGAGTTAGGTCTTGATTCAGTAGTGGCAGAGGATTTATCAAATATCGTTGATGTTGGTACTGCAATCGCAAATGCAAATGCATATGATAATTATGTTAAGGCACTTGTAAATCGTATCGGTCGTACAATTTTCGTAAATAGACCATATACAGGTAAGGGTAAATCAATTTTACGTTTAGACTGGGAGTATGGTTCAGTAATGCAAAAGGTAATGTGCGATGTACCTGAGGCTGAGGAGACTGAGGATTGGAAATTAGTAGATAGAGCATCATATGACCCTAATGTGTTCTATGAGCCAAAAGTTACTGCTAAATTCTATAACTCACGTTGTACATTTACAATCCCTATGTCATTCACTGAGATGCAAGTAAAGGAATCATTATCATCAGCATCTGAGCTTAATGGATTCATCTCAATGATTGAAAATATGATTGATGTATCAATGACAATTAAGACAACTGCACTTATTAAGAGAGCAGTAAACAATTTAATTGGTGAGACAATCTATACTGATTTCTCTGGTAGTGGTTACAATGCTGATAGTAAGGTAAGAGCTATCAACTTATTATACTTATATAATACAGGACCTAATTATGGTGGTACAACACTTACACAAGCTAAGGCATTATATGATAAGGATTTCTTAAAATTCGCATCACAAACAATTAGATTAATCTCTGATAGATTAACTGATATGTCAACTCTATATAATGAGGGTGGAAAGCCAAGACATACACCTAAGGAATACCAAAATGTTTGGTTATTATCTAATTTTACAAGTGCACTTGAGATGTATCTTGAATCTGATACATTCCATAATGAGCTTGTTGCATTAGGTGATAGATATGAGGAAATCTCATACTGGCAAGGCACTGGCACTGATTATGCATTCAGTAGTGCATCTAAGTTAAACGTTGTAACTGCTGAGGGTCATAGTTTAGAGCTTGATGGTATTATCGGTGTAATCTTCGATAGAGATGCAGTTGCAGTGTGCCACGAAAATAAGAGAGTTAGAGATAACTATAATCCAAGAGCTGAATTCTACACTAAGTTTACTAAGTGGGATGCTCAATACTTTAATGATTTCAATGAAAATGCAGTTGTATTCTTTATAAAGTAAGAGTATAAGATTTCTTAATCATTAATACATATTTTCCCTTAGAGGATAGAGGTTGATTCCTCTATCCTCTTTATTTTAATTAATCAATATGGAGGTAAAGAAAATGAGTGATTTAATTAAAACTTTAAAATCAAGTGAAACAGGTAATGATGTTTATCCAAACATTAAACCTGATAATATTCCATCAGATGCAATTACAAGTGCAAAAATAAATGATGGTGCAGTAACTACTGATAAGTTAGCTGATACATCAGTAACAACTGCAAAAATCCACAATGGTGCAGTTACAACTGCTAAGATTGAGGATGAGGGTGTATCAACTGCTAAGATTGGAAATCTTGCTGTAACAACTGCTAAGATTGATACAGGTGCAGTAACCAGTGCTAAGATAGGTGATAGTGCAGTAACAGGTACTAAGATAAATGATGGTGCAGTAAGCTATAATAAGTTAGCATCAGCACTTAAAAATCTAATTGATGGAAAAGCATCTCAGACTGACCTAGAAACATTACAAACAGCAGTAAATGGTAAGCAACCTATGATAGATTCAACTCATAAGCTTGATGCTGATTTAGTTGATGATTCAACAAGTGCAAACAAATTTGTAACAAGTGCTGAAAAAACAAAAATATCTGATAGTGCAAGTGTATCAGGTACTAATGCGTTTACAGGTACAAATTCATTTGAAGGTTCAACAATCTTTAATGGTGCAGTTCAAATGCAAGATGATTTAGATGCAAGTGCTATGTCAATAGATTTTGAGAATTTAACAGATAACACAAATAACGATAAAGATTTAAAAACATATTTATCAGAAAAACAAAATAAATTATATCATCATAATATAATTTTTGATGGTGGCGGTACAACTGCAATTTTAACTATAATAAATGATTCAGATACACCATTTACTGAATCAACTTTAAAATCATTTTTAAATTCTAATGGTTTTATAAATTCAAACAATTTTTATTTAGCAAATGGTCGTGCTAGTAGCTATGAGGGTGCGATTATTGTAGGTGTATTTTTTAATACAAATGATAATGATATTTACATTGTTTATGCACCTTTAACAGAAAGCTCAGGCTTTTATTCAATAGATTCTCTTGATAATGAAAGTGCAACAATAAGTACATTTGATGATACAATTATTCCATTATAAAAGGATGTGAGTTAAATGAACGTTACACTATATAAATTCAATGGTATTATCAAAAAGCTTGATAAATCATTAATCAGTTTAACTAAATTAGAATTAACAAATGTATATTTAAAGGATGGTAGTAGTGTAACACATCCATCCTTATTAATTACATCTGACACATCATTATATGATTATAATTATTGTTATATACCATCATTTAATCGTTATTATTTTATGGAGGTTGATTCAATAACTAATAAGTTATGGGAATTCAAATGCTCCGTTGATGTATTAAAAAGTAATGCATCTGCAATCTTAACTAATTATATGTATGTTGAGAGATGTGAAACAAATTACTCACTAAAAATTGTGGATGATGCTGATACATTTGAAAATATAAATGATATTACAATTACTAATCTATCAGGAGAGACACAAGGTAATTTAAAAAATACTTATTTAGACACCACAATTACACCAGGTACAAAAAATGTTACCTTATCAACTATTAATAATATTAATATGCAACCTATTAAGATTAATGATGATGGTACTCTAGTTTATAGCACTACAATTACCGCTCCAATAACTAATATGAACGATGTTCAAGTACCTTATTCAAATGGTGAGTTTTATTATAATTTTATATACTTATTTGATTATAATAAACTTAATTCAGTTAAATCAATATATGAGGAGGCAAAATCTACATTTATAAAATCCTTAGTTGTGTGGCCTTTTGCTATTTCATCATTAACATATAAAGATAGTCAGGGTGTTATACGAGACTATGAAGAGCCGTTCACTTTAGGAAGTACTTATCTAAGCGGTAGTGCTTATGTAATAGGTGAGGATGCTTATAAATTTTATACATTTTTGGATTATACTTTCCCATCAGTTTCAAATTATTATGATTTTGAGCCTTATACAACTTATGAGTTATTTATTCCTTATGCTGGATGGAAAACAATAAACATTAAGGATGTTGAGGGTAGTAGAATACTATTATCAATGAGAATTAATTATGAAACAGGTGAGGGTGTTATATATCTTATTAATTATACTAAGAATTATGTTATCGCATCTTATGATTGTCAAATTGGATGTGTAATACCTATATCACGTAGTAACCTAGAGGAGTTAAAAGCTCAGAGGGATTCTAATATAATTGGTATGTCGCTGGGAATTATGGGAGGTGCTATAACAAGTGCTCTTGGTATCGGTAATCCGATTGTAGTTGCTGGAGGTATGCTTGCCGCCACAAGTGCAGTTGTTAAGGGTGCACAAACTAATATGACTCTTTTCGAAAAAGGTCAGGTACAAGTTAAATCAGCTAACTACGGATTGGATAATAGAAAGGTTATCTTAAAGAAAACAACTAAAGTTAAGGTTACATCACCAACCGCACAAATGGGTAAGGTGCTAAATAAAGTTGAATTAATTTCAAACTGCTCAGGATTTACACAAGGTAAGATTAATAAGCTTGATGATATAAATGCATCTAAATGGGAAAAGGATGAAATTATAAGACTATTCCAAGAGGGTATTATAATATAAAAATAAAGAGGGATAATCTCCCTCTTTTTTACATTGTACAAAATTCTAAGTAATTCTCAACAATATTACCAACCTCGTTATCCTGATAGAATACTAAATCACGAGCATAATATGATGCAATCTTTTTACCAAGTTCATCAATAGGTCTTGTAAGCTTTCTCCTATAATGGAAATCAGTTTTAAAATCAGTTGTAAATACCAGTGTTGAGGATTCTAACCTAATTGGAGTTGTTTTCCTATGGATAAAGGTAAATGTCTTATCAGGTAAGAATACTATTTCACATTGTAATAACTCATCATCAAATTCTATATAATAAATATATCTAACATCTTTACGCTCATATTTATCTGAAAGGTGTGGGTACATCCTAAGCTCGAATTTACCCTCATCAATCATACGTAGTTTAGGATTATCAAAAGCAAAATACTTGTTTGATTTCTTATATTTCTTATCAATAGATTTAATATACTCAATCCTTAGATGCATTAATGCATTACCATTTTTGTCGTTGTACTCGTAAGTATCAATATCACCGCACTCCATCTTTTTAATCTTAGATATTCCCATCTCTTTAAAATAAGGGCAGTATAAACTGATGGTGTTAGCACATAAGAAATTAATAACATTATCCCTATGTCTTATGATAGTTGATATAATATTGAAATATGAAATTGCCTCATCCTCTAAGTATGAGTTACGAGTGATAAACTCATCAAATAGAGTTATCATAACATCAGGATATGATGTCATTTTATAATGCTCCTCCATAGATATTGCAAATGTATAGAATAGTGGAGTGGTATCTATTACATCCTCTTTCCCATCATCATAGATGTGAGCTAAATAAAATTTACGAGATACGTATCTGATAGAATTCCACTCACCATTAGTTATTTCCTCAACTATGTTATTATATTTACCTTTTGTACGTTCATATGTTATTTCGTTCATCCCTATAAGATTCTTAACAATCTCAGTGGCTGTTTTAGGTTTTAAATCATCATCCCATCTACGGATAATAGCTCCTGAGTAACCATAATTCCATTTTAAATAAAGCATCATCTCAAGTACTGAGAATGTTTTACCATCACTACGAGATGAAAGCATCATATAGTATTCAGCACATACATCTATCAAATTAACTGGCAAATACGTTCTATCCCATTTTTTACCATATTTCTTAATTAAATATGCTCTATACTCAGTTAAAAATTCTCGTGGATTAAATATTTTATTTTTCATTAATTACCTCCTAATAATACATATCAACTGCAAATGTATTTATATAATCTAAAAATTCTCTAGTCATAGATAGGGTAAAATCAGTTTTAGATAAGTGGATATATGAAAGCTCATCCACATAATCCTTATTACCTAAATAATCCATAACCTCTATATGATAAGGTGTATCAATATATGTATGTGTAAGCTTTCCTGTATAATCCTCAGGTATATACATCCCATCATTAAAATAATCAAATGGATTAAAATTCTCTTTATGGGATTTAATATCACAACACCAATTATTACATAGATATGGTACACCAGTTATTTTATTTAATCCTGATATAGTAAATGATATACCACTATCACCCTCCACCATATATCGCTTAGCACCTAATGTTTTAAATCTTGAATATGTACCCTCAAAATCCCATACTCCGAGTGGTTTTTCTACACCCTTAATAGTTTTAGGTTTACACATATCAAAATCAATTTTATGATATTCACACATCTCTTTTAGCTTAGTAATACATAATGCGTTGTAACGCTCGTGGAAAAGCTTATGTTTTTCATAGTGTAATCCTTTTATAGAATCCGTATCAGAATAAATATAATCACCTTTATATTCAAATATACCCATCCATAAATTATAACGAGCGTATGCAGTGCAAAATACTCCTCAAGGATAATATAACACCCTGTTCTTAGTTTCATTATATTCTTTAAGCTTTTCTTTAAGCTCTGAATCAGTAAGATTAACTAAGGGAGACCAATCACCATTTTCGTATTTAATATCAATCCTTGCAATATCAGTAACCATACATCCATAAATAGAGTTTACATTTTCCTTACCTTGCATATACTCAATCTCTTTACCCTCAACACCTTTAAGCATTGTTTTTTGAGAGTAATAATCAAGTATACCCATTATGATTGGTTTAGGTAAATATGATTTTTCATATACCCTCATTTTAGATATTTCCATCTTACTCCAACTATAACATTTTTTTATAATTTCAAAATCCACATTTGTTATAGTAGTTGAAAGCTCCTCAGCATATACAACTCTACCATTATCACAAAATGAATCACCTGATATATCACATTTACTGGATGATAAATAATGCTCATAGTGGAATTTATCCTCTAGGTTATAGAATTTAATATCAAATATAGAGCAGTAACAATCTAAATATTTATTAAGCTCCTCTTTATTCTTAGGATGTACAATCCTACCACTACTCATAGGATATTCCTCACTGCATAATACATAAGGATATGAGGATGTAAAATCGTTAGATGCAACTTTCTCATATATCTTGCCAACCTTAGTTGCAGATGCGTGAGTAAAACCACCTTGAAAAGCCCTTTTAAGTTGTTTATATTCAGGTACTGATTTAATTATTAAATCTTTCATTGTGTCTCTATATTCGAGATATTTATAGTTATTACGCCTATGTGAGGTATCACCATCATATAAACATTTATCCTTTAAATCTTTTCTAACAAAAGATGTTTTTGTAAGTGGTATGTTAGTTATCTTACCTGATAATCTCTCGATTAATTCCTCTATATATCCCATAACTACATAATTATCGTGGAGGATATATTCAAGCTCATAATCAGTTAGTGGTGTTTTAGATGTACGTAATTTGTTATAATCATACTCCTCACCTGATAGCTTATTCACTTTATATTTAAGTAGATGCTCTCCTACTTTTTCAAGCTTATAACCTGAAAGGAGATATGAACATCTAAACTCGACTCCATTGGATAATACTACATATATTGGTTTTCTCTCATCAATAGAGAATACCTGATGTACTTTAAAATGTTTCCTAATGAATTGAAATTCATAAGCGAGGTTATGTACATATATAATTAATCTTTTTTCAAGGTGTACACTATACATCTTAACAAGCTCATTAATATAATTTTCTAAATCGTTGTATGTCCTACCTAAAATGCATCTACCATTTACACCTAATCCAAACAAATACATTGAGGCGTATTTTTCATCCTCAATAGTAAAGGATGATACCTCTATATCAAAACTACACGCTAAATTAATATACGATATTTTTTTATGCTTATATGTTTTATAATCATCAAAATAGAGGTTACTCGGATTCATCACCCTCTGAAACATAAACTGAGGTTGAGTGTTCTCTATTTCTTCTAGTTTTTGCTTGTTTGTCTTTATCATATTCATCCCTCACATATTTCATAATTTTATCACGAGAGCTTTTAGTATAATCATATCCCATACCCTCAAAATTACGTGCTATATAATAAAGGATTTTATCTGATATTTCTTTTCGATATTTTTTATATCTTTTACTATCCTCTTGGAATTTACGATACATACTCCAAAATGCTTTTTCATCCTCAGGAGTAATATCATCTAAATTTAAAGCTGATAGAGTTTTATTCCTTAGCTTTTTCCACTCAGTTACTGATGTAGATGCTTTTAAACTAGATGCTAATGATTCAAACCTATTATATAACTCACCAGTTGATTTAATACCTCTAATTGAATAATAACCATCTCTACCCTTACCCTCTGATACTCTACGCTCATAAGCTTGATATGTAGGTGA
>JAEEGL017193731.1_pt1 | contig 10344 bp, 11 predicted proteins | sample 9134231 | NCBI WGS metagenome assembly JAEEGL01 (sample SAMN16246548, study PRJNA631951) | gut metagenome | biome: gut microbiome; feature: rumen; material: fiber-attached | host: Bos | place: Iran: Karaj | collected 2018-10
AGCGTTGGTAAAGGAATGTACCGAGAAGCATATCCCCATCTTCGTAGCCTTTTACTCCAATGATTCCGGTTGGAACTACAACGGTATCATGCCGGAAGAGTTTGCAGATGGAGAGTATGCAGATCAGCAGGGAAAATTTGATGCATTCTATCGTGCGATCATGGGTCTGAACCAGCAGGATAAGATTCCCATGGTAAAGATTTCCGAGTGATCAAACGCAAGACATAAGCCCCCTTTATTGGGGGCTTTTTCTAATTTATTTTTCATATAAATAATGAAACCTAGAATAAATCATCAAAGGAGTTTTGTATGCAAATTCCGGAAGAAGTAAAACTTGCAGCAAAAGAAAATTCCAAGCAGAACCCTTTTTCTTCTAATGTTCCATTTTCTCACGCAGAAGATGCGTTTTGGAAATTGATCAAACGTAAAAAGGTAGATTATTGTTCTGATGATGCATCAATCGCTGTAAAAACAATTGAGAGATATTACAAGGGGTTTTTGGAGATAGCAATGCGGGAGACCGGTTATAGACCGCCATATGACCCGATTAAACAAAAATATCTGACAGAATCCTCTCATAATCTGAAAAGACTTCGCCAGGAAATCTATCAGAATTTCCCAGATGTTTTTGAAGCAGAAACAAGACAAGATCTGATCCGTATGGAAAGCAAACTGAAGCGGTTTACGGAATACTACACAAGTGCTTCTTACGACGAATTCGTTCCATTTGAAACCTTCCGGGAAATCATTGAATTTTGCGCAAAGGAACGAGAACAGATTCAGATATTTTTACAGGAAAAGAGTTTTTCGCCAGAGCCACAGGAAGAAGAACATTGGAAATAAACCTTTGGATTTTTTCTTTTTTCATATAAAATAGAAGGAACAAAATCCAAGGAGACTTCATATGAATTATACGATTACTGAATTTCAGGCAAAACCTGACGATAAGAACATTCCGATCATCACAAAAGCTCTGGAGAAGCTCCGTGCTTTCCAGAACGAGATCAGCGCTGCGTATCTGACTTCGTGGGATTTCCACAACGGATACAGCACGAAGAAAATCTATATCGATCTGATCGAAAAGTCTGTTCCTTCTGATGGCCTCTATCAGATGATCTCTGAGATTGAAGCAGACCTTGCAAGAGAAGGATTTCAGGCAGATATTTCTTTTGCCTGTGAAGATTTCTCGGGCATTCAATTGCTCACTTTCTGATCAGCTTAGCTGGTCGTTTTGATAACCTCCTTTCGGCATTGCCGCTACCACTCCCTTGGTAGCGGTATTTGTTTGGAAAAATTTATTTTTCATATAAATATAGAAGAAATTTCCGAGGTGCATTATGGACCATTTAACAGACGCATACATCCATTCCAGAGTGCTGTTTGATATGGATGAACGAAAGCAAATACTGAAAAAGACCAAAGGGATCTGCGCCTGTTGTGGAAAGAAGCTTACCTGGCAGACCATGACGGTAGACCACATGATCCCTCTTTCCAGAGGTGGATCGAACATGCTTCACAACCTTTATCCTCTCTGTGAATCCTGTAATACTGCAAAAAGCGATTTTTTGTATGTCCCCAGTGATTTTTATCTGGCAATGGATGCTCAAAAAGGAAAAGATACTTATGGACGAGATTTTGAAGACTTTTTCAGCAAGATCTTCTTGGACTATCCCATCGAAAAATACCCATTGATCTCCCCGGCAGTTCTGGCTTTGTTTTGCCCACCGCAGATCAACCGAAAGGTCGCCTATATTCCACAGTTTGTGGTAAAGACGGCTTATATCGGAAAATATCTGAAAGAAGAAATGGAAGCAGTCACAGGACTGAATACCAATCTGGTAAAAGCAAATCTGCGTTCTTTCTGTGACGCAGACCCGGAAGCTCCTGTTGCGATCTATGCGACCTCCCATCTGACCAGCTTAAAATATCAGATCGTCTTTGCTGTTCTGTATGACAGATCCAGAAAACAACTGAACGTTTACATTCCTTGGAAGGACTGTACCAGATCTGGAGCAGGGGGAGTGACTTATTACTTTACCAGAGCTTTATTGGATAACATCGTAAAGCTCATGCATGAGCCGATCCGAACCATAAAGATCCTCTCGGATGTTGGAAACGACCCGTTTGATTATTTCGACTATTCTTTCCATGGACTGGAAAAACTACCGTTTCCCATGGTGGCGATCTGCCCAAAGAGGGGCGGCGATCGTATTTCCGAGGGTTCCGAAACAATGTTCAAATACATCTATCTGATCGACCCTGTTTCCTCACAAGCAGATGAAGACAGAGAATTCGAATGGATCTATCAGGAAAGAGAAAAGGCACTTGCCATCTATCAGGAGAACCAACAGAAGAAGAATGGCTCCTGGGATTATGAAAAAGATATGGGCGATAAATGATATATGTTGCCATTAAAGGAGAAACTATGAGAGACGGATATTCTTCTGAAGAAGATTACATGGATGAAAAGCAGGAGAACGAAGAGATTCACTGGTCAAAATTGTTTTCTGTTGGATTTCTCGCTGTTTCCATTGTAGTCATTTTGATACTGCTATTTCTTGTAAAAATCATTTTTGGATAAGGATCTTTTTATGATAACGATTCTGAACATTGAGAGACAAAAAGATTTTGATGAAGAAACCGAATATGCCTTCTTAAATCTGTCAGATGGCCCTCAGATTGTGGACGTATTTCCCTTTCTGGAAACCTCTTTTTCCCATATCCACTTTCCGATCATGGTAGAAAAAGAAGAGGATCAGTACACCCTGACTTCTTTTACAATGGGAGATATGTCTGAAGAAGAGTATCAGACAAAGCTTTCCAGAGTGAATAAGCAGATCGAGTTCTTTTATTTTGTAAAAGACCTTCTCTCTGTAAAGAAAGCAAAAGATCTGATGGAGAACTTTCCCGATGTCTGCTCTTATTTCAAGGAAGAGCCTTTCAGACTTCTCGACATCCATTACGAAGACAGACCTTACTTCTACTTCCCCGACATCGATAAGAGAGCGATCCTTCGCACCTTTGATGATCGTGTTAAGGAATGGGAATATCTGTGTCGATATCTGCTTCAGAAAAACTGCAGCAGTGGAAATACCTGGATGTATTATAAGGATTTCAAGCGGGAATTCCTGGATATTTTGAGAAAAGACAGCCATCCGATGAATCACGGAAACTTTTCTGCGATCATCAATTTCTTTTCCAGCTTCCTTTATGTAGAAAGACCCCTGTCCCCCACATCAAGAGTGGCACTGACTACCGATAAGGCACGAGAAGACGATATCTTAAAATGTCTGAAAACCCATAAGAACAGTCGTACACCTTTCCCGAAATATAAACCAACAACCCCTGATTTCCTGACAGAAGAACAGAAGACTGCGGTAAAAGAAGCGGTTGCCTGCAAAGGAAATCTTTCCATCATCACGGGCGGTCCCGGTACCGGTAAAACCACGGTGCTTTCCAGTATCATCACGGAATTTTCTTCCAGATACCCCGGTGTGATGGTGGCACTTCTTGCTCCCACGGGAAAAGCGGTCAAGCGCATGAAGGAAACCTTGTCGGGTCTTCCCATCGATAATTTCGAGATTTCCACTATCCACAAGTTTGTCGGATATACTTCTTCTTTTGGTTGAACAAGTGAGGAGCCTTGAAAAAATATTTCAAGGTTCTTTTTTTATGTCCTCTTGGACTTTTTCATTTTTCATATAAATAAGAAGAGACCAAACAGATTTTAATCAGCAAAAATGGTGAAAGGATTTAACAACAGATGGATATTCGAGCAAACATGACAACGTGTATACCAATGAGCAGGTTGGTGTTCTATATCGTGGGTTTGAATATCACACACTGGAAAACAGAGGGCTTACTCCCGACTATATCCAGAAGGTCTGCAGACCCCAGATCGCCCAGAATGACATTTCCGGACCTGAAGTCTGGGAAGAATTTGGGGAGATCTCTCCCTATGTAACTCCATTTATCGATTTTTTAGATGAAGAGTGATTTTTGCATTTCTTTTTCATATAAAAATAGATAAAGGAGAAATATCTATGAAAGTAAACATTTATTTTGATACATTGCCAAAGACAGAAGATTGTCTGAAGCTTTGTCACATCATCGCCTGCAATTACGCACAGGAATGCGAGACCCGTTATGGAAGTGATTTTTATACGGAGCGTCCCGATATTGCAGGAGATCTGGAATACTATGACCATCTCTTAACGGAGAGCTTCGACCAGATGGAGATCCTTGGCGGAAAGAGACTGTATTATCAGCCGAATCATTCTACAAACAAGGTTCCCGCCGGCATGATCCTGGATGGTCACTACTACCTTCCCGTAGGACATCCGTTAAACGATAAGAAGTATTTCCAGAATCACATCCGTCCAAACTTTGACCGCCTTCCGGAAGAGTATACTCCGGAGAGTTGGGAAGAAGCAGGGGAAACGATTGCTTATGTTTTGGACCGGATGGAAGATTTTCTCGGGATCGAACACGCTGACCGTGACAAAGACGAAGTGGGGGAAAGAGAATGAGTAATGTGGTAAAAACCCTGAAGCGTTCCAAGGAAGCCATTGGTGTGATGATGAGCGATTCTTATCTCAGAGAGCTTCTTCATTTGATCGTCATTTTTAGAATATTTTTTTCATATATAAATATGGAAGGATGAATACGATGATGACAAACATTGATGAGTTAAAACTGGTTTTGACAGAAACAACAAAAGAAATCCAGAGACTGAAAAATCAACTGGAATACCTTGAGAAGGATTGGGACCGCACCCGAGACCTGTATATCGAAGGTGCAGAAGGCGATCTTTGGAAAGATGAGATGCGTTATCTTGGAAAGGCTGGTAAGGTAGAATCCAAGATGAAACGCATGGAATCCAGACTGGACAAGTTACAGGCAAAACTGATCAGGGCGATTGGATATCCTGATGCAAGAGAATTTTTTGACCAAATCTCGTCTGAAGAAAATCAGGTAGAAGAGGATTTCATAAAAGGCTGATAAAAAACCTATCATAAAAAGCTGAGTGATACCACTCGGCTTTTTTATTTGGAATTTTTTATTTTTCATATAAAATTGTGGAGGTGCTTTATGAAATTTCGAACAAAAGACGATCATACCAGGGCATTCGGTGTCGTGTTGGACAGAGATGGATCTTTTCTGGATCCCGAAACCAAACAGATTTACCCGGTCCGGTTTCAAAAAGAAGTCCCGCTTGCTTCGTCCAAATTTCATTTGATTGCAGATCTGGAAGATGATACACTTAAGATCTTAGCGATCGATGACCTGCCGGATGGAAAAGATGGGTTTACCTTTTCCTGTATCGGACATACTTCTGAAGATAAATCCGTTATTTCTTTTGCAGTGATGCCAATGTTTATTGGAAAAGAAAACTGCAGGATGGATGAAAGCGGAAATATCTATGAAATCACCGTTTCCGGATATACGATGCACTTCTTGTCTGGGATTTCCTATTCGGAATTCATTCAGAATGAAGTCGTGATCCTTTTAGCGGGAGTAAAGAAGTCAGAAGAAACACTTCTTTCCCATAAGTCCTTTTTGGTTTCTGTAGAAGATATTGTTAAGAGACAGTGTTTTATCTAACTTTCACAATGGAGGATACCATGAAAAAGATTTTAAAGAGAATCATTCCTGTATTTTTAGCACTTGCGATCGCTGCTACCCCGATGCTTTCTTTTGCAGCGGAGCCGTATCATAGTTACGATTATCTGGAAATAAATAACGAGGGTGATTACGTCCTGACTCCTGAGTATAAGTATATTGACGAAGACCATCCTCTGGTTACCGTTACTCTCTATACGTTGGTACAGGATGACTATCATTTTACGGACAGCTACTATGACATCTGGCTTTATGGACACTCTGATTATGCAGATCCTGACGAGGATGCTTATCTGTACTTCCATTCCTTTGCGACTAATGGTAATGACCAGGATATTTTGATTGGCGGCTGCAAGGTTTATGAACAGCTCTTACTGTTTGAGCCCGGAACATACAGTTTTTCTTCTGCAAACGGTCTTTTCCTCCCCTCTGATCTCACCAGCCAGTTTACCGACAGTGAGATTCATTTTGACTACACACAAGGAGCAGATACCGTAGAGTTCAAAGTAGGGGAGTCTCCCGCCATGTATATGGCTTGGGGTACGACTGAATGGCAGAAGGAAGTTAATGCCGACTATATTCTTTGGGCAGAAGGACATGAAGCTTGGAGGAATCACGAGAAGGCTGGAGATGCCTCTGAAACGGTCGAAGTAGATTCCACCAATCCACTTCTTGTCATGGATGTTAGAGATATCGATTCTGATGAATGTTTCTCTGAATGCGTTACAAAAGCCGTAACAGGGTACGATTCTTATACATTAAAAATGGTCGGCGGTTTTACATCTCCCGATGCAAACATTGACATGATCACAGTGTCTTTAAATGATCCGAATGATGTATTTGATGATAGCGTGGTTATCAATGTTGACGAAGTAAGAATAAATGGAGAAAAGATCCCTTTTACCGGATCGTCCCTTACTTACAATGTGTCGGATGATGAATGTTGTACATCGATTTATTATCCACTTCTTTCTGATGAGTTTGGTTTCACTTTTGACCCGGAATCAGACCGCTCTCTTGACCCAGACAATGCCGCCTATACGATTGTAAATGGCGAAGATCTTATCGGGGCAAAAGACATCGTTATAACGGTTACCATTGCAAAGGCAGAACCTTCTGAGGTAGAAAATACAAATACTTCTGAAGTAGAGACCGCAAACTCTTCTGAAGAAATGCTTACCGCAGAACAGACAGAAGAACCTTCTGAAATCCTTCCGGCTCCTGTTCAGACGGTTCGAGAAGAAAAGACATCCGGATTTGCAGATTATCTCCCCATCTTGATCATCTGTTCCGGAGTTGTCATCATAATCCTGATCAGCGTAGTCCTCTTTAAGAAGAAGAAATAATGGATTTTTGAAAATACCATGGATTTTGTCCGTGGTATTTTTTTGCCCATTTTTCATATAAAAATAGACGTGATTTTAACCAAACTACTATTTTATAAGGAGAATTATGATATGACTTATACGTATTCCGAGTTCAAAAAGAAGATGCTGGAAGCCCTGTCTGATCATTTTGGGCAGGATGGATATGAACTGTCCATCCAGGAAGTTCAAAAGACCAATGGTCCCATTGAGCAGATCGCCATCAGACCTTCCGAATCCATTGCTATGGGTATTTCCCTTCCAAAGCTGTTTGACAGTTATAACAACGGAAACTCTTTTGAGAAGATCTTTTCTACCGCAAAAGACCAGATTTATGAAAATCTGAAGAATCTGAAGGCAATGGAAAAAGCAGCCAGGATGTTCGAAAGCTACGAAAATGTAAAGAACAATCTGTTTTTACAGGTTGTCAATACTGAGCGGAACGCAGAGCTTCTTTCCACCGTTCCTCACACCGATATGACTGACCTTTCTCTGGTCTACCGTGTCAGAGTGACAAAAGGTGCAGACGGTGTAAGCTCTACCCTTGTTACGAACAGTCTGTTGCGGCAGTGGGGAATCGATATTGAAACCCTTCACAAAGATGCGCTGGCATCCGCAAAGGAACTGGAACCTTCCACTTTCGTTGATATGAAGACCAAGATGCGCCAACTGATGGGTCCCATGGTGGATACGATCGAAGTTCCGAATGAAATGTGGGTTGCAAGTATCGAAAGCGGAACGCATGGTGCAAGCGTTATTGCATATCCCGGCTTCTTGGATTGGGCTGCTGAGCAGATGGAGTGCCATGGATTCTATATCATTCCCAGTTCCATTCATGAAGTTCTGTTCCTTCCTGATAATGACAGATTAAATTCCGAAGAACTCGCTCTCATGATCGGAGATGTAAACAATCAGGAGCTTGCTCCTGCTGACTACCTTTCCGGACATGCATATCACTACGATGCAGAACTTCAGAGATTTGAAGATGCCGCAGAATATGAGATGAAAAAGGAAGAAGAAAGAAATATCTGATCAAACAATGAGGGCGGGAACCTTTCCCGCCTTCTCCAAGACGATAAGAGGAAGATAAATATGAGAACATCCAGTCAGTTACGCAGAACCGATAACTGCGAATTCAATCCACATTCCAATGTCAAAGGATCCAGTCCCGTTGTCCGTGATGCCATGATTCAGAAGAATCTTGTCATCCGTGTATTACAGGGAGAACCGATCTCTGATCTTTACACCACGCTGGCAAATGACTATGAGTTAAGCGGACGAAGATGGGATTCCAATGTTTCCAGAGAAGCAGACCTTCGCACCCAGGCTCTCCGCATTCAGCGTCTGGTCGATTGGGAAAAGATTACCCCCGGCAGAGAACACAAAGTATTCCGCAAGGATATGTCCTCAGAGGAACTTTCCCGTATCGAGGTAGACTATTTTGGTGAACCCATCGCTCCCGCATTTGATTATTATGTGGAGACGGAAAACACCATTACGATCTGTAAGATCAAGACCGGAAGAGCAAAACAGACCACAGCAGATACCCTTCAGTCTCAGGAAGCATATTGCCTCGGGCTTGCTGGGGAAAAGATCGCTCCCGGAAAAGAAGTCATTGTGCAGTATCTGTTCCTTGCAGATAAGGATTCCCGTTCCGAACAGCAATCCCTTCATCAGATGCCAAATGGCGCATGGATGACGCCTTATGACAGCGAACCGTTCAATAAGATCCATGAAGCAGTCTTCAATGAGCAGATGAAGGCAAAAGCAACCGAAGCGCATGAAAACTTGGATCACTCCGCATGTACCCCGGAAGAGTGTGCTTCCTGCGGACACTTCAATATGTGCCATTACGAAGAGCCACCCATTCCTGCGCCGCCTTCTGATTCGGTACGTCCTTTGTCCGATGTAAACCTGTCGCATGACCAGAGACAGATCGTTGCAGTCAGAAGCGGCATTTCCCGAGTCAATGCAGGCCCCGGTTCCGGAAAGACTCTGGTGGTCGCAGCGAGAGTATCTGACATGCTTTCTGATCCACAGAATCCGGTAGATCCCGAGAAGATCTGTATCCTGACCTTTACCAATGCAGGTGCTGGCGAAATGACCGCCCGTTCCATTGCTTATGCAGCAGAAAAAGGTGTCCCGATCGATCCTGAACACCTGACCTCTACCACATTTAACTCTTTTTGTCAGGATATCATCGAAGCCCATTATGAAGAGCTGGGTTATACATCCGCTCCTTTCCCGATCACCGATGAGAGAAAACGTGGAATCTTTTCCCGCATTCTGGACCAGTTCCCCCATATCTCTTACTGGACATACGGTGGTGGTGTTCCGGAGTATGCGAAGAAAGAGACCAAAAATGCGATCCTGCGGATGCAGTATGAATTTGCTGACATCAAGAAGAATGGGTATACAAGACATGACTTTCCCAGTGAGTGGTCCTGTATGTACACAGAATCCGATCTGGATATCTTGTTCTTAATGTATAAAGAGTTTAACCGTCAGCTTAAGAAACAGTGCCTGTTGGAATTCGATGATCAACTGCAGCTCGTTATGCAGCTTGCAGAGCAGAATCCGAACTTCTTCAACGAACTTGGCTATGAACATATCATCGTTGATGAATTTCAGGATACTGACCTGCCACAGATCAAGCTTCTTCAGAAGATGGTTGATACAACACAGTTCAAGAGCCTTATGTGTGTCGGCGATGATTCCCAGAGTATTTTTGCATTCCGTCACACGTCACCGGAATATATGGTAAACTTTGGAACCTATTTTGGGAACAGTTTTACCAGCTATAATCTGATCGAAAATCATCGTTCCACCAGAAACACCATCGATTTTGCAAATAAGATCAATGACGCAACGGCGACCCATGTCAATAAGACACTGATCCCTACCAAAGCTGCCGGCAACCCTGTTTCTGCCAATGGTTTCTATTCCCAGAAGCAGGAATATGAATGGATCGCAGACCAGGTTAAAGCGAAATGGGAAGCAGGAGAACACGATATCGCCATCATCATGAGTGACCGATTCCAGCTTGGTGTCATGGCAGATGCTTTGACCAAAGTTGGCGTTCCTTCTACTTTAAAGAGCCCCGTGCGGATGATCGACAATAGCCGTGTTCGTGCCATTGTATCCTTCTACGATGCATTTATGGGCAGAGGTGATCAGGGTTTCATCGATTATCGCAACATCCTTGCAAGAGGAGCCTTCCGTGGAAAGACCGCTGCTCAGTTGGAAGAGATTGCCAATGAGATGCGCTCTGAGATCGTTGATGTGGAAAAATCCCTTCGGAACTTCCTTTCTTTTGCGGATGCTCTGGATGAGAACAAGATCGATGAGTGCTATCAGG
>JAEEGL017373149.1_pt1 | contig 10344 bp, 5 predicted proteins | sample 9134231 | NCBI WGS metagenome assembly JAEEGL01 (sample SAMN16246548, study PRJNA631951) | gut metagenome | biome: gut microbiome; feature: rumen; material: fiber-attached | host: Bos | place: Iran: Karaj | collected 2018-10
TACCAATATAGGTCAATATCTGTCTATGGTAATTTAAGACAGTATTTAACTATCTCTTTCTCCTGTCATTCTTCATATGCATTTCCTTTTTGATCTCATACATGAGCTTGTCCGCATCTTTGATGTAATCCTCCAAAGTGGCATCCGGACGCGATTCGGGATCGGTAACTACGAATCCGATACTGACAGATATCTCATAGGGAACCGATTTTTCAATATTTTTATCATACAGGAAACCAAGTATCGAGTTCCTTACAACCGATGCTTCTTTCTCATCAGCAACAGGTGATATGATAAGAAACTCATCGCCTCCGAACCTGACGGCTATCGCCCCTTCCCTTATATTCGCCTTAATGGCCGATACGACTGTCATTATGGCGTTATCACCGTGAAGATGTCCGAACTCATCGTTTATGCGCTTCATATAGTTGATATCAACGAACATGACCATGATATGAGACTTGTTCTGAAGACTGAACTCATAAAGCGGAAGAGCTTTGTTTTCATAACCGAATCTGTTAAAGAGCCCCGTCATCTGGTCATGGTCAGAAAGTGCTTTAAGCCTCAGATTGGTACGCATCAGCCTGATGGATTGCTGGAGCTTTTCCATATAGGGATAAAGAGAGTTTTCAGTGATGATATACGGGAAATCAGTCACTACAACATATCCGTAATTAAACTCAAAATGGTGCATCGGCATAAAGAATATCACGTGCTGAACACCCGGATCTTTGTGATAACCGGGAACTATCATCTTACTGTCTACATTAAGACCATCCACGATACTGCCGTTTATCAGAGAAACAAGCGGTTCCATAGCGGAACTCTGCCCTTTTTCCCAGAGTTCTTTTTCACTGAGCATAACATCTCTGAAGAAATCTTTATTAACGCATATATGAAAACCGTTGCCCTCAAACTGATGATTTTTCTCATAATGACTGCGAAGAGTCGTCTTTATCGCATCATAATTGGGCATATCGGCAAGCCATTGCCTGATGATCCTTTCGTTTTGCTCCAGAAGCCTTTCATTCATGCTCCGCTTGTAGGATTGCCGACAATACTCTATGCGAAGCGCATCATAGTCTCTGTCGCCTTTACAGCGGCAGCTGTTTCCACAGACAAAATGTGAATGAACCGCTTCCCTGGCTGCTCCGCGGGCACCTCGGATCTCATTGAAAATGATCTCGCATGCTTTATGGCCTATCTCTTTGTAATTCTGGTCTACCGAAGAAAGCGCAGGATAAAAGAACTTGCCTTCCCTGCAGTTATCAAATCCGGTAACCATTACATCATTCGGAACATCAAATCCCCTGTCATTAAGCTCAGTACAGGCAGCCATCGCCATGATATCATTTGCACAGATAAAAACATCCGGGATCCCCTTTCCGGAATCCAATACCCTGCCGACCAGTTCAGCCGTATATCTGTTGGTCCATTTACCGTATCCGAAATCCTCATCAGTAAAACTTATACCGTTTTCCTGCAGGACTTCACGGGTCACATTTAGTCTGGCTATGCTGTCAACATGATCCGGAGTTCCTCCGATAAAAAATGCTCTCTTAATATCATGCTCCGTGACAAGATGCGTGACGAGTTCTCTCATGCCTTCATCATTGCTGATGCATACGGAATGAACCCCGTCAAGTTCCATGCCCACACTGACAACGGGAACATTTTTCTCTCTGGATTTGTTGCAGATGGAAACTGCTGTGTCAACAGAATTGATCGCAGTTGAAAAAACTATGACTCCGTCATATTCGGACGGATCCATAAGTTCATAGATATTAAGTTCTCCCTGCATAAGCGCTTTATGCTCGCTGTATGAAGCAAAACCTAAAAAAACGAATGTATCAAAATCTTCTTTTTGAGCGTATTCTTTTATGCCATCGAGCGCATCACAAAGGGAATCATAGTTCCATCCGTTAGCGCATACGGCGATCTTTTTTTTCATAAAGTATGATCATTTGAGTTTACCATACAGGTATCCCATAAGGTTCTCTCTGGTCGTCGATTTAAGTATGTATCCGTCGGGTTTGAGTTCCATAACTCTGGCAACCGCTTCTTTTGTACCGTTACCTGTAAGGAATATTACGGGTATATTCTTGGTCGCGGGATCCTGACGCAACATCTGAAGAACCTGTGGTCCGTCCACAACCGGCATCTCATAGTCCAGCAGGATAAGATCCACCTGTTCACCCTCCTTGACCTTAAGCAGGAAACTGATGGCCTGCATGCCTGCCGTAACAATATCCACACGGTATACCTCTTTGATCCACTCCCTTACCATCTTGGCATAGGAAGGATCATCGTCCACGATGAGGATACGTTTCTTGCCTCCGGCGGATTTTTCTTTCTTAACTGCAGTCATCTTTTCAACGAGATTGCCGAGTTTTTCAAGATCGACCGGACGGTCGATCCATTCGGATTCCCTTAACTGGCTGACCGCTTCATGAAGATCATCTCTCTGCTGATAGTCACCGATAACTATCATTTCCTTACCGCTTTCCGCTACCATCCCGCATATATCCGAAAGGTTCTTTGTCTTGCGGTAATCACCTCTTATATCACCGGGCAGATAGACAAGGAAAAGTGACGTAGAAGGAGCAAATTTCCTGATGAGTTCAAAATCCTCGGAAATAATGTCTACGTGATATCCCTGCTCTTTGAGTTTGTTCTCGATTCCCTTTACGACCACACTGTACTTGTACATTACGATCGCAACACTGATCTGATCAATATTCATAAAACCCCTTTTATGCCTTTCTGGTAACTATACTATTGTATCATACCAAGGATATTTCTGAAACAGACAATTCCTTATATTTCAATTAATCCGCTCCCTTAAGGACGGCTTTTAACGCATCACGCTGAATATCGGGATCGTAGGAAAGTATGGGATCGAGGTCTTTGCCCTTTATCCTGCGGTCTATATAATTGCGCGTAAGCCGTATTATAAGCGGAGTCAGTGATATCAGACCTATAAGGTTCGGTATCATCATAAGCCCGTTAAATGTATCCGATATATCCCAGGCAAGGTTTGATTCCATCACAGCTCCGAACACTATAAGGACAACGAAAAACAGCCTGTATATCTTTGCAACCTGAACTCCGAACAGATACTCGGTAACCTTGGCCCCATAGTACGACCATCCGAGAACCGTTGTAAACGCAAAGAGCGTGATCGCCAGAACAACGAACCATTCCCCGGGTTTTCCGAGTGTCGCTCCGAATGCCTTGGCTACCAGAGTCGCATCGTTTGTTCCCTCTGCAACCAGACCTGTCGTAAGGTCGATGGCTCCGGAACTTAATACGACTATTGCTGTCATCGTGCAGATGACTATCGTATCAAGGAACACCTCAGCGATACCCCACAGTCCCTGTTTTACGGGTTCTCTTGCGCAGCTGTTACTGTGTACCATTACCGAAGATCCGAGGCCTGCCTCGTTAGAGAATACCCCTCGTTTGCATCCGTTCTTAATGGTATTGAGTGCTAACTGAACCGCGGTTCCTGCCGCTCCTCCCTTAAGCGCATCAGGTCCTAAAGCAAACCTGAATATCGAAGCAAAAACATCGGGTATCCTTGTCACATGAAGCAGGATAACGACAAGGCATCCTGCAAAATACGCAACGCACATAAAGGGGATCAGTTTTTCGGAAACCGCTGCAAGGCGCCTGAAACCTCCGAGGATGATAAAAGCTGCCGCCAGCATCAGAACCATACCGATGGAAACATCCACCCTTGAAAAGCCCATCAGCAGTCCGTTGTCCACATCCGAAAAGAATGTCGACTCAACATTTATCGTGATCTTGTTTATCTGTCCCATGTTCCCGATACCGAATGAAGCAAGTACCGTAAAGATACAGAACACGACAGCAAGTATCCTTCCGAGTTTCCCGCAGTTCTTATATGAACCGAGTCCGTCCTGAAGGTAGTACATAGGGCCGCCCGACCAGGCGCCGTCAGCATTCCTTCGTCTGTAATAAACTCCGAGAACATTTTCCGAATACTTGACCATCATCCCAAGGAACGCTGCGATCCACATCCAGAAAACTGCCCCAGGTCCGCCGACGCATATAGCGGTCGAAACACCGGCTATATTACCCGTACCTATCGTTGCACAAAGCGCGGTACAGAATGTTCTTAGCTGTGAAAGGGCGCCTGCATCGTTAATTATCCGACCCTCTTTGTACATGATGCCGAACGTCTTTTTAAACCAGTGTCCTATGTGAGTGATCTGCAGACATCCCGTGATCACCGTACATAAAAGTCCGGTTCCCAACAGAAGGACAAGCCCGAATGTTCCCCAGGCAAACCCGTTAACCGCATCATTTATCCTGACAATAAGATCCATAAGTCAAATCACCTCAGAAACAGTCAGCTTATCAGCCGTTATCAAGCACTTCAAGAATACCGTCATAATCATAGTTCCCTGCCTTTTCAACGATCAGGTCAAACTTTTCCCTGTCGCTTTCAGGTATCGAGTAATCCTCAAGTTCCTTAAAGATATCTTCTATCGTGTCGCAGTCCATTGCTTCAGCCGCTTCTCGAAGTCCGTCATAAACTCCCTGCATAAGTGAAGGGTCTGCCACGGGTTTTGTGTCCTGTGATCTATCCGTGCTTTCATTCTCAGAAGATCCGTCAAACACGGGCCTTAAGATATCCTTATACTTAATATAATCATTCATAAAATCTTCATGCTTATCCCTTATATAATCCGAATCCTTCGCTTTGCCCGCATCCTCAAGGAGCTGAGCCCTGTCGGCTATATCCATTGCTCCGATTATCTTGGCCGAGCTCTTTAATGCATGAACCTTGATCGTATAATTTTCCCAATCCGCAGCCGCGAAGAAATTCTTAAGTTCCGATGACTTGGTATCGATAGAGTCATAGAAGATCTTAAGCACTGTCTTAAATGCATCTTCCGAGCCGCTGTTCTGGATCGCGATATCAGGGTCTATTCCCTCTATGCCGTCGTACCACTTCGGTGCATTGTTCTTCTCAATACCCAAAGTTTCATCGGCCAAAGGAGCATCACTTTCATCCTCGTATTCATCCTCATAGATCAGAATATCGGTGTGCTCATCCGATCCTTCGGATGTCTGACTGTCGATCTCATCATCGATATATGATGCGATGTTATAGGATTTATTGCCCTTAACGAAATACAGTATTCCGAACGTTCCGGGACCGCAGTTTGATGATATGGCCGCTGAAGCCTGCTTGAACACAACATGCTCAAAGTATGCGATCTTGCTTATCTCTTCTTTTATCCAGTAAAGGGTATCAAGAGGGATATCCGCATAGGTGATAAAAACGATCTCCGAATCGGGAATGACATCCACAGGGAAAGCCTTGTGAATATACTTTTTATATGCCCTCTTCGATTGCCCCATCCATATTCCGCCGAGACTGAATCTGTTGTTCTTAAACACTATGCTCGGATGGAGATTAAAATCCTGGGCGAACTTGTTTACAAACGGTGAAATAAAGCCCTTTCTTGCCATGTATTCTGTCTTATCCACGATAAAACTGCACTTTAACCTGGATTTTATCGATTCAAGTTCAGCAAGGATGTCGTTAACAGGCATGTTCTGCTGAGCAAGTTTATGAGCTATCAGAACAAGGAGACCCGTTGAGCTTGAAAGGCATCCTGAGTTTACAACAGATACGTTATCAAATGACTTGGCTGCCTCGGAGGCATTCCTGTAATCATCACTCATCGCGGTAGAAAGTGCGATATGGATCAGGTGGTGAGCTCTCTTTAATACATGGGCAAAGAAGTCGGTATATGCAGCTTCATCAGCAACCGATGAAGTAGCCACCCTGCCCGAATCCATGTATCTTATAAGCTCATCTGCACCCATCTGTACGCCGTCTTTAAATACACCTTCTTCGGTGCGTATCCAGGCAGGCAGGATGGGGATATAAAGCTTCTTGACAAGGTCATCTGGAAGATCGGCTACGCTGCTGGCGGTAATGATAACAGGCAGCTTGCCCGAGTATCCCGCAGAGGTGCTTATATCTTCGCGCATACTCGTCATCCTGTCGCTTAAGTGAAGTTTTTCCTGAGCTATATAACGTATAAGTGTATTTTCAATTGCTTCACCCGAAACAGGCTTTACCAGGTACCCGTCAAATCCGGCGTGATTATACATTTCACGGTTTTCGCTTCCGGCATTTGCGGTAAGGACTACAACGGGAGTTGCCCTGTTAAGTCCGCCGGACTGGTTTCTTATCTGCTTAAGACACTCTATACCGTCCATTTCAGGCATCAGGTGATCCATAAGGATGGCATCATAATGGTATTGAAGTGACAGTTCGAGAGCCTCTCTGCCGCTTAATGCCATATCAACAGCCATTTCGGTACCGGATAAGAGCTTGCTTTCAACTTCAAGGTTCATCTCGTTATCATCGACGATAAGGATCCTTGCTTCGGGTGCCTTGAATCCGGCCTCATAAGCGGTCCTTCTTGCTGCCTGCTGATTATGGATATTAAGCTCACCTATCTCGGTAGGATCGGAAACACCCTGCGTCAGCACGACATTAAATGTCGAGCCTTCACCGTAAACGCTGTTAACGTTTATCGTTCCGCCCATTAGTTCGGTGAGCTGTTTTACTATACTGAGTCCGAGTCCGGTTCCTTCGATATTCCGGTTCTTCTCTTCATCGACTCTCTTAAATGCATCAAACAGGAAGGGAATAGCCTCCTTTTTGATGCCCATTCCGGTATCCGAGATTGAGATCGAGAGTTCTACCTTGTTGCCCTCTGCCTCCATGCTCTCTATATGAAGTTCTACCGTTCCTTCCGCCGTATATTTAACTGCGTTATTAAGTAGATTAACTATTATCTGCTTGATCCTTACTTCGTCTCCGTAAAGGACCGAGGGAACCCTGGGATCAATGCTGACTTCGAATTTAAGTCCCTTGTCGTGAGCTCTAAGCCATATCATGTTAACGATATCCGAAAGCATGTCACCGACCCTGTAGTCTACCGGAACTATATCCATGCTTCCCGCTTCTATCTTTGAAAAATCAAGGATGTCATTTATAAGTGCAAGAAGCATCTTACCGGCTCCCTGAATGCCTGATGCATCCTTTACTATCTCGTCTGTAGCTGCCTCATCACGGAGAATGAGTTCATTAAGACCGAGGATAGAATTGATCGGAGTCCTTATCTCATGGCTCATGCTTGAGAAAAACCTGTTCTGGGATCTTGTCAGTTCCTCTGCTCTTTCGGCTTCTTTCTTGGCACGTTTATTCTCATCCTCGAAGATACGGCTCTGAGCCAATGCCATGAAAAAGCAGACCATTCCAACCAGAATGAGTGATATGAATGAATCAATATAAAACATCTCGCGGGAATGTACCGTATAAAGCTGCGGATTTATATAGTCCACCACATAGCAGACCAACGCCAGGATAACTATCCATGACAGCACAAGTACGCGCAATAAACCGGTTGTAACAAGCCCGACAAACATAAATGCGAAAATAAACCACAGCACTCCGCCGCCTCTTATGCCTCCCCCGAAGAAGAAAAGTCCGGGAAGGATACCGAATGCCAGTCCGGCAACTATGAGTATTATCGCTATCTTCAGTTTGTTTTTGTACAGACAGATGAATGTGATCGCCGGAACAAGGATGAGCGTAGCAGCTATCACAAAGATCTCACCTATATATTCATGCGTTACGATATCGCAGACGAATGCCACAAAAACCGTGATTTCGGATATGATAGCAAAAAGCAGAAACATTCGCTCCGAAAAGTCTCTTTCATGATCTGATATCGCATTTTGAAGGTCTTTAAACAGTTTGATCAGTTTCATGCTTTTTCACCTCCCCTGTTTGATCGTCCGGGAAGTATCCTCAGCATGACTCTCTCAAAGTCTGCCATGTTTATAGGCTTAGCGATAAAGCCGTCGAATCCCTCTCTCATGAACATCTCCTTTGCACCTGAAACCGCATTCGCGGTAAGGGCAACTATCGAAATATCCTTATGCTGCTCCAGTGCAGCCTTCCTTATCTGCTTCATGGCTTCGACACCGTCCATCTCCGGCATCATATGGTCCATAAATATGACATCATAGTCATTTTTGCGGAATTTGACTATCGCCTCCATTCCGCTTCCAGCTGTTTCGATCTTCATCTCATAGTCTCTGAAAAGACCGGTAGCAACAACAAGGTTCATCGGCTCATCATCAACGATAAGAGCCTTTACATCCTTAAATACGGGCTTTTCATTATTCTCATACAGTTCAATATGATCGGCATTTCTTCCCTCATTGATGATCTTAATGACAGGATAACCATAGAGGGGTTTGGGCATAACGATCACATGGCTTCCCTGATTAGGCTTAAAGCCCTGTGCTGCAGAAACCGCAACGACAATGTCTCCTTCACTGAGTCTGTCAAAATACTCTGAATTCTCCTCATACTCCTCCTGTCCCATGAAGATGTTCTTAACATTCATCTTTTCCATGAGACGTTCTATCTCCTTAACGGTCTGCGCAGGATAGAGCGGAACATGGATACCTGCTGCCAGATTGGAAGCCATATAGCGGTAGAAATCGCGGACTTTGGGAACCTTATATTTATCCGAGCGGACATGGAACAGGATATCTCCCTCAAATGCCTTTGAAAGCGCAAGGCACGGGGTAGGATCGGTAACCTTCTGAGGGATCGTGACTCTTATCGTAGTTCCGGCCTTCTGCTGGCTTTCTATCTTCACAAAGCCTCCCATCCTGTGGGCAAATCCGTATACGATAAACAGTCCGAGCCCTATGCCGCCCGAGCTACGATTACGCTTTTTGTTAACCTGATACATTCCTTCGGATACAACCTCAAGGGTTCTCCTGCTCATTCCTATACCCGTATCGGTAAGCTCTATACCAAGGTTTACCCCGTAATCGGTTTCCTCGGTATACATCTTTACGTATATTCCGCCGTGTTTGGTGAACTTGACTGCATTTTCAAGAAGATGCCTGAATATCTTATGGAGCTTGTTTACATCGCCCCTCATCATCGTAGGAACTCCGGGATCAAGATCCACGATAAGTTCAAGGCCTCTGTTATCTTCGATCAGTCTGAAGTTCGTGACCACGTCGTTAATGAGCGACGTGCTCATGTAATCTTCTTCTTCAAGTATCGATTTCTTCCTCTTGCATTCGGTGTAATCCTGGATATCTTCGATCTGATAGGAAAGACGGATGCCTGCGTTTTTGATCGCATCGGCTTCATATCCGACATTCCTCTTTATGAGCAGATCAGACATTCCGTTAACAACATTTACGGGTGTCCTTAATTCATGAGAGATATTTGAAAGGAAATCCTCCATATCGGCATCGTATGATTCGATACGGCGATCCTTTTCTTCCTCGGACTCACGTGACTCGATCCTGTTGTTTATCATCTTCACGCAGCAGAAATAAATAAGTACTACGATAGTCACATGCAATATGACTCTTGATATGTTGAGCATATCAAAGCCCACGCTATCGCCCTTTGATACAAGTACAAACTGGATAGCCATGATTATCACATACTCAACCAGGAAAAGGTTCATCATATAAACCTTTTCAAAGAACGAAAAGCCGACCATGACAAGTATCACAACGAGCGGCACATCAAAAAAGCTCGTGTCATGAACACCATGGAAGAACGTAGCAAGCATCGCATAGGTAAGATAATACCATGTCCTCATCTTTAACTCGGGTTTGCCGGACAGGTTCATGATCCACAGCATTATCGTTCCTATGATGATAAGCGGAGGAACCCAGAACTCCCATCCGAGGATTATGCTCTCAACGGTAAGTCCTATACACGCCAGCGAAACCAGCAGTATTATAAATTTTTCGTTTTTTGCCTGATCCATAATGATCCTTTCTCAGAGCTTTATAAGTTATTTTGAATTCAGTAATTCAAGTATCGCATCGTAGTCAAACATTCCCGCAGCATCCTTAAGTTTGTCAAAAAGTTCCTTATCATCCGCGGGGATACGGTAGTCTTCCATCTCTTCAAAAACACTCTCAAGGCGGTCACAGTCCATATCGTCTGCTGCCGACTTTATCTCCTCAAACACACCGGACATGAGTGCGGGATCCGCCTCCGGCTTATCTTCATCCGAGCCGCCCTTTTCAAAGAGAGCAGCAAGAGGTTCCTTAAAGCTTCTTAGCTCATCCATGAATACTTCATGGTGTTTCCTGATGAATTCGATATCATCGCTCTTCCCCGCGTTTTCAAGTTCCTGGGCTTTTTCACCGAATTCCATTGCGCCTATAAGTCTTGCAGAGCTCTTAAGAGCATGAACTTTGATCGTATAATCCTTAAGATTGCCGTCGCGGTAA
>JAEEGL010359913.1_pt1 | contig 10343 bp, 9 predicted proteins | sample 9134231 | NCBI WGS metagenome assembly JAEEGL01 (sample SAMN16246548, study PRJNA631951) | gut metagenome | biome: gut microbiome; feature: rumen; material: fiber-attached | host: Bos | place: Iran: Karaj | collected 2018-10
AGCTTTGTAAACGCAGTGACACTCATTTCCGGCAGCTTCGGTGGCATCAATCTGGAGGACATATCTGCACCGCGCTGCTTTGAGATCGAGAAGAAGCTCAAGGCCAGCTGCGACATTCCGATCTTTCATGATGATCAGCACGGAACGGCGATCATCACGCTTGCGGGTATGCGAAACGCGCTTAAAGTCGTCGGCAAAACGCTCGACGGAGCCAAGATCGTCATCAGCGGAGCCGGCGCGGCTGCGATATCTATCTGCCGGCTGCTGCTTTCGGCTGGCGCGAAAGACGTCACGCTCTGTGACCGCAGCGGCGCGATCTATACCGGACGTGAGAACGGCATGAATCCCGTGAAGGAGGAAATGGCACGCATTACGAATCCCCGCTGCATTCAGGGCAGGCTTGCCGATGCGGTCGTTGGCGCGGACGCTTTCATAGGCGTTTCGTCGCCCGGCGTTCTCACTACGGAGATGGTCCGTACGATGGCCAGGGACGCTGTCGTCTTTGCTTGCGCGAATCCTACGCCTGAGATCTTTCCTGAAGATGCGAAAGCAGGAGGCGCGGCTGTCGTTGCGACGGGGCGGAGCGATTATCCGAACCAGATCAATAATGTGCTCGCGTTTCCCGGCGTTTTCCGCGGCGCATTCGATGTTCGCGCTTCTGACATCAATGAAGAGATGAAGATCGCTGCGGCGGACGCGCTTGCTGCTCTGGTCGGAGACAAACTCAGCGCCGAGTACATCATCCCGTCGGCACTCGACCCGCGTGTGGCGAAGGCTGTCGCCGCTGCCGTCGCGCAGGCTGCGCGGGATACAGGCGTCGCGCGCATCTGAACGCGTTCATGATATCAGCGCCTTGAAACGAATGTGTTGCGGGAGCATGTGGAGGAAGAGATTTGGGGAGCTTTAAAAGTATCTGGAACGGACTGGACTGGTCTGTGCTTTCCGACATGCTGCTTCGAGTCATTCCTGCTCTGCTGTGCATCACGATACATGAGCTTTGTCACGGACTGACGGCTTACAGGCTGGGTGACGACACAGCGAAACGCGCGGGAAGGCTTACACTGAATCCGCTCAAGCATATCGACGTTATGGGACTGATCATGATGGTCCTGTTTCGTTTCGGGTGGGCGAAGCCCGTTCCGGTGAACATGAACAGGCTGCGCAATCCTAAGCGTGATATGGCATTCGTCGCGCTCGCCGGTCCGCTTTCCAATCTGCTGATGGCGGTCCTTGCGCTGTTCCTGTACGGCGTGTTGCTTGTTCCCCTCAGCGGAGGCGGCATCGGAGACATCGTGCTGGATCTTATTCTGACGGTCGCCTCTCTCAGTATCGCTCTCGCAATCTTCAATATCATCCCCGTACCGCCTCTCGACGGGAGCAAGATCCTGTTTTCGCTCCTTCCGGAGAACGCATATCGATTCGTTCTTCGATATGAACGTTACGGCATGATCCTGCTGCTGATACTCGTTGCGACGAATCTTCTCGGAAGACCGCTCGGCGCCGTGACTTCCTGGGCCTTCTCCAAACTCTGGTGTTTCGCCAAGTGGGGCTTCCTTCTTGCGGATAGTGTGATCTGATATGGAAAATATGACATACCGCCTGGAGGGCGTCATAAAATCGGAATCGGATTATCAGGACTTCGAAGGACCGCTGAATCTGATCCTCGTACTGCTCTCCAAAAATAAAATCGAGATCCGTGACATCCAGATATCCCTGATTCTCGATCAGTATCTTGAACAGATCGAAGAGATGCAGTCCATGGATCTGGAAGTCGCCTCGGAGTTCATTCAAATGGCTTCGCACCTGCTGTACCTGAAGACGCGTACGCTTCTTGCCGGTGAGGATGAGGAGATCTCCGAACTGGACGCGCTGATCGCCTCACTTGAGCAGCTCAAAAGCAGGGACGCCTACGCCGGCATCAAGCAGGTCACCGGAGAATTCGACCGTATGACCCGGATCGGACTGCAGTATTTCTCTCGCCTGCCGGAACCGCTGCCGAAACAGCAGTATCAATACAGACATGAGCCGTATGAGCTGCTCGGCGCTGTAGCAGACATGCTTGCACGCGGTGCACAGAATCCGGAAACGGTCGAGCCTCGTCAGTATATTCCGAAACGGATCGTCTATGCCGTGCGCACCAAAAGCCGTGAGATCGTGGCTCTGCTTCAGGAATACGGTACGCTCACTCTGCAGGCACTGTTTGCCGAGACTGCCGACAGAAGCGAGCTCGTGGCGACTTTCCTGTCGGTCTTGGAAATGTGCGCGGCGGGCGGACTGAAGATCGCGGCTTCTGAGGCTGGCTTCTCCGTGTCGCTGGCGGAGGATGCGGACGCGCAGAAGCTGATCGAGACCATAGACGCCCGTGACGAAGGGGAAAAACAAGATGGAACAACTTGAACTCGACAGCGCGATCGAAGCGATCCTGTTCGCTTCCGGAGAACCTGTTTCCGCGGATCGTATCGCGGCGGTGCTCGGTGAAGAACCGGAGGCGGTACTGAATGCAGCGCAGAGACTCGCGGACGGCTACAGTTTTTCCAGACGGGGAATACGGATCGTCCGCACGGACAGAAATCTGCAGATGTGTTCATCACCGGAGTTTTCGGGGGAAATCTCCCGCGTCCTTGAGCAGAGAAAGCCGCCGCGTCTGAGTCAGCCCTCTCTTGAGGTTCTGGCGATCGTCGCTTACTTCCAGCCGGTAACACGCGCGTATATAGACAACATACGCGGCGTTGACAGTTCCTATACGGTAAGCCAGCTTGCCGAACGCGGTTTGATCGAAGCCTGCGGAAGGCTGGATGTTCCGGGAAGACCGACAATCTATAAAACCGGCGACCTCTTTCTGCGGACGATGGGGATCACATCTCTGGAAGAGCTGCCCGCACTTCCGAATCTCGGCGAAGACGAAGGCCTCGTGAAACTCCAGCAGACGATCGACGCGCTTCGCGCGGAGGACAGCGAGCAGCTTCGGATCCCGCTGGATTCTGGCAAGGAGGAAACGACGGATTGATCCGGCCAAGCGCCGGAAGGGAGGAGCGTGATACGGATTGATTGTATTGCTGATCCTGCTGGCGATCCTGATTCTGCTCATGCTCACGAAAGTCGGCGTCGACGCGGCATACGACAGCGAGGGCGTGAAGCTGGATCTGAAGATCGGGCTGATACGCAGAACGATTCTTCCAAAGCCAAACAAACCGGCAAAAGCAAAGAAACCGAAGAAGCCGAAACAGAAGAAGGAAAAGCCGAAGAAGTCGGACGATAAGGAAAAGCCGGGTAAGCCGAAGCGGAAACTGGATCTGGCGTTTATGCTCCAACTTGCAAAAATCGGACTCCACGCGCTTGACAGGTTCCGTATCAGACTTCGCGTCGATCTGTTCCGACTGCGGCTGATCATGGCCTCCTCCGATCCCTATACTACGGCGACGACCTGCGGCTACATACAGGCGGCGATCGGTATGCTCGCACCGCGGATTCGCCGCACGTTCACCGTTCGTGACAGCCACGTGGAAATCGGAACGGATTTTCTTTCGGATAAACCGGATATCGAAGCAAGGCTCGTTCTGACCATACGCATCGGAAGCATTTTTGCCGTGCTGTTTGCCACGGGCTTCGAGTTCCTCCGATACATGCTCAAACGCAAACGGCAGCAGGCCAAAAAGTCGAAGAATGCGACAAAAGATCAGGCTCCCGTAACGGACGGGGAAGAAGCGGCGCGGAAAAGCGCCTGAACGGATTTTGACAATCTTAGAAGGGAGAAAAAACATGGAAAAGAACCCGATCGGCGATATCATGGACGTCAGCATGGCGAGGATCCGCGAGCTTGTCGATGTGAATACAGTCGTCGGCAATCCCATCACAACACCGGACGGCATTACGATCATTCCGGTCTCCAAAGTGACCTTCGGCTTCGGCAGCGGAGGAAGCGAATTCCCCGCGAAGGATAAGAATGGTATCGGCGGCGGCGGCGCTGCAGGCGTTAAGCTTGAGCCGATCGGATTTCTGACGATCCGCGACGGCAATATCCGCATGCTCAATATCGCGCCTCCGGCCAGCGGAACCGTCGACCGCATCGTCGAGATGGTTCCCGACCTTCTCGACCGCATTCAGGATTTCATCGACAAGAACAAGGATAAGCAGGAAGAGGAGATCTGAGACTCTGCTTCCCGCTGATTATATCAGAACTGACTGCTCATATCGGGCATCGCGGTTCCGCGAATGATAAAGTATGCAGAACGTATTTTCAGCTTGATCGCCGCGTGGCGCTGATCACGGCCTCCCGTGCAACGGGAAACGCGCCGGAAACGCAGCACACGCGGCGTTCTTATCGCACGCGCGGACTTGAGTACTGCCCAACGCGCTGCACTCGAACTATAAGGAAGGAACCAGTATGACAGAACGTTTGCAAAAGTGCATCGCACAATCCGGCGCCTGTTCCCGCAGACAGGCGGAGAGCTGGATACGCGAAGGGCGTGTAACTGTCAACGGTGAATCCGCTGTCCTCGGCCAGAGCGTTGATCCGGCAATAGACCGGATCTGTATCGACGGTCGTCCGCTGGAACTCTCCGAGTCGTAAATGGTTTACATAATGCTAAACAATCCCAGAGTATACGTCACCACCGTACAGGATGAAAGAGGACGAAAGACGATCATGGAGCTCGTTTCCGATGTCGGAGAGAGGCTGTATCCTGTCGGCAGGCTCGACATGTATTCACAGGGACTTCTGCTAATGACGAATGACGGTACCCTTACAAAGGCACTCACACATCCGAGTCATGATGTAAAGAAAGAGTATCAGGTACGCGTTGTCGGCGATGTTTCGAATGCGCTCGATGTTTTGCGCGCACCGATGTCACTCGACGGCGTTCCGCTGAAACGCTGCAGCGTCCGTGTTCTGAGCCGGTCTGATGACAGCTGGCTTTTGCTGTTCGGGATCTCCGAAGGGAGAAACCGGCAGATTCGTAGGATGTGCGAGATTGCCGGCCTCCGGGTCGTGCGGCTGCGCCGCGTTTCGGAAGGCGGCGTGAGGCTCGGAAACCTGCAGGAAGGAAAGTGGCGTTACCTCACGCATGAGGAAGTCGATGCGCTGTATTCAGCGGCTGAACTGCAGAAGTAAGATCGGAATCATGCAAATTTAATTGCGAAATTGCGTCATAATGATACAAATTTCTGGCATTTGAATATTTATCTTGCATTTTTGCAGGACAAAGCATAACATAGGGGCGATTCATTTCTACAGTTACAGGAGCAGCTTCGTTATGGAAAAGGATATATTGTCTGTAATCTCAAGGGAAAGCGGAGGCTTTTCAAAGGGACAGCGGCAGATTGCAAAATACATCACGGAAAACTATGAAAAGGCAGCTTTCATGACAGCGGGCAAACTCGGCAAGACGGTCGGCGTCTCGGAGTCTACGGTGGTGCGTTTCGCCGCTGAGCTCGGCTATGACGGATATCCCGGAATGCGCAAGGCGCTGCAGGAGATGATCCGTAACCGGCTGACATCTCTTCAGCGTATCGAGGTCGCCAAGGATCTGATAGACGCGCATGACGTTCTGCGCGCGGTCCTCTCCTCCGATATGGAGAAGCTGGAGATCACGCGCGACGAGATGGATCAGGAAAGCTTCAACCGCGCGGTGGAGCAGATACTCGGCGCCGAACACGTGTATATTCTCGGGATGCGTTCCTCGTCGTCTCTGGCGAGCTTTATGGGATACTATCTCGGCCTGCTGCGGGACAACGTGTTCGTGATCCGCGACCTGACTTACAGCGAGATCTATGAACAGGTCATGCGCATTCATGAAGGCGATGTGTTCATCGGTATCAGTTATCCGCGGTATTCCAGCCGAACGGTGAAGGCGATGAAATTTGCGCGTACGATGCACGCGGACGTTATCGGCATCACCGACGGGGATAACTCGCCATTCGTCGGCATCGCGGACAACGTGCTCTTTGCCAGAAGCGACATGGTGTCGTTCCTCGATTCTCTTGTCGCGCCCGTGAGTCTGATCAACGCGCTGATCGTCGCTGTCGGCCTCCGGACCGACGACAAGCTTTCCAGCACGTTTAAACGGCTGGAAGGCATTTGGAGCGAATTCGAGGTGTACGAGACGCTTGGAGACTGAACTTGTCGTGATCGGCGGCGGCGCGTCCGGAATGCTATGCGCCGCAGTCGCTTCCAGGAACGGCGTTGCTGTAACGCTGCTGGAACCAAATCGTGAGCTCGGCCGGAAGCTGCGCATCACAGGAAAAGGCAGATGCAATCTGACCAACGAATGCGATGTGCGGACGTTCATGGAAAACGTTCCTTCGAATGCGCGTTTCCTGTATTCCGCCCTGAATGCATTTGATCCGGAGGAGACGATGCGCTATTTCTCCTCGCTTGGACTCACGCTGAAAACGGAAAGAGGAAGACGTGTCTTCCCGGCGTCGGACCGCGCGGCAGACGTGGCGGAAGCGCTGGAAAAGGAACTGCATCGCAACGGCGTTCGTGTTCTACGGACAAGAGCAACAGGCATTGATATCTCACAGGGCGCTGTTTCGGCAGTTGAGACAGAACACGGACGAATCGGATGCCGCGCTGTCGCCGTGGCGACCGGCGGACTGAGCTATCCTGCGACCGGCTCAACAGGAGACGGACTGCGATTTGCGCAAAACGCGGGGCACAAAATCGTGCCTACGCGGCCCTCTCTGGTCCCGCTGACCGTTGAGGGACCTGTCTGCGGCTCGCTTATGGGCCTTTCGCTGCGAAACGTCGCTCTGACCGTCTATGAGAACAACAGGGAGATCTTCTCGGAGTTCGGCGAGATGCTGTTTACCCATTTCGGCGTTTCCGGTCCGCTCGTCCTCTCCGCGTCTTCGCATATGCGGCGTTTCGACGCCTGCAGCTACAGGCTGGAGATCGATCTTAAACCCGCTCTGGATGAACAGGCGCTGGACAGGCGTCTTCAGAGCGACTTTGAGAAGTACCGGAACAGCGATTTCATTAACTCTCTGGGCGATCTGCTTCCCAAGAAGCTGATACCGGTCATCGTTTCGATGTCGAAGATCGACCCGCGGTGCAAAGTGCATTCGGTGACGCATACGCAGAGGCAGGAACTGCTGCGGCTGCTCAAGGCGTTTCCGCTTGAGGTGAGCGGCGTGCGCCCGATCGATGAGGCGATCGTCACATCAGGCGGCGTGGAACTGCGGCAGATCTCGCCGAAGACGATGGAATCCAAACTTGTTTCCGGCCTGTATTTCATCGGCGAAGTGCTGGATCTGGACGCGTACACAGGCGGATATAATCTGCAGATCGCCTGGAGCACGGGACACGCTGCGGCCTGCGCGATTGCGGACAAACTCGCGCAGGAGAATCTGTTTAGAATCGAGGAGCAGAACATGCATAACGCTGAAGGAAAGATCTCTGTTGCGATCGACGGACCTGCCGGCGCCGGCAAGAGCACGCTCGCGCGTGGTACTGCCGAGGCTTTCGGCTTTATTTATGTAGATACCGGAGCAATCTACAGGACGGTCGGATTGGCCGCGTGCCGCGCGGGGATCGCCTCAAAGGATGAAAGCGGCGTGAAAGCGCTCCTTCCCGGCCTCCAGATCGAACTTCGGCATAATGATAAGGGCGAGCAGCGCATGTTTCTGATGGGAGAAGACGTTTCGGATCAGATCCGCACTCCGGAGATCTCCATCTATGCGTCTGACGTGTCCGCAATGCCCGCAGTGCGGGCCTATCTTCTGGAGATGCAGCGCAAGCTTGCTCGGGAAAACAACGTTGTCATGGACGGAAGAGATATCGGTACGGTCGTCCTGCCTGAAGCCGGGATGAAGATCTTTCTTACCGCGTCTCCCGAAGCGCGGGCGCAGCGCAGACTGCTTGAACTGAAAGAAAAGGGCGTTGAGACGAATTTCGAGGATGTGCTTCGGGATATCCGGTACAGAGATGAGAACGATTCCACGCGGGCTGCTGCGCCTCTTCGGGCTGCGGATGACGCCGTGCTTCTGGATACGACCGACCTGACGCTTGAAGAGAGCAAACAGGCGATGCTGTCGCTTGTGAAGGTGAGGTTTTCGCTTTGAGAAAGCATTACGAGCTCGTCTTTGCTCTGCTCAAGCCGCTTTGCGCGCTTCTGTATCCGCGTGGGAAACGCGTTTGCCCGGCGCTGCCGGAGGGATCTGCGATATTTTGCGCGAATCATTCCAATTATATTGACCCTGTCCTTCTTGGCCTGACTGTCGGGAAAAAGCACTGGCTGCACTTTATGGCTAAAGCGGAGCTGCAGGCAAATAAGCTCCTCGGCGCTGTTCTGAAAAAGCTGGGCGTGTTTTTCGTAAAGCGCGGAGAGAACGATGTAGGTGCGATCAGGACTACGATGGGTTTGCTTAAAAGCGGGGAACAGGTGTGCATTTTTCCTGAAGGAACGCGTGTATCAGAACCAGACGCGGTCGCGGCAAAGCTCGGCGCGGTGCGCATCGCAATGCGCCTCGGCGTTCCGATCGTTCCCGCGTTTATCTCCAGAAAAAAGCGCCTGTTTCGCAAAGCGGACGTCGTTGTCGGAGAGCCGTACTTTATCGCCGCGGACGCAGATCCTCAGAAGCAGACAGAAGAACTGATGCTGCGGATCGAATCGCTTGATCCGAGGAGGGAGAAAGATGCCTGAACTGATCGTTGCCAAGAGCGCCGGCTTTTGCGGAGGCGTTGCCCGTGCGGTCAGGATAGCGGAGGAAACGATCGCCTCCGAGGGCTCATGCTACTCACTCGGCGAGCTCATCCACAGCGAGGACGAGGTGAAGCGACTTGCCGCTGCAGGACTTCATCTTGCGCATACGCCAGATGAAGTTCCACCTGGCTCGTCCGTGATCATCCGCTCGCACGGTGCACCGAAAGACGAACTGGAGGCGCTGACAGCCAGAGGCGCGCACGTGGTCGATGCGACCTGCGTCAACGTCAAGCGTATCCATGAAATCGTCGCTGACGCACATGCGCAGGGCAGAACGGTGATCGTGATCGGCGACGCGAAGCACCCGGAAGTGCGCGGGATCTGCGGCTGGTGCGAAGGCGCGCTCGTATTTTCGGACGACGAAGAACTGCGTTCCTGGATAGAGGAGGAGCAATCTCGGAAATATCTGGGGATATCGGTGGTCTTTCAGACCACATTAACGCAAAATATTCAAAGAAAATGCGAGATTTTTTTAAAAAAAGAGTGTACAAATGCTAAAGTATTTGATACAATATGCTGTGCTACGTCAACAAGACAGGCGGAGGCGATAGATTTAGCCTCCAAATGCGACGCAATGCTGGTAATCGGTGGACGGCATAGTGCGAACAGTCGGCATCTGGCGGAGATTTGCCGCTTGTACTGCAGCAATGTTCAGTTTATCGCCAATGCCAACGAGCTTGACGCGGCATCCCTACTCGGGGCGGAACGAATCGGGATCACAGCCGGCGCATCCGCACCTGAGTGGATCATTAAGGAGGTTAAACAGAAGATGAGCGACGAGATTAAGATCGAAGGAACCCCTGTCGACACGACTGAGAACGTCGAGGCCGTTGAGGAGGCATCTGTCGAAACTGAGAAGAGCTTTGCGGAGCTGCTTGAGGATTCGATCAAAACGATAAATAACGGAGATACGGTCAGCGGCATCGTTGCAGCGATCACCCCCACTGAGGTTACGGTGGATCTCGGCACGAAGCATTCCGGGTACATTCCGCTGACGGAGTTCACGGACGATACGGACGCGAAGATCGAGGACATCATCAAGATCGGCGACACCATCGAGGCCTGCGTCGTTCGCGTCAACGACGTGGAGGGCACGGTGCAGCTGTCGAAGAAGCGTCTGGACGCTGTGAAGAACTGGGCTGATCTCGAGGCCGCCGTCGAGAGCGGCAACGCCGTCGAGGGCACCGTCACCGAGGACAACAAGGGCGGCGTCGTCGTCTCCATCCGCGGCATTCGCGTCTTCGTTCCCGCTTCCCAGACGGGTCTGGGCAAGGACGTTCCCATGAGCGAGCTTGTCGGCAAGAAGGTTCGCGTGAAGATCACCGAGGTCATGCGCTCCCGCCGGCGCGTCGTCGGTTCGATCCGCGCCGTCACGCAGCGCGAGCGCCGCGAGAGAGCCGAGCGGATCTGGAACGAGATCGAGGTCGGCAAGCGTTACCACGGCGTCGTGAAGTCTCTTACGAGCTACGGCGCGTTCGTGGACATCGGCGGCATCGACGGCATGGTCCACGTTTCCGAACTGAGCTGGAGCCGCATCAGCAAACCCGCGGACGTCGTCTCCGTCGGCGACGAGCTGGACGTGTACGTGATCGGCTTTGACAAGGAGAAGCGCAAGATCTCCCTCGGCTATAAGGATCCCGA
>JAEEGL010635171.1_pt1 | contig 10343 bp, 13 predicted proteins | sample 9134231 | NCBI WGS metagenome assembly JAEEGL01 (sample SAMN16246548, study PRJNA631951) | gut metagenome | biome: gut microbiome; feature: rumen; material: fiber-attached | host: Bos | place: Iran: Karaj | collected 2018-10
CAGGCTTTCATGTAGTAAAAAACAGCATAAATTCCTGAATACATAGCCAGATTAAATTGTTCCGTTGAATGTTCTTGAATTGTTACTCCAGAAGCAGATGATTGAGCATTATTTATAAGCACATCTACCCTTCCAAAGTTTTTAATAGCTTCATTATCGGATTTTTCCGAAATATCTGCTACTATTGGTAAAACTTTAATATTATATAAATGTTCTAATTCTTCTTTTGCCTTGTTCAGTTTAGAAGCATTTCTACCTGTTATAACTAAATTAGCTCCTTCTTTTGCATAAGCTGTCGCTATTCCATAACCTATAGATCCACATCTACCATCGGACAAAGTTGCATATCCTCCACCAGTTATTATTGCTGTTTTTCCCTTTAAAAAGTTCGTATAAAATTTCTCCTTTTGCTTTATTAATTATTGATTATTTTTTATATATTCAACAACATCTCCTATAGTAACTATTTTTTCTGCTTCAGAATCATCAATTTCTATATCAAACTCCTCTTCTATGCTCATTACTAATTCTACTATATCTAAAGAGTCTGCTGCTAAATCATCAACAAAAGTGGCTTCTTTTGTTACTTTTTCTTCTTCTACACCAAGTTGTTCTACGACTATAACTTTAACTTTTTCAAAAATTTCTTGTTCGTTCATTATTATCTACACCCCCTTAAACTCCCATTATATTATATCCATTATCTGCATATATAACTTGACCAGTTATGCAGTTAGACATATCGCTTATTAAAAATGTTGAAACATCACCAACTTGTTTTGTTGTTACATTTTTGTGCAATGGTGCTTTTTCTTCAACTATTGTTAATGATGAAGAAAAGTCTTTTATTCCTTTTGCTGATAATGTTTTTATTGGTCCTGCTGAAATTGCATTTACTCTTATTCCATCTCTTCCTAAATTTTCTGCTAAATATCTTACACTTGTTTCTAATGCTGCTTTTGCAACTCCCATTACATTATAACCTGGCATTACTTTTGTAGAACCATGATATGTTAATGTAATTAAACTTGCATTTTCATTTAACATATCCAATTCTTTTGCTATTCTTGAAACTAAAACAAATGAATAGCTACTAACATCTACAGCATGAGCATATCCTTCTTTACTTGTATTTATAAAATCATGATGTAAATCTTCTGTGTTAGCATTTGCTATACAATGTACTATTCCATCTAATTTTCCATTTTCTGATTTTATTTTTTCAAATGCTTCTTTAACTAGTTTATCTTCAGAAGCTCCATTTAACACATAGGCTTTACTTCCTTCAAATTCAGAAACTAATTCTTCTATTTTATCTTTATTATCTTCTCCCATATATGTAAAAATAAGTTTTGCCCCATTATCATAAGCAGATTTTGCAATTCCATAGGCAATACTCCATTTATTTCTTATACCCATTATTAGAATTTGTTTGTTTTTTAATAACATTTTTATTTCTACCTCCTATAATTTTATAAATTCTCCCATTTTTCTAAATTTCTGGTATCTATTTTCTATAATAGCATCTGCGTCTAATTTTTTCATTTCTATGATTGATTTATTTATTTCTTCTTTCAATGTATTTATTATTTTGTTAAAACTTTCTTTTTCATCGCCATCTGGTTCTTCAATTATTTTATCAATAACTTTTAGTTCATATAAATCTTCTGCTGTTAATTTCATTTTTTCTGCTGCCTCTTTATATCTACTAGAGTCTTTCCATAAAATACTACTATATCCTTCAGGAGATAATATAGAATATATAGCATTTTCAAGCATTAGCACTTTGTTTGCAACACCTATTGCCAAAGCTCCTCCACTTGAACCTTCACCTACTATTATTGCAATTGTAGGAACTTTAAGTTTTGCCATTTCAAACATTGACTTTGCAATTGCTTCTCCTTGTCCTCTTTCTTCTGCTCCTACACCTGGATATGCTCCTTTTGTATCTATAAAAGTAATTACAGGGCGACCGAAATTTCTCTGCCTGTTTCATAAATCTTATAGCTTTTCTGTAGCTTTCAGGATTAGGCATACCAAAATTTCTTTCTATATTTTCTTTTGTTGTTCTTCCTTTTTGCTCTGCAATTATTGTAAAATTCTGATTTCCTATTCTTGCAAGACCACAACAAATTGCTTTATCATCTTTAAAATTCCTATCTCCATGTAATTCAATAAACTCATCAAAAATCATATTTATATAATCAAGTGATGTTTTTCGTTTCGGATTTCTTGCAATTTCTACTTTTTCCCATGCAGTTATTTTCTTATTTGCCATCTTCATTCCCCCCTTTATGGAGTTTTAATAACTGATAAATAGTTTCTTTCAAATCTTTTCTTTCAACTATCTTATCAATAAAGCCATGTTCTAGCAAAAATTCAGCTGTTTGAAAACCTTCTGGTAGTTCCTCTCCTATAGTTTGTTCAATTACTCTAGGCCCTGCAAATCCAATCATTGCTTTGGGTTCAGCTAAAATAATATCTCCTAAACTTGCAAAAGATGCTGTAACTCCACCATAAGTTGGATCTGTTAAAACTGATATATATAGTAATCCTTCCTTATCTAATTTTGTTAATGCTGCTGTTGTTTTAGCCATTTGCATCAAAGACATAATACCTTCTTGCATTCTTGCTCCTCCAGAAACAGAAAATATTATTAGTGGTAATCTTTTTTCTATTGCTTGTTCAATTGCATAGGTTATTTTTTCACCAACAACTACTCCCATACTTCCCATTAAGAAGCCACTATCCATTACACAAATTACAACTTTTTCTCCATTTATATTACCAATTCCACAAGATACTGCTTCTTCCAATCCTGTTTTTTCTCTTAAACTTTTTAATTTTTTAGGATAATCTTCTAATTCAAGAGGATTAGTTGTATCTAAACTTAAATCAAATCTTGTATATGTTCCTTCATCTATCATTAATTCTAATCTTCTGCCTATGTGCATTCTGAAATAATGCCCACAATTTGGACAGATATGTAAATTCTCTCTAAGTGAATCTTTATATAAGATTTCTTTACAACTATCACATTTTATCCATTTACCAATAGGTATATCTACATTGGACTGTTTTTTATTTACTGTTGTTTCTCTTTTCTTTATTTTATCAACAATCATTTTTTACCTTTCTAAACAAATTTATTGTTTTAATTTATTTTTTATAAAAGATGTATCGAATTTTCCTCTTATAAAATTAGGATCTTTTATAATATCGAAAAGGAAATCTCTATTAGTTTCTATTCCTTCTATAACAACTTCTTCTAAAGCTCTTTTCATTTTGCTAATAGCTTCATTCCTAGTGTTTCCAAAAGTGATAACTTTCGCAATCATAGAATCATAGTTAGGTGGAATAATATATCCATCATAAATTGCAGAATCTATTCTTATTCCATTTCCCCCTGGTAAGTGTAATCCTTCTATTTTACCTGGACATGGCATAAAGTTTTTGCTTGGATTTTCTGCATTTATTCTACATTCTATAGAATGTCCTTTAAATTCAACATCTTTTTGCTTAAATTTCAATTCTTCTCCTGCTGCAATCTTAATTTGTTCTTTTACTATATCAATTCCTGTTCTCATTTCAGTAATTGGATGTTCTACTTGAATTCTGGTATTCATCTCCATAAAGTAATAATTACCATCTTTGTCTACTAAAAACTCTACTGTGCCACAACTTGTATATTCAGCAATTTTAGCAACTTTAACTGCATCTTTTCCCATTTTATCTCTTATCTTGTCATCTATAGCTGTAGATGGTGTTTCTTCAATTATTTTTTGATGATTCCTTTGAATTGAACAATCTCTTTCTCCTAAATGAACTATGTTTCCATGCTCATCTGCTAAAATTTGTATTTCAACATGTCTTGGATTTTGTATAAATTTTTCTATGTAAATCTCATCATCATTAAAGGCATTTTTTGCTTCTTGTTTTACTACTACATACGCATTTTTCAATTTTTCTTCATCATTTGCTATTCTTATACCTTTTCCACCACCACCAGCTGCTGCTTTTAATATTACAGGGTATCCAATAGTTTCTGCTATTTTTGTAGCATCTTCGATGTTTTTTATGCTTCCATCTGATCCTGGTATAACAGGAATTCCTGCTTTTTTCATCATTTTCTTTGCATTTGATTTATTGCCTAACAAATTGATTACATCTGATTTTGGTCCTATAAATTTAATATTAGATTCTTCACATATTTTTGCAAAATGAGAATTCTCTGCCAAAAAACCAAAACCTGGATGAATGCTATCAGCTTTTGTTATGTTTAATGCTTCTAAAATATTTCTTATATTCAAGTAACTTTTAGCGGGTACTGCTGGACCTACGCAAATTGCTTCATCTGCTAAACGAGTATGCAGAGCATCTTTATCTGCTTCTGAATAAATTGCCACTGTTTTTATATTCATTTCTTTACAAGCTCTTATTATTCTTACTGCTATTTCTCCACGATTTGCAATTAATATTTTATTCATTGCTATTCTCCTTTCAGTTTTTATACAACAGCAAATGTAAATTCTCCTTTTGCTGCTAGTTTTCCATCTACTGTTGCAATTCCTTCTCCAACACCTATAGGTCCTTTTCTTTTTATTATATTTACTTCTAATTTAAGTCTATCTCCTGGAACTACCATTTTTTTAAATTTCATTTTATCTATTCCACCAAATAAAGCATTTTTACCTTTATTTTCTTCCATTGATAGAATCGCTACTGCTCCTGTTTGAGCAAGTGCTTCACAAATTAATACTCCAGGCATTATTGGATTACCAGGAAAGTGTCCTTTAAAATACCATTCGTTTTCATCAACATTTTTATATGCTGTTGCACTTTCTCCTGGCACATAATTTTCCACTTCATCTACCATCAAAAAAGGTTCTCTTTGAGGTATAATTTCTTTTATTTCTTCTTTATTTAACACTTTTACCATCTCCTATTCTATTTCAAATAATGGTGTTCCATATTCTACTGTTTCTCCATCTTTTACAAAAATATTTACTATTTTTCCTGTAAATTCACACTCTATTTCATTCATTAACTTCATAGCTTCAATTATACAAAGTGTATCTCCTGTTTTTACAGATGTTCCAACTTCTACATAAGCATTCTTATCTGGTGCTGGTTTTGCATAAAATGTTCCAACCATTGGAGCTTTTACAATTTTCACATCTTTTTTTACTTCTATCTTTTTATTTTCTTCACTACTAGTGGTTTCTATTACATTATTTGTAGATGTATTATTAACTACTACATTTTCTTTTTTCATGCTTAATTTAGTTCCGTCTGGAAATTCTATATCAATATTTGTAAGTTTTGAATTTCCCATATCATCCATTAATTGTTTAATTTTTTCATATTCCATTTTTCCAATTCTCCTATCTTTTAAGAAAATTTCTTCATAACTATACAAGCATTATGTCCACCAAATCCCAAAGAATTTGACATTACAATTTTCAAATCTGCTTTTCTAGGTTCGTTTGGTACTATATCTAAGTCGCATTCTTCATCTTTTTCTTTATAGTTTATTGTTGGTGGAACTATTCCTTTCTCCAATGCTTTTACACAATATATTGCTTCAACTGCTCCTGCTGCACCAAGTAAATGACCTGTGTTTCCTTTTGTTGAGCTAACCATTACTTTCTTACTTGCATTCCCTAATGCTGTTTTTATTGCCATTGTTTCAGTTAAGTCATTTAAGTGTGTTGAAGTTCCATGAGCATTTATATAATCAACATCTTCAGCTTTTATATCGGCATCTTTTATTGCTCTTATCATTGCCTTTGCTCCACCTTCTCCATCAGGACAAGGAGATGTTATATGGTAAGCATCTGTTGAAGAACCAAATCCAATAACTTCTGCATAAATTTTAGCTCCTCTTCTAACCGCATGCTCATATTCTTCAAGAACAATTGCACCAGAGCCTTCACCCATTACAAATCCACTTCTTTCTTTATCAAATGGAATACTTGCTCTATTTTTATCACTCGAATTTGACAATGCTTTCATATTTTCAAATCCCGCAATTCCCATTCCACAAATAGAAGCCTCTGTTCCTCCTGCTACAATTACATCTTCATATCCTTGTTTAATTGTTTTATATGCTTCTCCAATTGCGTGTGTAGCAGATGCGCATGCTGTAACAACTACCATTGATTCACCTTTAAACCCAAATTCTATTGAAATATTTCCAGCTGGCATATTAACTATAGACATTGGTATAAACATTGGTGAAACTCTGTTATTTCCTTTCAAACAATTTACTTCACATTGCTCTTGAATAGTATTAAGCCCACCTATTCCTGTTGCAAAAAATACACCTACTCTATCATGATCTGTATTTTCTTTTGTTATACCACTATCAGATACTGCTTCTCTTGCTGCAATTATTGCAAATTGAGAAGATCGGTCAAACCTTTTAGCTTGTTTTGGTTCAAAATAATCTAATGGATTATATTCTTTTACTTCACCTGCTAAACTTGTTTTAAAATTAGTTGTATCCATTAATGTAATATTATCAATACCACATTTTTTGTTTTCAATTGATTCCCAATTTTCATTTATATTTTTTCCTATTGGAGTTATTGCTCCAAGACCTGTTATTACTACTCTCTTTTCCATTTCAACTCTCCTTTACATTAACATTCCACCATCTATATTTATCACTTGCCCTGTTATGTATGAACTATCTTCTGATGCTAAAAATTTAACTACATTTGCAACATCTTCTGCTTTCCCCATTCTATTTAATGGAATTTGTTTGCTGATAGCTTCTTTAACTTCATCTTTTAAAACATCTGTCATATTTGTTTCAATAAAACCTGGTGCAACTGCATTTACTAATATGTTTCTTGAAGCAATTTCTTTTGCCAAACTTTTTGTAAATCCTATTATTCCTGCTTTTGATGCAGAATAATTTGTTTGTCCTGCATTTCCTGATACTCCGACAACGGATGATATATTTATAATTCTTCCACTTCTCGCTTTCATCATATAGGGAATAACATTTTTGGTTACATTAAATGTTCCTACTAAATTAACATCAATTACACTTTCAAAATCCTCTTTTTTCATTCTCATCAATAATGTATCTTTTGTAATTCCTGCATTATTTACTAAAACATCTATTTTTCCATATTCGTTTATTATTTCTTTTACAAATCTTTCGCAATCTTCAAAACTAGAAACATCTCCTTGAACTGGAAAGCATTTAACACCATTTTCTTCTATCGCTTTTTTAGTATTTTCTAAATCTTCATTTTCTTTTCTATAATTTATAGCAATATCATATCCTTCTTTAGCAAATGTTATTGCAATTTGTTTTCCTATGCCTCTTGTAGCACCTGTAACTAAAATTACTTTATTCATCATTCTTCCTCCTTTATACTTTTTATTGTTTCTTCTAAATTAGAAACATTATTTATATTTAATATTTTTATTTTTTTATCAGTAGGTATTCTCTTTAAGAAGCCTGACAATGTTTTTCCTGGTCCGATTTCAATAAATGTATCTATTCCTGCTTTTATCATATTTTCTAATGATTTTGAAAATCTTACTGGACTTACTATATGTTTTGATAAAATCTCTTTTATATTTTCAGCATCGTTATATTCTTCACCATCAATATTCTTAATTACTTTTGACTTGAATTTGTTTATTGTAATGTTTTCAAGTTCTTTTCTTAAAGCATTTGAAGCATCTATTAATTTCTCTGTATGGAATGGTCCTGCTGTTTTTAATACCACAACCTTTTTTGCTCCCATTTCTTTTGCAATTTGCTCTGCTTCTAATACTGCTTCTTTTTCTCCTGAAATTGCAATTTGACCTACTGAATTATAATTAGCAGGAACAACAAATCCAGAATTAACCTTTTTACATACCTCTACTACTTGTTCTTCTGTCATTCCTAAAATAGCAGCCATTTGCCAATCACCTTTTGGTAGAAGTTCTTGCATAAATTCCCCTCTTTTTTGAACAAGTTTTATACCTTCTTCAAACGATATAGCTTCACTATTAATTAATGCTGAATATTCTCCTAAACTTAAACCTGCCGATATTTCACAAGTTATATTATTTTCTTTTAGAATTTCAAGTATTGCAAGACTCATAGTTAATATTGCAAGTTGTGTATTTTTTGTTTCGTTTAATATTTCTACTGATCCTTCAAAAGAAATATTTGCTATATCAACTCCTGTTATTTCATTAATTTTATTGTAAATTCTCTTTGCAGTTTCATATTTTTCATATATGTCTTTTCCCATCCCAACACTTTGAGAACCTTGACCTGGAAATAAAAATCCTATTTTCATATCTATTTTTCAATCCTTTCTAATATATATTTCTCAAATTTATTACAAAATTTCGCAATAAATTCTTGTGCATCTATTTCTAATTCAAATTCTTTTTTAATTGAAGTTGCAATATCTTTAATATCATCTGTAAATTGCATTTTTATTGTATTAATTCCTATTCCTACAACTAAATATTTTACTTGTTCTGAAACTAATTTCGTTTCAGTTAATATTCCACCTATTTTTTTATTATGATATACAATATCATTTGGCTTTTTTATTTCTAATTCCACTTTATATTCTTCTTTTAAAATATTAAGTATTATCTTGGCTATATCAGTAGTTAGCCCATCTATTTTATTTATACTGCAATTTGGTTTTATTAAAAAAGAAAATGCTATGTTTTTTTCTTCATCTGTATGCCATACTCTTCCATGTGTTCCTCTGCCACACTCTTGAATATCTGCCATAACTAAAGTACCATTATTTATATTTCCTTTTTCAACTATTCTCCATATTTCATCTTGTGTTGAATCTATTATTTTATAAAAGAAACTATTTCTTCCCAAAAAATTAGTTGTTAGATTTTTCAATTGCATCTAAATTTGCCTGCCTTTTTATTTTATTTGTTGTAGTTTTTATCAATTCTTTTTCTGTTATTAAAACACCTCTGATTGCCTTGTACTGTGGCATTGTTTGGTTTATTTCTTTTATTTTATTTGATAACACTTTATATATTTCATCATCAGTTTTAACCTTATATACTTCTTCAACTATTTCTCTATCAAAGACCAATTGAACATTAATCTTGATGTCATCTTTATCATCTGATTGCCTTTTACCAAATATAAATGATTCTTTAATTCCTTCTATTTTGTTTACCAAATTTTCCATTTCCTCAGGAAATATATTTTTCCCATTTTTTAATACAATGACACTTTTCTTTCTTCCACAAATGTATATATAACCTTCTTCATCTATTTTTGCTAAATCCCCTGTATAAAACCAACCATTCTTTAATACTTCGTTAGTTGCCTCTTTATTTTCATAATATCCTAACATTACACTTGGTCCTTTTACTACAAGTTCTCCTATTCCTTCTTCATTTTCATCTTCAATTTTAACTTCTACACTTGGAACTGCTTTTCCAATAGAACATATTCTATGATATTTATTATTTCCAATTCCTACTACAGGAGATGTTTCTGTTAATCCATAGCCTTGCACTATATTTATACCTAATAATCTGTATTTTTCTTCTATTTTAGAATCTAATTTAGCTGCCCCACTTATAAAAAGTTTAATTCTTCCTCCAAGCATATCGTGAATATCTTTAAATATTATTCTTTTTTCTTCCATAGAAGCATTTCTGTATTTTTCTTCTTTTTCTAACACTTCTTCAAGTTTGCCTTCTTTTTCTAGTTGTTTTCTTATCATATTAAATATTCCTTCATATAAACTTGGAACACAAGCCATAACAGAAACATTATATTCTTTTAAATTTTTAACAATATGCCTTATTCCATCACAAAATACCGTTTCTGCTCCTTTGTATAATCCAAACAGAAAACCTACCGTACATTCAAAAACATGGTGTACTGGCAAAACAGAAAGTAATGTATCATCAGAATTCACATCAAGAATACTTGCTATATCCATTAAATTTGAACATATATTTTTGTGTGAAAGACTAACTACCTTAGATGCTGATGTTGTCCCTGATGTAAATAGCATTATACTCATTTCTTCAGAGTTAATCTTGCTATCTATAAATTCTCTATTACCTTCTCCTATTAACATCTTACCTTTTTTTATCAATTCTTCTTGAGAATATATACCTTCACTATGTTCACATATATCCATTGAAATTAAATGTTTCAATTTGTTTTTTCCACTATATTTAATTTTCTTTATTACTTCTTCATATTTATTTGTATAAAATATAGCTTCTACTTCTGATCTTTCTATTAATTACTCCAATTCATTTGATGGTAAAGATTTATCTAATGTAACTACTATTCCTGTTCCACATTTTACTGATAGATA
>JAEEGL010979022.1_pt1 | contig 10343 bp, 7 predicted proteins | sample 9134231 | NCBI WGS metagenome assembly JAEEGL01 (sample SAMN16246548, study PRJNA631951) | gut metagenome | biome: gut microbiome; feature: rumen; material: fiber-attached | host: Bos | place: Iran: Karaj | collected 2018-10
CTGTCGGATGGCCTTAGAATTGTCTTACCAGAAAAAGGCAAATTTATGAATGGTTGCGTTTACGACCTCGACAAAAACGATTATGCAACCAATGTGACTATATATCGCTCCAAACTTAAAGGCGATGTGAATATGGACGGCAAAGTCGACATCAGCGACGTTGTGGCTGTGATAAATACGATGGCTGGTGGTGGCACATACAAATCAACTGCCGACGTCAACGAAGACAATGCTGTTAATATCTCCGATGTCGTAGCTATCATCAATATCATGGCTGAAAAATAAAAGAGGAAACTTTGAAATCAATGCAATTGTGAAGGAGCGTCCCAATGAGGGAGGCTCCTCGCTTGTTTTCTTACCTTTGTTATGAAATTTTAATTTTCTTATTGGGAAAGATTAGAATTTAATCCCGAATAAGTGGTTTTCTAATAAAAAATCATTAACTTTGCATGATAATCATTGAATTTTCTTTTTTATTAACCAAGAGCCGTGTCAGCACGGCTCTATCAACAAAAAAATTAAAATGAGTGACAGAGTAAAAAGATTTATTCTTCCGGAGAGTGAGATTCCGACCAAGTGGTACAACATCCAGGCAGATATGGTCAACAAGCCGTTGCCTCCCATACATCCAGCCACCAAGCAGCCGTTGAAGCCGGAGGATCTCTTCCCGATTTTCGCTGAGGAGCTCTGCCGCCAGGAATTGGATCAGGAGAATGCATGGTTTGACATCCCGGAGGAAGTCAGAGAAAAGTACAAGTACTACCGTTCAACGCCGCTCGTGAGAGCATACGGGCTTGAGGAGGCACTTGGCACACCCGCCCACATCTATTTCAAGAACGAGAGTGTCAGCCCGGTAGGGTCGCACAAGCTCAACTCCGCACTGCCGCAGGCATACTACTGCAAGAAGCAGGGAGTGACCAACGTGACGACCGAAACCGGAGCCGGACAGTGGGGTGCCGCCCTTTCATACGCTGCAAAAGTGTTCGGTATCGAGGCTGCCGTGTATCAGGTGAAAATCTCCTATGAACAGAAGCCTTACCGACGCAGCATCATGCAGACTTTCGGAGCCCAGGTGACACCGTCCCCTTCCATGTCCACACGCGCGGGTAAAGACATCCTCACCAAATACCCGAACCACCAGGGTTCTTTAGGTACTGCCATTTCCGAGGCGATTGAGCTCGCGATGAACACACCGAACTGTAAATACACGCTCGGATCGGTGCTCAGCCACGTGTCGCTCCACCAGACCATCATCGGACTGGAGGCAGAGAAGCAGATGGCGATGGCAGGCGAATATCCTGATATGGTGATTGCCTGTTTCGGAGGCGGTTCAAATTTCGGAGGCATCGCTTTCCCGTTCATGCGCCACAACATCCTCGAGGGTAAGACCACAGAGTTTATCGCTGCTGAGCCGGCATCCTGCCCTAAGCTCACCAGAGGCGTGTTCCAGTATGACTTCGGTGACGAGGCAGGCTACACACCGCTGCTGCCAATGTTCACGCTCGGACATAATTTCCGCCCTGCCAACATCCATGCCGGCGGCCTGAGATACCACGGAGCAGGAGTCATCGTGAGCCAGCTGCTCAAGGACGGCCTGATGAAAGCTGTGGATATCAAGCAGCTCGATTCCTTCGAGGCTGGTATGCTCTTCGCAAGAGCAGAGGGCATCATCCCGGCACCAGAGTCATGCCACGCCATCGCAGCCACCATTCAGGAGGCACAGAAATGCAAGGAGACCGGCGAGGAGAAGGTGATACTCTTCAACCTCTCAGGACACGGACTCATCGATATGACCGCATACGACCAGTTCATCGCAGGAAACCTCCAGAACTACGAGGTGACCGACGAGGATGTGCAGAAAAACATCTCCGAGCTGGAGCAAATCATCTGATTTCACAAAACGGCTGACAACCCGCCAAAACAATACAGGCGGGCTCGTCGGCCGTTTTTAGTTGTTTCTCAGATAATTCTGAATACTCTGAATACTCTGAAAATTCTGATTATTCCGAAAACTCCGATTCCATCCACACTATTCAACCCTCGACTATAAACTATAAAAAAACTATAAACTCTAAATTTTTTGTCATGAAAACAAATTATGAAATCCGTTATGCGTCGCATCCGGAAGACGCAAAAAACTACGACACAAAACGTTTACGCCGTGACTTCCTGATTGAGAAAGTGTTTGCGGCTGATGAGGTGAACCTCGTTTATTCCATGTACGACCGTATGATTGTGGGTGGAGCAATGCCCGTGAAAGAGGAGTTGAAACTGGAGGCTATCGACCCCTTGAAAGCCCCATTTTTCACCACCCGCCGAGAGGTCGGAGTGTTCAACGTTGGTGGTAAAGGCTCCATCAAGGTTGGCGACGAGGTCTATGAGCTCGACTACAAGGAGGCGCTTTATATTGGCAGTGGCGAACGCGATGTCATTTTCATGAGTGCTGACAAGAAAAATCCTGCCAAGTTCTACATCAACTCCACCACAGCACATAAGTCCTATCCCAACAAGAAGGTGACTAAGGCAGATGCCGACATCCTCGCTTTGGGAAGCTTGGAGGGCAGCAACGACCGCGTGATTAACCGCATGATTGTGCAGAAAGTGCTCGACTCCTGTCAGCTGCAGATGGGTATGACCGAACTGAAGCCGGGCAGCGTGTGGAACACCATGCCGGCACATGTGCACAGCCGCCGTATGGAGGCGTATTTCTATTTCGAGGTGCCTGAGGACCAGGCTGTCTGCCATTTCATGGGCGAGATTGAAGAGACACGCCACATCTGGATGAAGAACGACCAGGCGGTGCTCTCGCCAGAATGGTCCATCCACTCTGCTGCCGCCACCAGCAACTACACGTTCATCTGGGGTATGGGCGGTGAGAATCAGGATTATGGCGATCAGGACTTCTATGCCATCACCGACCTGAAGTAAGTTAATAAAAGAAGACGAGAAGACAAGAAGACAGGAATTCAAGACGATGGCATTGACGCCTGAAGTAGGACATAATTAATAGTTTTTAGTTTTTTCATCTTCACTCAATAACCAACCCAATTTCAATTGTTATGAGAAAATTGTTTGCGTTGGCTGTGGCGTTGCTGGTATCTATGGCTGCCATGGCTGCTGACGATGTGAAAATCACGATATCCAACAACCTCGACTTCGCAAGGGCTGAGGAGATGGTGGAGCTCGACGTGGCAACGCTGAAGGGGATGACAGGCAATCCTGCCGCCCTCGTCGTTACTGATGCCGACGGCAAAGAGATTCCGAGTCAGGTGACCTACGACGGAAAGCTGATTTTCCAGCCTGGCATCCCTGCCAAAGGGAAGGCGGTCTATTATGTGAAGGCTGGCACACCGTCAAAATACGAGCCTAAGGTGTTCGGAAGGCAGTTTCCGGAGCGGGTTGATGACATCGCATGGGAGAACGACCGCGTGGCGTTCCGTTGCTATGGTCCGGCTCTCCAGCGCAATGGTGAGCGGGCATGGGGTTATGACATCTGGAACAAGCGCACGTCGAACCTCGTCGTGGAACAGCGTTATGCCGGTGAGCTCGACCCTGAGATAGCCTCTGTCTGCAAGAAGCTGCGTGACCGTGGTGAGAACGACCTCGCCGACGATCTTTACAATGCAGTCAGCTATCATGTGGACCACGGCAACGGCATGGACTGCTATAAGGTGGGCCCGACACTTGGTGCCGGCACAACCGCCCTGCTTGAGAACGGCGGCAAAGACATCCACTATCCGAAATGCTATGTGGATTACAAGATACTCGACAACGGGCCGCTCCGCTTTACCGTGTCGCTGACCTACGGCAAGGAGACGGTTGACGGACAGACGGTGGTGGAGAGCCGTGTTGTGTCGATCGACGCCGGGTCACAGCTCTGCAAGTGTGTGCTGCGTTACGACGGACTGACAAAAACTCAGCCGCTCGCCACGGGCATCATTATCCACAACGAGAACCCTTCGGCATACGTTCTTAACCCCAAGGCAGGCTATATGGGCTATGAGGATCTCGGCGACCCCAACCAGTATAAGCCCAAATACCGCGAGAAGCAGAATCAGGACTTCGGAAAGATTTATGTGGGAACGGTGTTCACGCAGAAAACAGCCAACATGGAGTTCCGCGGGGCAGAGGGGTTGCCAGGGGCTTGCGGACATATCCTCGCCATCTCCGACTATAAGAACAGCGAGCCTTACACCTATTATTTCGGTACGGGCTGGAGCCGCAATCCCAACACCCGCTTCCAGTCGATGACCGACTGGGAGGCATATCTCGCCAAGTTCTCGCAGCAGGTGAACAATCCGCTTAAAATAAAGTTCTGAACGTGACGGAGCAGGAGACCATCTATACTATCGCGCTCACACAGCTGCCTAAACTGAGCCTCATGAATGCCCATGTTCTCTATGAGAATATGGGCAGTGCTTCTGCTGTCTTCGAGAACCGGCACCGCATCCGGGATTTCATCCCCGATGCCTCCAGCCTGCTCATCGAGGCACTTGCCGATGCCGACGAGGCAGTGAGAAAAGCGGAGACAGAATACAACTATACGGTTACAAAGAACATCAGCTGCCTCTGCTTCAACGACACCGACTATCCGGCTTTGCTGCGGCAGTGTCCGGACGCACCGCTCATGCTTTATTTCTTCGGTAACGCTGAGCTCAACCGGCAGAAAATCATCAATATCGTAGGCACACGCAAATGCACGGACTATGGCAAGGACATCATCCGCAATTTCATCAACGAACTCAATAACAGCTATCCCGACACGCTGATTGTCAGCGGACTGGCTTATGGCGTGGATATCCATGCGCATAATGCTGCGCTTCAGACAGGCATGGACACTGTCGGCGTGGTGGCACACGGGCTCGACACCATCTATCCGGCACGTCACCGCACCACCGCCGCCAACATGACGAAGCAGGGAGGTCTGCTTACCGAATATGTCAGCGGAACACCCCTTCATAAAGGCAATTTCGTGCGGCGCAACCGCATCGTCGCCGGGATGTCGCATGCCACAATCGTCGTGGAGAGTGCAGCCAAAGGGGGAGCCTTGATAACCGCGGGACTTGCCACGGACTACAACCGTGAGGTGTTTGCCTTCCCGGGAAGAATCTACGACCAGTACAGCGAAGGATGCAATAAGCTGATTGCTCGCAACCAGGCCCATCTCATTCAGTCGGCTGCCGATTTCATGAAGATCATGGGATGGGAGGTGGCTTCTCCTGCAAAAAAGCTGGCTGAGCCGGAGCTGTTTGTCCAGCTCTCGCCAGAAGAGGCAGCCATCGTGGAATGTCTGAAGAAAGAGGACTCCATGCAGATTAACCGCATCTCCATCGAGACCAACATTCCGTTTCATCAGGTCAGCGCCATCCTCTTCGAGCTGGAACTCAAAGGACTTGTCGCAGTGCTCGGAGGTGCCCGTTACCGCCTCCTGAGATAAGTAGTGACTCCCAATTCCGAAGGAATTTAACTCCAAATGCAATTTTAACTCCAATTTCTGAAAGAAATTTAACTCCCAATAAAAATTTTCTTCCCATTAATTGCAATGAACGAATACTACGACTTAAACGCAAAATACGCCAAGCTGACCACCGGCTTCAAAGCCCGTGACAGCCGGCCGCTCATCGGTATCACTTCCACGTTCAACGACGCACAGAGTCAGTTGAATCAGGTTTATTACACATCTATCGTTAAAGCCGGAGGAGTTCCGTACATTATTCCGCCGTTCGATGTGCTTGCGGAGCAAGGCTGGGCAGACGACATCCTTGATGCGCTCGACGGTATTGTGTTCAGCGGTGGAGGCGATGTCAACCCGCTTTATTTTGATGAGCAGCCCATCCGCGACCTTCATGCCGTGGCGACTGAGCGTGACGAGATGGAACTCTTGCTCGTCAGACGGGCTGCCGACAAGCAGATTCCCATCCTGGGTATCTGCCGTGGCATTCAGGTGATGAACGTGGCGTTTGGGGGCACTGTGCTGCAGGACATCTATGCTCAGGGCGACAACGTTTGGATTAAGCATTCACAGAACGCGCCACGTTTCGCTTCCTCGCATACAGTCAGTCTGGAGCCCAGCTCATTGATAGCCCGTATTTACGGGAAGCAGGAGCTGGCAGTGAATTCGTTTCATCATCAGGCGGTGGGGAAACTGGCACCGGGATTCCTGGTGACCGCCACATCGCCCGACGGTGTGATTGAGGCGATGGAATCCACAGAACATAAGTCGATTTTGGGTGTGCAGTGGCATCCTGAATGCCTCGGCAACACATGGGACACGTCAGAGAACGTGTTCACATGGATTGTCTCAGAAGCGAAGTCGTTCAAAGAGGCGAAGGAGGTGCATAAGCGTGTGCTCTCCCTTGACTCACATTGCGACACGCCCATGTTCTTCGGACAGGACATCGACTTTGGAAGGCTCGACCCGACCCTCAAGATGGACCTGTTCAAGATGACGCAGGGAAGGCTCGACGCAGTCATCATGGTGGCATACCTCAAACAGCTGGAGCGCGACGAGAAAGCGCTGGCAGAGGCAACTGCCAAGGCCGACCGTCTGCTCACGGGCATTGAGGACATGGTCCGTGCCCACAGCGATGCGGTCGCTATAGCCTATACGCCTGAAGACCTCTACCGCCACAAGGCAGAGGGGAGAAAAAGCATCATGCTGGGAATCGAGAACGGATATGCCATCGGCAAGGACCTTTCAAATATTGAGCGGTTCCGCAAGCGGGGAGTAGTGTATATGACGCTCTGCCACAACGGCGACAACGACATCTGCGACTCTGCGAAAGGCAACCATGAGCATGGTGGAGTCAGTCCGTTCGGTGAGCAGGTAATCAGAGAGATGAACCGGGTGGGCATGATGGTGGACCTCAGCCATGCCGGCGACCAGAGTTTCTACGATGCACTGTTAATCAGCTCCACCCCGATTGTCTGCACCCACTCGTCTGCCCGTGCGTTATGCGGTCATCCACGTAACCTCACCGACGACCAGATGCGCGCGCTGGCGAAAGCGGGCGGTGTTGCACAGGTGAACATCTACTGTGATTTCCTTCGCGACAACGGCTCCGAGGCATCCGTCATCGATGCTGTCAACCACCTCAACCACATGGTTGATATCATGGGCATCGAGCACGTGGGCATCGGCACCGACTTCGACGGCGGCGGCGGTGTTCCCGGACTCAACGACGCATCCGAGCTCATCACCTTCACCCGCCATCTGCTTCAACAGCGTTATTCTCTCAACGACCTCCGCCTCTTCTGGGGGGAGAACTTTTTGCGCGTCATGCGTGTTGCACAAGGTCTTCCGAATAGCATTTAAGCGTAGAATACAATCATGCCTATAACCGGCTACACCAATCACTATCTACTTTTCACTTTTTGATTTTTACCTTGTAAAGACTTTTTGCGTTGATTTAAATGAATTATCTTTGCTGAAATAATAAATCTGGGAGTTCTTTCAGACTACTGACAGATGTTTTGTGTTTGAAATAGTTCTGTTTCGAAAGTCTCAAACTTTAAAATATTACAGCAATGAAGATTCTTAAGATTATTCGGATTGTTTTTCAGGTGGCTTTCGCCCTCGGGGTTTTGTGTGCCGCTTTTGTTGGGGAAATGTTGATTTCCATAGGTTTTGGCGTTTTGCCGGGAATTATTCTGGTGTTCGTGTCATTTGCGCTTTGGGACAGAAAGTGCTGGGGATGGGATTGCACCACCGGTATCACTGGCGTTTTAATGTGTTTTTCATTTGTCTTTTCGTTGAGTGCTACGTCGCTACGGGTTGTATACCATGAGGATAATGGCTATGTTGAGGTTGTTCAATCGTTCTATCCTCTGATTGGAAAATCTGTAGCTGAAGGGGTGAGAATTGATACGGTTCGTTGTGCCAGTCACTACACAACTTATTATGGAACGTATGATGTGAGTTATGATGACAAGTATTTGTTGACGAAGAATGACTCAACGTTTGTGCTGCTCAGTAAATATAGTGTGATAATTGAGGGACGAAACCCCAAGTTCGACAAAATCGAACTCGGGCATGGTGAGCTTAGCGTTTGTGTCTGTCAGGATTTGGAAGGTAACATAAAGACGTTCGATATGTATGGAAACGATATCGATTCCGTTGGCTATAAACCACTTGTGATTGACACTACACCAGACTTTAGCTCACCTGTTTAGAAATAGTTTTTGATTCAGAAAACCATCTGTCAGTAGAGACACACCATAGTGCTTCGTAACTATTGCGTTTTTAGAGTAGGAATTAACTCCCTATTCCGCAGTAATTTAACTCCTGAGTGAAATTAATCATCTAAAAGTCACTTTACCAGCACCTTTTTCACTTGCCCCTTGGCGGTTCTTACGATGTTGATGCCAGGACGGGGACTTGAAAGCCGTTCGCCTGAGAGCGAATAGCAAGCCGTGGTTTCTGAGAGTAAGGTGTTTGGACTGCTGCCTTCTTCGTTCCTTATGCTTGGGAGGGAAATAGCTGTGGATTCCTCCTCGGTAGCTGAATAAAGAGCGATGTCGGTGATGCTGATTTCATCTGAAGTGGTCGGACGGGAGAACACAATGCGGTATTCACCCCATCCGTCTTCCACGTTGAAAAACAACTCAGCAGGTTTGCCTGCCTCTACCGATGAGTCAAGCACTGTGTTCTTGCTGCCGGTGAGTTTCTGGATTTTCACACCGATGGTGGTCTCTGCTGCCGCCTGGGAATTGAAACATAGTTTATATCTGCCTGTGGTCAGTTGCAGCGAGCGATAGACGTTCTGTTTGCCCGAAGTGTTCTGCTCGCGGCCGAAAGAGAGCAGGGTGGTGCCTGAGTTCATAATCCATCCGTGATTTCTCGGCTGATAGCCCTCGGTCTCTATCCGTGGACGCCATTTCAGAGTTGTGTCGCAAGGAGAGTCGAGTGTATATTCCTTGAAGAAATTCCACATTGTCTGCGATGAGCTGTTGCTCTCGGTGTTATTTGTGAAGTCGCTATGCCCCATACCGTTCATCTCATAGTAGATATAAGGGAAGCCGCCCTCGCCTGCAGCATACAAACTTTTATCGTATTTGCCGCTGACGGTGGTTTTCACTGGTACTGGATTGGCGCCTGTCCTTGCAACCATCTCATCCACAATCACTGGCATAAGCGAGTATTTCACGAAATCGTCCTGCTTCCCGTGGATATGCAGAAAGGGAACTGGCCGTTTGCCTGTATGACGGAAATGAAACTCGTTCAGCGGGAATCCGCTGATGGATGCGAATGCGGCAAATATGTCGGCACATGTGTTGGTCAGCGCATAGGTCATCATACCACCGTTCGAGAATCCGCAGCAATAGACACGCTTACTGTCGATTTTGAACTTCTTCACTACTTCGTCCACAACGGCGAGAATGAAATCCACGTCGCCATTCTCCTCTCCTGAGGCGTCCCAGCCGTTCACACTGCCGCCGAACACGGGGAAATAGATGAGTTTACCCTGTGGATAGACCACCACACACCCCTCATTCTCAGATATTTCGTCGAAACGGGGACTATGGTTGTTCATGTCGCCGCCCGCACCATGCAGTGCTACCACCAAAGGGCAGTTGGATTTGTAACTGCTGGGTATATAAAGCCAATACTGACGCGTCTCACCGTTCACTACGATGCTCATGGCTTTGTTGATTTTTGCGGCATTTGCTCTTGTCAGACAGACAAACACCAAAACAGAAAGAAGGATGAATTTCTTCATAATGATAACGAAAAGAAAAACTTGATATGGAAGCAAAAGAGGATGATGGTTAATCCATCGTTAGCATCTTTTTATTTCCGTTAAATGACACAATTATTGTGCAAAGTTACAAAAAATGCGCGAAGTCTGTCATAATTATGTCTCAAATCATTTGATATTTGTTACAAATAGGTTGTTCTACCTCCAGACCTGTTCTAAAAGTTATATCAGATTTATTTTTGATTCTAAGTGGGTGTTTTGGGGGCATCTGAGCACCTCACCCATTTGGGCAAATAAACGGATTTTGGATTAGAATTTGCCATTATATTTCTGATTTTTATACTGAATCGTAAAAAAAGCAGAAGTTCCACAAAAGGAAATCTCTAACAACTGACAACTTTATTTGCTGATGTGAATGTAGTCGATGTCGAGCCATCCGCGGTTTTTTTTGAGGCCTTTGGATTCTGCGAGGAAACCGAATTTTGCGCCTATCCACTTGCCTTTGCGCATGGTGAAAGGTTCTCCTGCTGGTTTGAACTGCCTGTTGTCGGGGCTGTATTCAAACTGGCAGATGCCGTTGCTGATGCTCATGCGGAGAAAGAGGTCGATGTAGATGGCGGGTGCGTACTCGCCTTTGTCACGCTC
>JAEEGL012135100.1_pt1 | contig 10343 bp, 13 predicted proteins | sample 9134231 | NCBI WGS metagenome assembly JAEEGL01 (sample SAMN16246548, study PRJNA631951) | gut metagenome | biome: gut microbiome; feature: rumen; material: fiber-attached | host: Bos | place: Iran: Karaj | collected 2018-10
ATATTGTGGCGATGAAGGTACATTCTCATTTATAATAAATACTAATAACAGTATATATAAAGGTGATTTATTAACTGTTGGAAATATTAAAATAATGATTAAACAAAATAATAATGAAACTAAATTAACTGTTATAAATGTTCCTAATATGTCATTGACTATTGAAAATAATAAAACATATTTTGTATATTTAAGATTTTCAAAACAATTAAATACAGCAGAATTTTTTGCAGCAGAATATGTACATGCAGATGTTCCTTTATATAAATTACAAAACCATCATTATTGGTTTGATATGGATAATGGAAAGAAATCAGTAGCTAAGTTTAATATAGAATTAGTAGTAGAAAATAGATCAGATATTATTTTATCATCATTTTATGGTACTATTACAAATATTAAAATATTTGATCTTTATATTGATAGCGTTAGCGAAATATTACAAATGTACCCTACTAGTTCTCATTTACTTGTAAATGATACTGCAAGAGAAGTTGTAGATATGAGCGGACTTACACCAAATTAATTTTGAATATTATGAAACAATTAGATTTATATATTACAGAAAAGTTAAAGCTAAATAAAGATACAAAATTAGATAGTATTGAAGAAACCTTTGAAAAATTTAAAAATATAGTAAAAGGTATTTTAGGTCTACAATGTTTTCCAGCAAAGGATTATAATATAAGACTTGCAAAGGGTAATATATTTACTGTTCATTTTAATTGTAGTATGACTGAACGTCAATTACAAAATGTATTTACTGCTATATATAAAGAATTAGATAAACTAGATTTAAATGATAGTGATTCGCATACTGGCGAAAAATGGATAGAATATAATAAAAGAACTTTAATGTTTTATCTTAAAATAAAATAATAAGTATATGAAAACAATTAATAACTATATAACCGAAAAACTTAAATTAGATAAAGATAGTGAATATCGTACAAAACTTGATGATGAAATGGATGAATGGGAAAGAAGAATGCAGACTCCATTTGGCAAATGTTTGAAAGAACTTCAAAAAGAAGTAATCGATTTGGGTTTATATGCTACTGAAAAAGATGAATTGGGATTATATACATATACTCCATTTGATCATTATATAACCGCATTTGCACTTGATAATAATCCAGAATATACTTATAAACGTATAAAAGAAATATGTGATAATTGGGACTATACAGAAAATCATAAAAGTATAAAAAAACTTTTAAATAAATTAAAATGTTTAATATGAAACATTTAGAAATATATGAATCACTTGCTGAAGTGCAATATGATATAACTAATAAAATTTTAATAAAACCATATATTGCTTTATATGATGATAAGCATAAAATGGAATTTGGGGATGTAGTATATAATAATATAGATTATACTTCAACAGAACTTACTTTTGAAATATTAGAAAATGGAACTATTACATGGATATGTACAAATTCTTCTATTGCTAAAACAATACAATATAGTAAAAATAATAGAGAATGGACTAATATAACATCAACTACAAGTGGTGTAAATATTAATGTTTTATCAGGAGATAAAATAAAATTTAGAGGAAATAATTCTACTTATGGTAATTCATCTTATCATAATTCTTTTAGAGCAAATTGTAATTTTAATGCTTATGGTAATATAATGAGTTTAATAAATGGAACTAATTTTATGGATTTAAAAGTATTATCAGCATCTTATACATTTACTTATTTATTTGCATATTGTGAAAAACTGCTTAATATTAATAATTTATTATTACCAGCTACTACATTATCTGATAATTGTTATGAAAGAATGTTTGATACATGTAGAAAAATTATTGATATACCTAATTTACCAGCTACTACTTTAACAAGTTCTTGTTATTCTTGTATGTTTGTTGCATGTGATGAATTAACTGATTTAAGTCATCATGAATTTAATGCTGATTATGTACCATATGCAGCATATAGTGCTATGTTTCATACTTGCCCAAAATTAGTAAAATCTCCAATAATAAAATGTACAAGTATTGCTAGTTATGGCGCATCTTTTATGTTTTTTAATTGTAATAATTTATCATGGATTAAATGTTTAAGTATAAGTTTAGGTGGTTGCCAAAGATGGACTGAAGGCGTTGCATCAACTGGTACTTTTATTAAAAGCCCTTCACTTATATCATATTCAAGAGATGGATATGGTATACCATCTGGTTGGACAATAGAAAATGCAAGTTAAAAATATATTATATAAATATGGGAAAATATATTCATAAATTTGAATCATTATCAGATTATAATAATACAAGACAAAATAATTATATAGAACCATGGGTATCAGTAACTAATAATGGTGTAGGATTTATTGATAATTATAATAAAACAGAATATGAAATATTATTAGAAACACCATTGACTTTTGAAATAATTTTTGGTGGTACATTATATTGGAGAACAAATGATACAAACTTAACAAGAACTATTGAATATAAAAAGAATGATGGTGAATGGATAGAAATAACTTCAAGTCAAGATAATGATGGATTGGGAACTTTAATATGTACTGTTGTTGGAAATGATATTGTAAGATTTAGAGGCAATAATTCTAATGGATATGGAAATTATCATCAATTTAAAACAAGTGCTGGTTGTTCTTTGTATGCTTATGGAAATATTAATAGTTTATTATCTAAAGAACAATTTGTAACAATAACAACCATTACAAATACTGGTTATATATTTTCAAATTTATTTATGGGTTTAAGTGCTTTAACATCTCACCCATCTTATAAACTTTTATTACCAGCTACAGATGTTAAAGGATATAAGGCATATATGGCAATGTTTAAAAATTGTATTAATATTACTAAATCACCAGTCATTTTAAGTGAATGCATTAATGGTAATAGTACATATTCTAATATGTTTGAAGGTTGTACATCATTAATAGAAGCACCAAAACTACCTACAACATTATCTAGTCAAAGAACATTTATAAGAATGTTTTTAAATTGCACTAGTTTAGTAACACCACCTGAATTGCCATCAACTAATTTGACACAATATTGTTATCTAAATATGTTTGAAGGATGTACAAGTCTTACTACCGCACCTGAATTACCTGCAACTATATTGGTAGGTGACTGTTATTATAGAATGTTTTTTAATTGTAGTAATTTAAACAATATTAAATGTCTTGCAACTGACATAAGTGCAGTAAGATGTACATCAGAATGGGTTAGTGGAGTACAAACAAATTCTGGTACTTTTATCAAAAACCATAACATGTTATCATGGACAACCGGTAATAACGGTATTCCTGCAAACTGGACAATACAAAATGCATAATATTATAATTATGAAAAAAATAGATTTATATATAACTGAAAAATTAAAACTTAATAAAAATATATCTACTGAATTATCGGAAGATGCTAAAAGTTTAGTAGAATTATATAGTAACTATTCACAAGCGCAACCATATATTAAACAATGGTTTATTAATAATGATGTAAATGAATTTATAATATATATTACACGTGAAAATTTAGATTTTATATCAAAAAATGTACATCATTATAAAAAATTTAAATTAAAAGAATCAAAAATAGATACTGTACAATTTAGTAAAATATTACAATTATGTGATAAATATTTTGGTAAAGGAGAAGAAATATTTAATAAATATGAAATTTATTATGAAAACCCAGATACTATTAATAGTATTGAAATACATGGTACTGATAAAATATTATTAATTACTACATATAATTATGAAATGTTAATTCTTAAAAATTAAATATAAACTCCTATATTAAATATATATTTAAAACTTATATATTATGGCAACTTATAAGATTACATATATTATTAATAATTCTTATGCAGAAAAAGGTACCCTTCAGGTATCAGATGTAGTTGATGAATATGATGCTGCCGATAAGGCTATTTATAAATTAGGCCTCGAAGATTATAAACAAATAACAAGTATAACATTTGTGTGTGAATAATGGCATTTACTTATATAGATTATGCAATTTCTCATAATTTAAATAATTATAGAGATGATAATGGAGCTCACTATGATTATGTAAATAGTGATATATGGATTAGAGAACAATCTTTATGTGATATTATAAATAAAGAATTTAATTTAGATATAATCCCTCTGGTTAGAAAAATAATCAGTAAAGAACTTTCTGAAAATATTTGGCATTATCTTTCTGATAATGGAATAAATGGAATAACTGGTATATATGGTGATAATTTCTTAAATGAATGGAAATATTAATTTTTATTTTTATATATAAATTAATATTATAGAAATGAAGTCACTATTAGAATATATAAATGAAGCAATCAAACCTCTTCCAAAATCTGTAAGCGGTTTGATTGTTTTTGATATAGATGATACCCTTCTTAAAGTAAAACCAGATTCAATAAAAATATATAAGAAGGATCCAAATACTGGTAAAGAAGTTGCTTTAACTACCAGTGAATTTGCTGTTGATCCAGATATATCCAATCATAGAGAGTGGTTTGATTTTAGAGATTTCCGTAATGAATTAAAAGTTTATAATTCAATTATTGAAGGAACACCTCTTATTAAAAACCTTAAAATAATGGATTCATATATTAAGGCTGGTTATCATTTCTGTTTCTTAACAGCAAGGGGTTGTGAAGAAGCTGTTAAAAAAGCACTTAAAGATTTTTTAAGATATAGAGATGAAGATGGTAATCTTAAAGAATTAGAAGATATTTTTAAAGATACGCTTTCACATGCAATTAATGATGAATTCAAAGATTATCCAGGTAAAAGTGATGCTGAAAAGAAAGCAAATGTACTTAAAGACCTTTGTAAGAAATATGATAAGGTTATATTCGTAGATGATGATACTAAAAATATACAATATGCAAGAGGACTTCAATTAGATAATTTGAAAGTTATCCAAGCATGGAAAGATTAAGTTTATAAAGATTATGAAAGGAATTTTAGAATATATATATGAATCAGATATAATTAATATTTTTGAAAGTTTAAATTTAAAAACAGAAAAAAATATTGATAAATTATATATATATTTATCTAATGTATTTGATAATATTAAATGTATTAAATGTGATGATAAAAAAACTGAAACAAATTATAATAAATTATCTAATTGGTTTATAGAAAATGATAATGATGGAAAACCATTCTTTTATTTAAAATCAAATGGTAAGTTTTGTATTAATGGAAATTATGTTAATAATACAGATGATTTAAGTAAATATTTTTTATTATATGATAATGAAAGTGGAAAATATAATATAACATATAAAGAAAATAATAATCAGTTAATAAATATTAAATTATATGTAACACATAAACATAATAATATATATGATAAAAAAATTTGGCCTTCTGATTGGGAAATTATTAAATCTTATGGTAATAATTTAAATTTTGGTAATAAAGGTGCATATAAAATAGCAGCAAATGGCAACAATATATTAAATGATTTAAAAAATGTATTTGATAATTATGATGATGAAAATATTAAAAAATTATCAAATATTTTTATTGAAAAAAATTTTAAAAATTTAGAAAAATATATTAAAGATAATAATTTTTCTGAAGAATTTGAAAAATATAATGCAAAAGTACTATCAGAACCAATCGCATTAATATCTTCTATATTTAATATTAATAATATTTTAGATAAAATTAAAGAAAATAAAGAAGATATTTTAAAAGATACAAAATTAACTGATATTATTATTCCAATAGCACAAAATTGGAAAGATGCTGATTTTTATTTAATATTTAAAAATTCAGAAGAAAAGGAAAATAATTTAGGAATACCAATTTCTATATCAGTTAAAAGTGGACCTAATGGTGGTGGAGCATATTCAAGTGTATTATCATCATTACAATATATAAATATTGAAGATAAAAATTATGATTTAAAAAATTTAGAAGAATATAATGAATTATTTAAAGAAGTAATTCCTTTACTTAAATTTAATACAAAAAAAACATTAAATAAAGATATAGTTTCTAATAATTCTGCATATTTTATATTATCTAAATTAATAGAACAATGTAAAAGTAATATTAATCAAGAAAAAAAAATGTATAATGCATATAAACAAATAATATTACCTTTAAAAGATAAATATAATGAAACATATGAACAATTATATTTAATATTAAATGATAATAAAAATGGTAGACCATCTTATAATTTAATTGAAAGAATATTTTGTTTAATTTTTAATGCTAATGAAAATGTTTTAAATATTATTCAAGAAGTTGTATCAAATACAAAAGCAAATTTTAAAATAGATGTTAATGATAATGGAAATATAAAATTAATAACACAATTTAATAATCGATTATTTTCATCATTTAAATTATATCCAAGAATTACTTCTGGACATTTTCATGGTACAGTAACAATAGAAAATAATAAAATTATAAATATAGAAACATATGCATCTACTGATAGATGCCTATGGTTTGGATATAAATTTAATTAATTATGGCAAATCTTAAAAAAGTAAATATATTTCCTGGTCGTTTTCAGCCATTTCATAATGGTCATTTACAGGATTGCAAAGATGCATTCGATGAGAATGGTCTTCCAGTTTATATTATGTATATTCATAATGAAAAGTTTGATTCAAGGAAACCATTTGATGATGAATTAACTAAGAAAGAACTTGAAAGGCTTGTAGATAAATATGAATTTATTGAAGGTATAAATTGGATAAGAAGACCTATGCCTGTAACTATATGTAGGGTATGTATAGAAAACGGCTATGAACCAGTTCTTTGGCTTGCTGGTGATGATAGGGTTGACGGATATAAAAAACTTATGAAAGGTAAATCTATTAAAGATGAACTTGGAATAGATGAACCTGAATTTTATATTACTAAAAGATATGCATCGGGTACAGATGTAAGAGAAGCAATAAAGAATGATGATGAAAAAACATTTAAAGAAATGATGCCTAAAGAAGCACATGATTTATATAGTGAATTTAAAAAACAATTATCATCAATTAAAGAAAGTAAAATATATAAATATATAAATAATACAGATATGAAAAATTTAAATAAATATATCGCAGATAAAAATGATGAACATATTGATGAATCATTTTTAAGCATTGGATTAACTATTATTGTTGCTTTTATATTAGCTAAATTTACATTTAAAGGTATTGGTGCAATTACTCAAATCTTTAAAGGTGTAAAGGAAGCAGTAGGTTCTGCAAAAGAATATAATGAAGCTATTAAACAATTAGATGCTTTATTACAACCTTATAAAGATGAACTTATGAAAACAGAATGGGGCAGTAAATTATTTACAGCTGATGGTATTATAAATAATAGTTCTGTTAAAGAAAAAGGATGTAGTATAATTTATTGGAATTTAGATGATGATATTAAATCAGTATTATCTGATGAAGATTATAAAGAATATAAGAATATCATTAAACCGATATATGATATTGAACATGCACAATTAGCTACAAAACTTAAAATTTAAATATTAAAATATATGAAATCAATAACTGAATATTTAAATGAAGGTAACTCTAAAATATCTGAAATAGGTAAAAAGAAACTTCAAAAACAAATAGATAAATGGTGTAAAGATATTAAAGGATTTATGGATGATTATGGATTCTGTAAGGAAGATGATTATTATCAAGAATTAGAAACTATAGTATGGAACTACGCAGCTGATAATAATATAATTGGTTTTGATTGTAATGATAGAGATAGTTGCTGGTTTATTGATGATATGGTAAGTCAATTAAGTGATAAAATAGAAAATAGTTAATATATGAAATCAATAATTCAATATATAAAAGAATCTTTAATAGTTGAAGGAGGTCATTCAGTTGAGAATGCTTCACCTATCCGTGGTGATCTTGCTAAAAAGGTTGCTGATGAAATTATTGATTCTATTACAAAAGAATTTAAATGTAAGGCATCCCCCCTTGGAAGCACGGGTAAAAAGGGTAAAGATCAAACAAGTGGAGACATAGATATTGCCATTGAATATTCTTGGGAAGATAAAGATAAAGTTATTGATTTTACAAAGAAAGAATTTGATTCAGAAATAGGAAATATAAATGAAAGTCTTCATGTATTTAATATCGGATATAAATATGAGGAAGATGGAACAGAAAAGATTGTCCAGGTTGACTTTATGTTTGTAAATGATGTTGAATTTGCAAAATTCGCATACAATTCACCAGACTTTACTAAAGGAGAATCAAAATATAAAGGAATGTACCAATCAAATCTTCTTATGGCAGTTGTAAGTAATACTCCGGTAGAAGGGAAAGAAGAAGTAAAATTTACTGATGAATTTGATGGTAAATATAAAGGACAAGTTAAAGAATTTTATAAATATCAGCTTTCACAATCAGAAGGATTATTGATTGTTAAAAAATCATTTGAAGGTAAGACAAAACCACTTGCAAATCCAAAGACAGTTGATAAAGAAAAAGTTACTACTAATGTAAGAAAGATACTTGATTTAATTCTTGGTGAAGAATCAGAACAAAGCGATTGCAATAGTTTTGAATCTCTTCTTGATTATCTTGTATCAGATAAATATCCAAGAAGAAGTAAAGAAATGATGGAAGCTATTAAAAAATCATATCTTGAAGATTGGCAGTTTAAAATGAAAACAGATAAAACATTGGTAGATGAATTTACAGAATTATTAAATAAAGCAATAGAATATATAAAATGAAAAGCTTAGTTGAATATATACATACAATTCTTGAGAGTGGACATGCAGTAAGTAATGTGCAACCTATTCCTGCATATATAACACCGCTTATATATAAGGAGATAGAAGATAAAGTACATGATTGGAAAAGTAGTGTAAAGATGGTTCCCCTTGGAAGTATGGGTAAAAAGAAAGATGAAGATTTTAATGGTGATATTGATATTGCTATTGATTTAGATAATAGGGAAGAACTTATGAATATGATTAAGGATGTATTTCCCAAATCAGAATTAAATCCATATACTACTCCTAAAATTGTATCTATTGGATATGAATGGGATAAAGAAGGAAAGAATGGTATAGCTCAAGTTGATTTTATGTTTACAGATAATATTGATTGGGCAAAATGGAGATTTTCAAGTCCTGACTTTAAGAAAGGAGAAAGTAAATATAAAGCTGCTCCTAAAGTATATCTTATTCAACATATTGTATCAAGTATTCCAGTAAAAGATGCACAAAATGAATATTTTGATAATGGAGATGTAAAGAAAAAATGGAGATATACATTTAATCAAGAAGGCGTATTTAAATATCTTGCTAATCATGTCGGAAAGAAAGGTCAATATGTAAGTACAGCAAAACAAGAATTTAAAGAACTTTTTTCTAATGATCCTATGAATGTAATGAGATTTATATTTGATAATAATGATATAGATCCTAAAATATTTAATACAGCTGAGGGACTTTGGAAAGCAATTCATTCAGATCTCTGGCCATGGGGAAAAGATGTTCTTGAAAGAACAGAAAAGAGATTTTATATGGAATATATAAATGATCCTAAATGTGAAGCCCCTGTTGATAAAGAGGATTTTCCATGTACTTATTATAAAGATGATGGAAGTTATGGTAAAGTAAAAGATTAATTTAATTAATATATTATGGAACATTTTATTGATGTATATAAAAAGAAACCAGAAGTTTGTGAAAAACTTCTTGAACTTGACGGTATTAAAATCAACCTTAAAGTAGACGGTAAACCGTTTCAAGTAGTATATAATGAACAATCAGATTCATTAGAATATCATGGAAGAAGCGGTGATGAAACCCATATCGGCCCGCTTATTGATGATTATACAAGGTTATTTTCAAAACCTGTCAATGATGCTATTGCACATGTTGAAAAACATATAGATGTATTTAAAAAATATAAATTTTTAACATTTGAAGTAATTGATAATTTACTTCTTCTTACAGCTATCATTGATAAGAATGATGATTTTATACAGTCAGCTGATAAAATTAAAGAAATAGCAGATGAACTTGATACTGATGTTATGCCTACTCTTTGGGAAGGTAAATTAACAACAGAGCAAATTGATTCTATTGTAAATATCCTTTCAAGTGCATTAGTTCCAGAAAAGAAAGCATTTATTGATTGGGTACATTCTATGTTTGATACATATAAGAATTTCCCTGAAAAACTTATATCTGCAGCTGATGATTATATTGAAGGTATCGTTTTTTTCTTCCCTGTTAAAGATAAGATTGCTGAATATAAAATTGTTGATCCTACTTATAGACAGTCAATGAAAGATAGAGATAAAGGAAATGAAGAAGAAAGAGA
>JAEEGL012374203.1_pt1 | contig 10343 bp, 8 predicted proteins | sample 9134231 | NCBI WGS metagenome assembly JAEEGL01 (sample SAMN16246548, study PRJNA631951) | gut metagenome | biome: gut microbiome; feature: rumen; material: fiber-attached | host: Bos | place: Iran: Karaj | collected 2018-10
CATGACCCCACAAGAAGCTCTTGAATACGGTATGATTGACAAAGTTATTACAAGAGATGTTGTTAAATAATAATTGGAGAAATTAACTAATGTCAAAAAATGACGACAAATTAAAATGTTCATTTTGCGGAAAGACTCAAGATCAGGTTAAAAAGCTGATTGCGGGTCCGGAAGTATACATTTGTGACGAGTGCGTTGAACTGTGCAATGAAATCTTGGATGAGGAATTCTTTGAAGGCAAAGAAAAAGAAGCGTCCAAAGATGGTGCAGCATCAGAAAAAGCAGAAAACGCAATTCCGAAACCCCACGAAATTAAAGATTATCTTGACCAGTATATCATTGGTCAGGATGATGCCAAAAAAGTTCTGTCAGTTGCAGTTTATAACCATTACAAAAGGTTAAAACACAACAAAGAACATGGCGAAGATAATGTAGAAATTCAAAAATCAAATATTTTACTTGTAGGACCGACGGGTTCAGGTAAAACTTTGCTGGCACAAACTCTTGCTAAGATGCTTGATGTTCCGTTTGCAGTTGCTGACGCTACAACATTGACCGAAGCAGGTTATGTCGGTGATGATGTTGAAAACATCTTGCTGAGATTGTATCAGAATGCTGAATTTGATTCGGCAAAAGCTGAAAAAGGTATTATCTATATTGATGAAATTGATAAAATCTCAAGAAAGAGTGAAAATACTTCAATAACAAGAGATGTCTCCGGAGAAGGCGTACAGCAGGCACTGTTAAAAATGATAGAAGGTACTGTTGCGCATGTTCCACCGCAAGGCGGCAGAAAACATCCGCATCAGGAATTTATCGAAATTGATACAAGCAATATCTTGTTCATAGTCGGTGGTGCTTTTGTTGGTTTGGAAAAAATCGTTGATGCAAGAGCAGGTGAAGGCAACTCTGTTGGCTTTGGAGCAAAAACTCCTATGTCTCAGGCAGAAAAAGAGGCGAATGCCGTAAAATTACTTAAAAAACTTCAGCCGGAAGATTTGTTGAAGTTTGGTTTGATTCCGGAATTTATAGGTCGTGTTCCTGTTTATGCCGTATTGGACCAGCTCAATGAAAAAACGCTGAAGATGATTTTGACAGAACCGAAAAATGCTATTATCAAGCAATATCAGGCACTTCTCAAAATGGACAACGTTGATTTGGAATTTGAACCAGAAGCTATTGATCTTATTGCAAAAGAGGCTATTAAGCGTAAAACGGGTGCAAGGGCTTTGCGTTCAATTGTTGAAGAGTTGATGCTTGATGTTATGTATGATGTTCCGACAAAGGAAAATATGGATAAATTTGTTGTAACGGCAGATATGGTTAAAAATCGCAAAAATGCGGAAATAGTTCATCTCCCTTCAAAGAAGGAAGAGGGGATAGCATAAGTCTATAAACAATGGACTCCTGCGTGTTAAATACCACAGGAGTCTTTTTTAGGGATGATATGAAGGATTATATTAAATTATTCAAGGGCGATTGTATAAAAGTTATGCAGACTCTTATATCAGATGGTGTAAAAGTTGATGCTGTTATTACTGATATTCCTTATGGTACAACTGCTTGTGAATGGGATTCTGTTATTCCGTTTGATGAGATGTGGAACTGTATAAAAAAAATCAGAAAAGATAATTCACCAATCTTACTTTTTGGCAATGAGCCTTTCAACAGCTATTTGAGAATTTCAAATATTGATGAATATAAATATGATATTTATTGGCAAAAAGAGCGTGCAACAAATATTTTCCAGCTAAAAAAACGCCCGGGGAAAGTCATTGAAATAATAAATGTTTTTTATAAAAATCAATGTACCTATAACCCGCAAATGACGGATTATACAGGTCCAAAAAGAACAAATAAGATAAAAGACGGCAAGCTGGGTGTACTTGTTGATTCTCAAAACAGAAAGCCCTATGAGTATAATGACACCGGGAAAAGATATCCTTTACAGATTGTACAGTTTAAAAGAGATGTGCTAACATCAAATCTTCATCCTACCCAAAAACCGCTGGAGCTTATGGAATATCTTGTAAAAACATATTCTAATGAAGGTGATACCGTGCTTGATTTTACTATGGGTTCCGGAACTACAGGTGTAGCGTGTAAAAATACGAACCGTAAATTTATCGGAATAGAGCTTGATGAAAATTATTATAATATAGCAAAAGAACGTATATTTAACAGCTAAAATATGATTTGCAATACCGTGTCTTTTATGTAAAAATGTGACTAACGGGGTGTTGTATATGAGCGAGCAAAAGACATTAATATTAATTGACGGCCACGCGCTTGCGTTTCGGCAGTACTATGCTCTTGAAAGAACTAATATGCAAACAAAAGATGGTACACCAACATGGGCTGTTTACGGCTTTTTTAAGGCAATATTTGACTTGCTGAAAAATAACAATCTTAATCCTGATGCTATAGGGGTAGCTTTTGATGTATCGCATCACACCTTCAGGACAGAGGAATACTCCGAATATAAGGCAAATCGTGAAGCTATGCCTGATCCGATGAGGATTCAGATGGGTTTAATTTATGAAGGTTTGAAGGCATTTAATATTCCTATTTATACAAAAGAAGGTTTTGAAGCTGACGATGTTATCGGTACTATTTCAAAAAGGGCGTGTGATTTAGGACATAAGGTCTATATTCTGACGGGAGATCAGGATTCTTTCCAATTAATAAGGCAAAACGGCTGTATTAAAGTAATAATTCCATCAAAAGGCGAACTTGTTGAATATGACTGGAATAAGGTATATGAAAAACTCGGAGTTTATCCGGATCAGGTTATTGATTACAAGGCCTTAAGAGGTGATACGTCCGATAATATCCCGGGGATTAAAGGTATTGGCGAAAAGACAGCTGTAAAACTTTTATCCGAGTTTAAAACTGTTGATAATGTCCTTAATAATATTGATAAGGTTGAGGGTAACTCATTAAAAGAAAAGCTGAAAAACGGAATAGAAGATGCGAAATTGAGCAAGTATCTGGCAACCATTGTTCAGGATGTAGATGTCGCTTTTGACTTTGATAAAACAAAAATTGATTTGCCGGAGATATCATCTGTAACGGAATTTTTGCGTTCAATGCAGTTTTACAGCTTTCTGAAGAATATCGAATTTATACTTAAGCTGTTTAATAAAGATGCAGTTGTTCCCGTTCAAAAACCGGAAGAAAACGTCCAGGGCTCTTTATTTGCCCAAACTCAAAATCAGGATACACAAACCGGGCAGCTTGGGCTTTTTGCACAGGCAGTTCAGGCAGAAGTAAATAAAGAGGAACTTTTATTCAATTCTCATTTGATAACTGACAGTATAGATTTTGAAAAAATGGTTACAGTTCTCGGAGGTAAAAAACTTGTTGCTGTAAATATGTTCATTCAGCTTGAAAATGCCGTTGATGTGAAGACATATGGAATTGCTCTTGGCTATAATGATAAATATTCGGCAGGCGAAAACGGTGGTATATCACATACGGAAGCGAAGGATATTTCAGAGGTCTATTATGTTCCTCTTATACACAATATTGATAAACAACTTGATAAAGACTTTGTTGTCTCCGGCTTATCAAAAATCTTCAGCAATCCCGAAATAAAAAAGTGTTTGCATGATGTAAAAAGGCATCTTTGTGCGTTAAAGCAGCTTGGCATAAGTGAATTAAACGGTGTTATTTCAGACACAATGCTTGCTTCTTATATATATAATTCTAATGCCAATTCATCTTTTGATATTCAATGTATGGAGCAAATTAATCATATCTTGCCGACAGTCGTTTCCGACAGTAAAAAGTCATCCTTTGCTGATAATGATATGACTGTTATGACTGATTATGCAGGAGACGTTGTCTCGTCGCTGATCAGGTTAACATCTTTCTGGTTTGAAAAGTTGGATGAGTCCGAGTTGAAAATTTTGAAGGATATTGAAATCCCGTTGGCATATGTTTTGGCAGATATGGAGATAGCCGGAGTGAGTGTTGATGTGGATTATTTGAATAAGTTATCCGCAGAGTTTGATGGGAAACTTGTAAATATTGAAAAACGCATTTATGAGCTTGCAGGCGAGGAATTTAATATAAATTCTCCAAAACAGGTATCTCATATACTGTTTGAAAAATTACAGCTTAATTCAGGCAAAAGGCGAGGGAAAAATAAAAATTCTACAAGTGCTGAGATTCTGAATGAGCTTGCGCAGGATTATGAAATCCCGGCGCTGATTTTGGATTACAGAAAATATTCTAAATTAAAATCAACCTATACGGAGGCATTGCCGGAATTAATAAGTGATAAAGACGGCAGAATACACGCTTTCTTCAATCAGACTGTTGCCACAACCGGTCGTTTGTCCTCCTCAAATCCGAATTTGCAAAATATTCCGATAAGAACTGAAGAAGGTAATAAGATTAGAAGGGCCTTTATCCCAAAAGACAGAGAGAATGCGCTTATTCTCTCTGCAGATTATTCACAAATAGAATTGCGTTTGTTGGCACATGTTTCCGGTGATGTCAATTTAATCAATGCTTTTAATTCGGGTGTTGATGTTCATACTCTGACTGCGTCAAAGGTCTTTGAAGTGCCTGTTGAAGAAGTTACAAAAGAAATGAGGTATAAAGCGAAGGCGGTTAACTTCGGTATTGTATATGGGCAAAGTAAGTACGGACTTGCAAAAGCTCTTAAAATATCGGCTGATGAAGCCCAATCATTCATAGACAAGTATTTCATGACATATCCAAGGATATTATCTTATATGAATGAAAAAGTCCAATTTGTTGAGCAAAACGGCTATGTTGCGTCAATCTTTGGCAGACGCAGGAATTTGGCGGCGGAAATTAACAGCCCGAATGGAATGATTAGGGAATTTGCGAAAAGAGCCGCTATAAATCATCCGATGCAGGGTTCTGCTGCAGATTTAATGAAAATTGCAATGATCGATTTTGAAAAGGCCTTAAAGGATAATAACTTAAAATCAAAATTAATTATGCAGGTGCATGACGAATTGGTTGTTGAAGTTTATAAAGATGAACTGGAAAAAGTAAAAGAACTGGTTTTAAAATCGATGGAGCTAAATCAGCCACTTAGTGTTAAACTATTGATAGATATTAATGTAGGTGAATCATGGCAAGAATCATAAAAATATTTTTTATATTTATTATTTCAATGGTAATGTTTTCTGGTGCCGCATATTCAGAAGGCGAGCAGTCGAGTCTGAGTACTCTTATAACCGCTCAAAATGTTCCGTTTGATCGTTGTTATGCAATTTATAACACCGATAATGTATCCTTGTTTTTCTTGACGCTTGCAGGCATCAATGCAAACAGATTTCAGGTTAATGAAATACAGTCAAAGTCAGGTTATATATTGTTTACCGCGGTAAATAAGCAATTTTTGGCATCAATTTCAAACGTGAATAAAAACCAGGGTTTACTGAGAATAACTCCGGTTGATGGTGTTTACTATTTTCAGCCGGGAATTGTTCTGAATATATTTAAGTTCGTCGAACTTAATGTTGAACAAAAGCCACAGGTAATTTTCTAGTCCAGTTTTTCAAAGGCCTCTTTTACTATTTGTTCAATATTGTATGAACTTTCGAACTTTTGTGTTGACAGCCATATTAAGTATTCTATATTTCCGGCCGGTCCTTTTATTGAAGAGTAGGTTAGGCCTTTAATGGAGTAGTTTAGCGATTTTGCAAAATCAGCAACTTTGGAAATTACTTCTGCGTGTGTATTTGGATTTCTTACGACACCGCCTTTTTCAACCTTATCAACACCGGCTTCAAACTGCGGTTTTATAAGACAAATCATTTCGTGAAACTCAGGTTTCAGTAAAGTTTTTAAATTCCCAAGCACTTTTGTCAGAGAAATAAACGACAGGTCACTTACAAGAAAATCAGCGTACTCATCCGTTTGAGCGTATATATCGTCTGCGGTGCAGATTTTTAAATTTGTTTTTTCAATAGTTTTGACTCTGTCGTCAGAACGAATTTTCCAGTCCAGTTGTCCGTATCCGACATCAACTGCATAAACAAATTTTGCTCCGTGCTGTAAAAGACAATCCGTAAAACCGCCTGTTGAAGCACCGGCGTCAAAACAAATTCTGCCTTTTATCACTGGCTTAAAGGTATCCAGGGCTTTTTGCAGTTTAAATCCGCCGCGTGAGACATAAGGCATAGATTTTACAACGATATCATATTCTTTTTGAGGGTTAATTTGGTAACCTGCTTTTGTTATGTATTCATCATTGATTTTAACGTTCCCTGCAAGAATAGCTGAAGCAGCTTTGCTTTTTGTTTCAAAGTACCCCAAATCTGTTAAATATTTATCTAGACGTTCTTTATTCTGCATTAAACTTGAATATCCTTTCAGCATTTTCTGTTGTTATTTTTGCAAGTTCCTCTGTTGGTATATTTCTTAACCCTGCAATGTATTCGGCAACATATTTAACGTAAGCGGGCTGGTTTTCTTTACCTCTGAAGGGAACAGGTGCAAGATATGGGTCGTCTGTTTCCAACAAAAGATATTCAAGCGGAATATTTTGGGCAACCTCTTTTGCTTTTACGGCATTCTTAAAGGTTACAACGCCGCCCATGGCTATATAAATCCCTTCTTTTATACATTCTTTGGCAAACTCCAGACTACCGGAAAAACAGTGCATAATTGCCGTTGAATTTTTATTATATTTTTTTAGAATTTCCAGAGTATCTCCGTGAGCATCGCGTGAATGAATATTGAGCGGCAAATTCATTTCATTTGCAAATTTTATTTGCTTAATAAAAATTTCTTTTTGAAGTTCTTTATAGGTCTTATCCCAATAGTAATCAAGCCCGATCTCTCCGACTCCTATAATTTTTTTGTTTGATTTAATTATATTTTCCATATCGGAAAGGGTTTTGTCAGTAAAGGTTTTTACTTCTTCAGGGAATACTCCGACATAGCCGTAAACGTCGTCATATTTTTGTATAAATTTATCAACTTCAAAAATATCCTCCCCGCTGCTTGAAGGTACAATGGTAATGATATTTTCTGTCTGTGCAGCTTTTATAGCTTCGTCTATATTTGTCTGACGAAGCATATTTGCGTGTGAATGTGTATTAATTATATATGGCTTTTCCATAAAATGATTATAGCATGATAAACGGCTCCCGAGGGAGCCGTTTTATTAATATCTTTCAAGGTACTTATCCAGTTCCCACTGAGAAACATATGTCCTGAACGAATCCCATTCTTTTTTCTTGGAAGTCATAAATTCTTTAAATATGTGTTCTCCAAGTGCTGCCTGAGCAACAAGCGATTTATCCATATATTCAAGTGCTTCAGCCAAGCTGCCCGGTAACGCATCTATTCTCTGTTTTTTGCGTTCTTTTGATGTCAGTTTGTAGATGTTGCTTTCAACAGGAGCCGGAGGGTCAATTTTGTTTCTTATCCCGTCAAGACATGCCTCTAAAATTGCCGCAAAAGCAAGATACGGATTGCATGCCGGATCGGGTGATCTTAATTCAACTCTTGTAGAAACCCCTCTTTTTGCCGGAACTCTTAACAAAGCACTTCTGTTAGCCAAAGACCATGCGAGGTAAACAGGTGCTTCATAGCCCGGCACAAGACGCTTGTAGCTGTTTACAACAGGGTTTGTGATGGCAGTTATACTTTTTACGTGTTTGAGCATACCGCCAATTGCGTATTTTGCTTCGTCTGACAACTGATATTCAGCATTTTCATCATAAAAAGCATTATGGCCGTCTTTGAATAAAGAAACGTTACAGTGCATACCTGAACCGTTTATTCCAAAAATAGGTTTTGGCATAAAGGTTGCGTGAAGATTATGCTGAGCTGCGATTGCTTTAACGGCAATTCTGAAGGTTGTAACATTATCTGCCGCTGTCAAAATATCTGCGTATCTGAAATCAATTTCGTGTTGACCGTCAGCAACCTCGTGGTGAGAAGCTTCAATGTCAAAGCCCATTTCTTTTAGTGTGAGGACTATATCAGCTCTTACATCTTCTCCCAAATCTTCCGGCCCAACATCATAATATCCCGCATGATCCTGAGTAGTTGTTGTTATATTGCCGTTTTCATCTCTGGCAAAGAGGAAAAATTCTGCTTCGGGGCCGATATTCATTGAAAAGCCCAATTTTTTAGCGGCTTCCATAACACGTTTGAGGTTACATCTCGGGCATCCCTCAAACGGAGTTCCGTCTGCGTTGTAGACATCACAAATTAGTCTTGCTGCATTTGCACCGTCTTTGCTTCTCCAAGGTAATATTTGGAAACTGTTGATATCGGGGTGGAAGAACATATCTGATGTTTCAATGCTCCTGAAACCTTTAATTGATGAACCGTCAAGCATTATTTCATTATTCAGTGCTTTATCGATATGCTCAGACGGGATAGACATATTTTTAACCTGTCCGTTTATGTCAACGAATTGAAGTTTAATAAACTTTATATTATATTCCTGAATAAATCCTTTGATATCATCTCTGGTAAATTGTCTGCCGTCTAATCTTGTATATTTAAAATCTGTCATATAACCCTCTTTCTTAATATCTCATAACTATTCTTTAACTATATAAATTTTACTGTAAAAGGTCAAGTTTTACGGTGTTAAGATTATATAAAGACGGGGTAAATGTACAGTTTTATTTTGTTTCCACAATTTTGTTATTATCGTCAACGATAACGATAGTTGGCTTATAATTAGAAAGTTCCTTTTCTTCAAATTGGCCATACGCTACGATAATAACCTTATCGCCTTTTTGTACTTTTCTTGCTGCAGCTCCATTAAGACAAATTTGACCGGAATCGGCTTTGCCTTTTATAACATAAGTTTGGAATCTCTCTCCGTTATTCACGTCAAGAATTTCAACTTTCTGCCACTCTCTCATTTTTGCGGCATTTAATAATGTCTCATCTATAGTGATTGAACCGACATAATTGAGATTTGCGTCTGTTACTGTTGCTCTGTGTATTTTTGAATATAAAAATTCTAATATCATTTCTTTCCTCTACTTTATATTTCTTACGGCTTCAACAATTCTTGAAATTGCTTCTTCCGGTTTAAGAACTTCTTTTTCTCCTGTTGCACGGGTTACAAATTCCACGTTGCCTTCGGTTATAGTTTTCCCAACGGTTACTCGATACGGGAAACCTATAAGGTCGGCATCTTTAAATTTTACGCCAGGACGTTCAGCTCTGTCGTCTATTACAACTTCAATCCCTTTGGATTTTAGTTCTTCATAGATTTTGTTTGCAACAGAAACCTGTTGTTCATCGTTTTCGCTAACCGGTACAACCACTGCGTGATAAGGAGCAATAGCTAAAGGCCACTTGATTCCCCATTCATCGTGGTGTGCTTCAACCGCTGCTGCGGCTGTTCTTGTAACGCCTATGCCATAACAACCCATAATATACGGATTCGCTTTGCCGTCTGCATCTAAGAAAACTGCGTTCATCGGTTTTGAATATTTTGTACCAAGCTGGAAGATGTTACCAACTTCTATCCCTCTTGTAACTTTGAGCGGCTTTCCGCATTGAGGACAAAATTCACCGGCTTCTACCAGGCGAATGTCAGCATATTTTATTTCTCCTGTTCCGAGGTCTGACAGGTTTGCACCAACCATGTGAACATCTGTTTCGTTAATACCGACAACAAAGTTTTTCATGTCTTTAACTGTGTTATCGGCAATTATTGGTACATCTTTCATCCCTTTAGGCCCGATAAACCCGGGTACTGCGTTGAATCCGTGATTTTGCATAAGTTCTGCAATTTCTTCAGAAGTTGCAATTCTTATTTCCAATCCGCCGACTGCGTTTAATAATTTTGTTTCCTCTGCAGCTTTATCAGCTCTTATCAGGGCGATTACGGGCTTTTTGTCTACAATGTAGACAAGGGATTTTAAAATAAGTGTTGAAGGAATCTTTAAAAATGCAGCTAGTTCTTCGATTGTGTGACAGTTCGGTGTAGAAACAACTTCGCATTTGTTGAAATATTTGCAACCGTCAATAACTGCTTCAGGCAAGTTTGAAATTGCGTGGTTTGAATTTGCTGCATAGTCGCACCCGTCGCAGTAGAAAACGTCGTTTTCGCCGGCATCAGTATCTGTAATGACCATAAATTCATGAGAAACATTACCGCCGATAGCACCTGAATCAGACTGAACTGCTTTTGTTTCAAGCCCGCAGCGATTGAATATATTTGTATATGCCTGCCACATATTTTGATATTCTTTTTCAAGGTCATCTTGTGTTGCTGCGAATGAATATGCGTCCTTCATAATAAATTCACGGCCTCTCAACAGACCAAATCTGGGTCTTCTCTCATCTCTGAATTTTGACTGGATTTGGTAAAG
>JAEEGL012951619.1_pt1 | contig 10343 bp, 8 predicted proteins | sample 9134231 | NCBI WGS metagenome assembly JAEEGL01 (sample SAMN16246548, study PRJNA631951) | gut metagenome | biome: gut microbiome; feature: rumen; material: fiber-attached | host: Bos | place: Iran: Karaj | collected 2018-10
CAGCTGGAAGAATGCCTCTGGAACAGATGAAGCCTTTAATGCCCTTATTGAAGCTTCTTATGATTATGAAGAACGCTGTATGCAGGCTGGGTTGCCTCCTACAATCAGCGGCTATATTGATTACTGCAGTGAGAATACAAAATCTTCCGGTTCAAAAGATGGAGTTACCCTTACAACCTTCCACGGTTCAAAAGGCCTTGAATGGAAAAATGTAATTCTCTTAAGCCTTGATGACGATGCCGACGATGAACAGAAATTGTTTAAGTATGATGTTTTTGGAGTTCAAAAATATCATGAGGTTGCTCCGTCAGAATCTGATTTGTATCCTCCAATGATTATTAATCTTATGCCAACAATCTTTAAGGGCAGAAACGTAGTAGACGAATTCGCGGATAAAATAAAAGCATCCAGCCGTTATCAGTCTATCTGTGCAACTTCTCTTTCAGAGACAAAAAGACTTTTGTATGTTGCCATTACCCGTGCTAAAGATAATCTTATTCTCACAACCGACGGCGGAAAGAAAGGCTTGCACATGTTTAAATGCCTTGGCTGTAACGTTGCCGACAGTTACGACTATGAGGATGGAAAGAGTGAGGATTTATTTAATGTAGGACCGGAAGATCACAAACACACATTTCTGTTTGAAAGACAAGCTCTTGAAGACGGAGAAACTTTGCAGCAAACCGAATACCAAAAATATATTCTTGGCGAAGGAAGTTGTGAAGAAGGCGAAGCGCGAGACCTGACACCAAGCAGCATGCCAGGCGGAGAAGTTCAGGCTGAACTGATTGATTGCGGAGTACCAATTAGTGTGGCCGGTTCTTACGAAGCAGACGAGCTTGGTACATGCGTTCACGACATCTTCTGTGTTGCAGACAACAAAACTGATGACCAGATTGCTGATATAGTAAAAGCTTATGGTTTTGAAGAAAATCTTCCTGCGTGCGGGGAAATCAAGAAGTCTTGGAATGCACTTACAACCTGGCTTCAGTCGTCGTTTGGGCCGGCACAAAAGCAATATCATGAATTACAGTTTAAACATAAACTTACAGGCGGACAGATAGTAACCGGAAGCATGGACTTTGTCTGGGAGACTGCAGAAGGATACGTAGTTGTAGATTACAAAACTACAAAAGCGGTCACAAAAGATGTTCTTCTTAACAAAGCCACAGATGTTTATGTTGGTAAGTATAAAGGCCAGATTGAATGCTACGAGCAGGCTCTGGTTGCTGCCGGTAAAAAGGTTCTTGGTAAGTATCTGTACTATCCGATGGTTGGGGTTCTAGTGAAGATGTAATTTTTTCATAAAATTCTTTCTTGGGTATCATAAAATGATAGTGATTACTCATATATTTTATTGTATGAGTAATTATATTCACGAAATTATCGATATAACAATCGAAAGTATAGAAAAGAAAATCAAGTTCGTACAAGAACCATCTAATTCGGAAGATTGTCTTAAAACAGGATTTAGTTCGCTTGAATTTCATAAAGGGGAATTATGTGTTCTTAGTTCTAAGTCCTGGATGGGGAAGTCTGCTTTTGTTTTGAGTCTTATTAAACAACTTGCAGTTGAGAATAAGCAGCCGGTTGGTTTAGTTGTTCCAGGGAATTATGATGATATAACTTTAGGGAAGCGGCTTATTTCTATATGCTCCGGAATAGATATCGGCAAAATTAATTCAGGGGTTTTTAAGCCGGTAGATTTTCAGAAAATAAAAAACACTGCGGATAAATTATATGATTCACCTGTTTATTTCTTTACGGAACCTAATTGTAATTATTCTGATGCGTCAGAATCCATCAAAGATATGGTCCAAAAATTCCATTCAAATCTTCTTATTGTGGAGGGTTTTGATTTTTTTCAGGAACTTGTTGATTCCGAAAAACAGGAATACCGGAATGCATTGGAAAATCTCATATGGAACTTTCGCAGTTTGGCCAATGAGCTTGCGGTTTCAATACTGCTTGTAATAGATTTACCAGATCAAAATTCTGATCGCTTGGTTGAACCGACATTACTTGATTTCAAAAAATACATGATTATTCCCACTATGGCAGATCAAGTGATTTTTGTTTATCGGGATTACATTCATCTTACCAGCGATGGTTGTAATGAAGGAAAACTGATATTTGCCAAAAATGAACATGGGTTTAGAAGTGAAACACCAATTAAATACAAACTTACGACAGGGGAGTTTTTCGAAGAAAAAAAATAAATTCTTTTTCGTAATATCACGGAATGAGAGTGATGCCATGTAATATCTTATATTGAGGTATTTTATGGCAATAAGTATTGGTGTAAATGACTTAAAGAGAATATTAAAGGTAACCCCAACAGAGCAAAATATAATGCTCACAGGGAAGCATGGAATAGGTAAATCCCAGATACTACGAGAATATTATTCAGAGCAGGGTTGCAAAGTTGTTGTTTTATTTCTTGGCCAGATGAGTGATCCCGGGGATCTTATAGGTCTTCCACATTTTGATGAAAAAACTCAAAGAACAGATTTTATGTTGCCGTATTGGTTCCCAACAGATGACAAACCAATTGTATTGTTTCTGGATGAATTAAACCGTGCTCGCCCGGAAGTTTTACAGACAATTATGGATTTGACTCTTAACAGGACTCTTGCTGGAAAACAATTACCAGAAGGAAGTAGGGTTATTAGTGCTGTTAATGATGGAGAAGAGTATCAGCTGACAGATCTTGACCCTGCGCTCGTCAGCCGCTTTAACATTTATGAGTTCAAACCGACTATCCAGGAATGGCTTGTATGGGCACAAAAACAAAATCTTGATTCTCGTGTAATAGATTTTATAGCAGAAAACCCGGATATGCTTGATGGTACAGAATTCAAACGTGAAGATCAGGGGCTTGGGAAAACGCCGGACCGACGTGGGTGGGAAAGAGTTTCCAAAATCATTGCGAACAATCAACCTGATTCCTTAATAAAATCTGTGATTGCAGGAATTGTAGGAATGCCAGCTGCTACTAAGTTTTATGCATCCCTATCAAAAATCCGCTATCTCACTGCTAAAGACATTTTACTTGACTCCTTCGATAAGGAAAAAACAGCTCTTAAAAAATATAAGACGCATGAGTTTGCGGCTTTGAATGATTCTGTTTTCCGTTTAATTGAAAGTGAAACTTACGAAAAATCCGAGATAAAAACTGTTTCAAAAAATCTGACTGCTTATTTTGAGTATCTGGAAACAGAAGGTCCCAGGGAAGCGGCAGCACATTTTGTAAATCTTTTTTCTTCTTCAGGGTATCCAGGTGCAATTGTTTTTATCATTACAAATTGTCCTGAACTTAATAAGAAACTCACGGAGTTTATAAAAACAATATGATGGAATTTAACGGGCACAAAGTATGGAAACTACAGATTCTCTGGGGAAAACAGCATGGGGTGATTTTTATTCCTTCCCCTCAAAAACTCTTTGTTGAAAGAGATGAAATCATCATTATTTCTCTACCTGAAAACTCAACAGAAAAGCAGAAAAATGATTTCCTCAAAACCTCTATGAAAAAAATTCTTCAGAATGAAATCGAAAAGTTGATGCCCAAATGGGAATCCATAACAGGCTTAAAGTGTTCCAGCTGGTATATCGGTAAAAGCAAAACTGCATGGGGATGGTGTAAACCTTCTACTGGCAAAATCATGCTTAATGAGAATCTCATTTATAAACCTAAAGAGTGCCTTGAATACGTTATTTTACATGAATTGTGTCATCTGGATCAGGCAAACCATGGCCCGCGTTTTGCTGCTCTTTTGAATCAATATATACCCGACTGGCGTGATCTTGAAATTTTGAGTAACGGAGTACTTCCTGCTTACAGTAAGTATGAATAAGGCAACTGGGGACTATAGATCATGGACACAAAGGAACGAATTAAACAAATAACAGAATTCTGGTTTCTCACTGAACCGCTTCTCTTTGCCGCTTATTGTACACATGAATTATCTCAGAATGAAAAAATTAAGATTCCTTTCAGAACCGGAAAACGCCGCATAGAATATAATCCCGTAATACTAAAAGATTACTCGGACAAAATCTTATATGAATATCTGAAGATTGAAATAATCCGTATTCTCTTAAAGCATCCCTACCAGCGGCTTCCTACTTTTCCAAACAGAAAGGTAATGACTTATGCAAGTAATATCACGATTTCTGATAGTTATAAGACTACCATTAGATTACCCGGTGCAGGACAATGGCCGCTTCCAGAAGGGCTCTGCTTTGAGGAATACTACAACAAGGTATTTGCAATACTCTCAACGCCTCCTGATGAAAACGCGAACTCTGGTGAGAGTATAATTCCGCCAGAACAACCTACGCTAAATAATGATGAAGATGATGTTGAGTCAGATAATACATACACAGATTCCGACTCACAAACCTCTATCGAACAACTATCCGCTCTTTGGGAAGAAAACGAGGATATCTGCTGCGAAGTCAACAGTCTTATTGAAATTGCAGAATCTTCAAATACCTGGGGAAGTATTTCCGGAAACCTGCAGGAAATCATCAAAGCCAGCAAAATAATTGCAATGGACTATCGAAAAATGCTTTTCTCTTTTAAGACTTCAATTATTTCCAGTAAACGAATCCTTACCAGAATGCGCCCAAGTCGTCGTTTTGCCTTTGCCTTTATGGGTAGCAGATATGACCTTGCAGCAAATCTCCTGATTGCAGTGGATGTAAGCGGCTCTGTTTCATCCAGTAGCCTTAGCCATTTCTTTTCTGTAATCAACAGATTTTTCAAGAATGGCATTGAAAAACTTGATGTCCTTCAGTTTGATCATGAACTAAAAAACAAAGAGCCAATCCCATTTAAGAAGGCAAAGTCAGAAGTAAAGGTTATAGGCCGGGGAGGCACCAGTTTCCAACCAGCTGCAGACTATTACTGTTCTCACCCGGAATATGATGGTCTCATTTATTTTACAGATGGAATAGCGCCGGCACCTATATTTAATACAAAGAGAAACATAGATGTACTGTGGATTCTTACAAGCAAAGATTCCTATAACGACAGCATAGAGTGGATAAAGAAACTGCCACGTAATCGGGCAACCTACATCCCGGGTATATAAGGAGTTTTCCATGGAGTTCAAAACAATAAACGACATACATTTTTCAATACACTCTGTTCTTGTTACTGATGAGCTAAAACGTAAATTCTATGAATGGGTTGCAGGCGACAAGTTTTATACTGTTATAGACTGGCTTTCGTCACCAATTTCCAAAACAGAATTTCCGGATGAAATATCATGGCAGGATGTCCTGGATTATTCAGAAGGAATTCCTTATACAAATCGGAGCTTGTCAGGGACAGAAGGAGATATGCTGAGACTTCTTCGCATGGAAACTGCAGAACACTTATTCGATAAATTCCTGCATGAAGGAATCGATAAATCCATAGCCAAGATTATTGAATATGCCTGGAACGAAAGATTCAATTCCTTTAAACCTGTTGATTATCAGAATTTTGATTACACACTCGAAGGATTTTCCGGCCGCTTTGATGGTAAAAAATTCACCTTTCATGAACAGCAAAAGAAAGGAGTTGCTTTTCTGTGCACAAAAGGAAATGGGCTTCTAGCCTATGATGTAGGTGTTGGAAAAACTGCAACCGGGATTGCTGCTGTTGTGTACCAGATGCAGCATCAAAAATGTAAACGACCCTTAATTGTTGTTCCCAAAGCCGTATATCCAAAATGGATACATGATACAAAAGAATTATTTCCGGATATACAAGTCAATGAACTGGAAAATCTTAACAAAGATGTAATAGATAAACTAAGAATGAATGCGATTTTCTCAAGCAGTAAAGAATATTATCTGCTTCCAGAGAAATCTATCTCTATTTGTACTACAGAAGCTCTTGAGAAAATTTATTATGCTCAGGAATTTATTTATGGCTTCCTAAGTGTAACAACCGGTAATATGATTTCACAAAATCGGCTTGCAAAAGAATTGCTTGCTCCAGGAGGCGCTACTGATGAAGAATATGTTAATTGTAACAAGCTTGGTATAGACCTTGTATTAGTTGACGAAGCTCATAGATATAAAAATCTAATAAGGAAAGCAGCTGGCAGTTCATCTGAGTTTACAAATCTGGGTTTTGGTACAAGCTCCTCGCGGGCAATAAAAATGCTTGCACTTACTGAGTATATACATCTATACAATCATGGAAAGAATGTCTTTTTTCTTACTGCCACACCTTTTACAAATTCTCCCATGGAAATATATTCTATGCTCCTTTTTGTAGGCGGACTGGAACTAAAAAAAATGGGCTATCGCACAATTAATGATTTCTTGAATGAATTTGCAGAAATAAAATTTGAATGGACAGTAAACAGTAAAAATGAACTTGTTCAAAAAACAGTAATGAAAAGCTTCCGTTCTCTCTATGCTCTTCAGCAGATTATCCAGAATTACATAGATAAGGTAGATGCTGATGAGGCAAACATCAAGCGTCCGGAAAAAGAAACCCATGTTCTGAAGATCGAAATGACAGAGCTTCAGCAAAAAATATGTGAAAGGGAAATAGAACGTATAGCACTTACTCATTCTCTTGGAGATATTTTTAAAGGCATGAATAATCTGCGCATGAATATGATTTCACCAGCGCTTGTAAAAGAAAAATATACAAAAAGAGAAGGAATCAAAATCCCAAACCTGGGCGAAATGGTAGATAGTTCCCCAAAGCTGCAGATTGTTTGTAATACCATAGTATCCGTTTACAAACAGCGGCCCGAATGTGGACAGATAATCTATCTTCCTCGCGGAGTTAAAGAATCAACCTCTGTAAAACAATACTTGATTAGTAAGGGCATCCCTGCAAAAGCTATAGCAATGATTAATTCAGGGACGACAGAACTTCAGAAACAGCGAATTACTAATGCCTTTAATAATCCTGGAAATATTCTTAAAGTTTTGATTGGTTCAGAATCCATAAGTGAGGGAGTAGACTTAAATGGGAATACTCTTGCGCTTTATAACTGTATGCTTGGATGGAATCCTACGGAACCCGTGCAGGTAGAAGGTAGACTCTGGCGACAAGGAAACAGACAGAAAAAAGTCCATATCGTATATCCTCTTATGTACAATTCCATAGATTCCCTTATTTACCAGAAACATGATGAAAAGGTCAGTCGAATTGATGCCATCTGGAGTTATCGTGGGGACCGGTTAAATGTAGAAGATATTAATCCAGCAGAACTTAAGTTTGATCTAATAAAATCAGCCGATATGAAAGCCGATATCATGCTTGAAGCAGAACTGGTTCCTCTAAAAAAGCAGATAAGAATTATTGATGAAAGTTTTGAACTCATAAAGACTGCAGAAGTGCAAAAAAAACAGTTTGAAGAAGAAGTAGCAGCACTTGAAAAGCAGATAGAAGAGTTACAAAAATATCGTCAGAAAGTGATTGATGAAGGCCTAAAGCTCCCTGAAGGGCTTCGTCCTCTTAATGATATCATAGTTGGGAATGTTGATTCAGAAATCAAGGATAATAAGAATGAACTGTCCACAAAACGTCGTAATCTTACCGCAATAAGTAATAAACTTCAGAAGAAATTAGTTTTCACTCTTGGCGAAAATTTCACAGCAGAACAAGAGAAAGATTATTTTACGCAGCTTAAGAAACAGAAAGCAGATATAAAGCGCCAGATAGAAAAGGTTAAAGGCAAAAAAGATGCCCTCGTTCGCCTCCTTCAAGCCCAATACGAAGCCGAACAAAAAGCCGAACTCCATTCTGTTCCCAAACTGACAGAAGAACTTACAAAGAAAATTCTTGGGGATACTGATTAAGTTTTTGTCTTATTAAAAATCAATCGAAAGGCACACTTTAAAATCTTCTTCATGCATTCGAATTACATCTTTAAAAGAATACATCCAATCGTCTATGAAAACCACATGCATAAAATAATGGAATAATACCTTCTGCTGTTCTTCGGTGAAATGGTCTTTGTAAACTTCGAAGTTCCAGTTTAAGTTTTCTGCAGGATCATGAATATCGTCTAAAATATACGGATAATCAGCACTGCGCTTTAATGAATAGTGATGAAATGTTGCCCGCTCACTCATAAGCTTTTGCATTTCAAGTGAAGCTATATCTGTTGCCTGGCTGCCCTGATATTCAATGTAGCCGTCAATATCCCAGTTTTCAAAGAAGGAATCTTTCTTAGCTAAGTCTTGTAATGATTTTGAAAGTGTGGTCAGATAGTTTTTCAATTCGTCAGTCTTCTTCCATATCCAGGAATTAACATCCATTATTTTCTGAATATTTTCCTGGCTCCAGTCTAAAGCATCCATTGAAAAAGTTCTCTTTTCCAGAATATCAGCTATCATGTCATCTCGTAAATGCCAATTTGGGAATCTTCTGAATTCTGAAATAGAATGATTTAGCGTAACTTGTACATACGGATAAAAATCCTTCCCTGTACATTTCATTAAATCTTCATAGCTTATAATTCTGTTATATTCGAGGAAATGATTTAAATAGCTGCAAAGTTGGAATCGTTTTGCATTATCATCATCTTCATAATATCTTGAATCAAAAGTCTGATTAATTCTTACCTTAGAAAGCGGCATAAAATCACCAGTTTCAGAATCAAAAACGAGCTTCCACAAATCAAGTTCTTCAGAAGCAAAAAATGAAAGGTCATCCCAGAACTTATATTCTTCTTTTTCTTCTTCAGACATTTCATCTTTTGAATCAAATATATCAATGATATCTTTCTGAAAAACATAAGTTCCGGTTATCTTAAAACCATGAAGAAAAGTCATACCTTCTTTTTCAAAACGTGAGAGAGTTTTGTAAACATGATTAATTTGTTCAAGCAACTGTTTCTGTATTTTTGAAAGTGCAGTATTAAGTTCCTGTAATTTTTCTGTCCTTTCTTTAGTCCATTTAAATTTCTCGTTCATTTCATCCCGACGAAGAAGATACTTAAGCTTCTTTTTATCTACAGAATTATGGAATAACATAGGCGACCTCCTTGTTTTAATCATCTGGCATTTCCGGATTATCCGGATGAAAATGCTTCTTGTGTTTTATAGTACAGTTGAAAGTATCATAATCATCAAACTGAATATCCCGGTCTCTGTTATCTCGCTGAAACCAGCCAGCAGTTAGATCCATACGAATTGAAATCATATTACTGCTAAAGCCCGGGATATCTGTAATTTCAGAAAAATCTTTAAGCAAGCCATAAGGATGTTCATACAGGTATCTAATTCTTCTTGAGTCGCGATTTACCAATTCATCCTGAGGATTGTTGAAAATCAACTCCATTACACAGGTAAGATCATGCCATGGTTTGCCGTCTTCGTAGTCATAGCAGATAATTGTTTGCAAGTCTTCAAGCATGTTGAATGGTATTATTTCCAAAGTCTCCCCATCGAGTGGAGAACCATTGATCCTACAACCGTAATCGTTTTTATACATAGATACCCCCTGCAAATCTTATTCTGGTATTATTTATGGTTCATCACTTGTGTTTTCATCACCACAACATCTTGGATGATAGTATTCAGAGTTTGGATGTCCGTTTGGATAGCTTCCTGTCCAATACTTCAATTCCCATTCTCTCTTATCTTTTTCAATCTTTGTGCCGCACTGTGCACAGTAGTGATTTTCACTCTTGCAAATGTGAAATATCCAGTTTTCTTTTGACATAAATACCTCCGTAAATTCTTTAATTGTTAGTTTTTTTACACATCACTCTCGAAATTTCTTGTAGAAGATTTTTTCTTAACTACAACAATTTGGGGCCTTAGTGATTGCCGTTCCTCCTGTGAACAAGAATCATCTTGTAGTAATTCACAGTTTTCAAACAAAGACTTTTCTGTCTGAGAGAGACTTCCCATTACAAATGCCCAGGTTACTTTTTGTTCGAGGAATTCCATATTTTTTGTATCTGTGATGTACATCTTTGCTTTATTTGAAAGATTTGTTTCTTCTACAACCTTAGTCCCATAATTCTCATGTTGATTGGATTGCTTTCTGTTTTCTTTCCTTATGTTTGCTGTATGTTCATATTTGTTTTGCAGATAACCATAACAATCCAGAGGAATATTTTCTGAAACAAAAATATTAGGTGTAAAAGAAAGGGGATCTCCTCTAAAATCAGAAGGAGTATAATTTCTTTCTATGTAATTACGTATGAAAGAAAAGAAACGAGGCTTATGAATGTTTTTTTTATGACAATATTCTTTCTGAGAAAAAGGAAATTGTTCCATTGTGTAAGAAAGAATTGGTGCTTTACAAACAGCATTCATTATCACAGTAGTTGTAAAACTTTTTTTCCCTTCATCTTCGATATATTGAA
>JAEEGL013999002.1_pt1 | contig 10343 bp, 8 predicted proteins | sample 9134231 | NCBI WGS metagenome assembly JAEEGL01 (sample SAMN16246548, study PRJNA631951) | gut metagenome | biome: gut microbiome; feature: rumen; material: fiber-attached | host: Bos | place: Iran: Karaj | collected 2018-10
CGGCAATTGTTCATTGCCACGGGACGAATTCGCTGTTAAAAGCACCTTCGCGGTACCACCCATGTTCAGGAAACCACTATAGTTACCTGCTCTTGTTCTCGCGCTGTAATGCCGCCGCACGCATCTGCTTAATCAGTAAAACCGTTTTCGACAGAAGCTCCAGTGTTGAAATTCATCCTAGCGCCCTTCGGATCGTGCTCTCAGCCCAAGACACGACTCTCTGTTCCGGCCAGCAGTAAGACTACTTACGCACCTTCATTGCAGAGCACTATTTTACATACTTATATTGGAGAAAGTCAAGTTTGGCGAGGGGTTCTTATACGTTGGTGTATTTTTTGTGCAGTAAAACCCCCGATTCACTACACAAAAAACTACACTTTCGCGAAAAGTGCAGTAAAAAGTGTAGTAAATCACCCGATTTACTACACTAATTTCGCACCCGTTCATTTACCTCGCGAAAGCACCCCTCACAGATACAATACTGTAATGCACGGATCGCCGATCGAATCGAAACCTTCAGAACCGGGGAGGTCATCTAATCCCAGCTGCGAGATGATGTCAGGCTCAGTAACATCAACCCATTTGCCGTCGATCTCAATAAAAGAGCGGCCGGGCGCCGTCTTCGCCTCGTAATGCGCGGCATATTTGTTGGTGAGTGACCACACTGTGCACTCTTCGGATTCACCTTCGAAATAACCCGTTCCGGGTGTCTTAACGACGACTGTAAAACTCTTCACGTGGAGATGTTCATCGAGCTCCACCGTGTGATAACCGGCATACTCAAATGACCCGCTGACAGTCGCCAGAACTTCTCCAAATTCACCGTCAAGGACCTGGATCTCGTAATTCTGGCCGGGTACCTCGGTCCAGAATCCAATTGCACCGATTGTGCCGCTTTTGTTGTAAACAGAGGCATATGTAACATTGTTACAGCTGTTTATCCGGTCCGCTGTGACGTGGTCAGGGTCTTCATTCTGAGCAGCGATTTCAATGAGATCAGATGAAGGCAGAATAACCTGGTCGTATCTGCCATAAGAGACTCCGAATTCGTAATCTCTGGTGACGCTCATGGTGTAAAGTGCCGGGATCGCCATATCGAAGGACACCCAGTAGAAACCCATGTTGCCCCAGTATGTTCCGAACGAATTCTGGACGAGCCATGCGCCGTCACGGCTGGCAGGTGTCTTAAATCCTTCGGCAGGGAAATTGTCATCCCAGCCGACGATTACCGCAACGTGATCCACATCGGTTGCGTTGTCCGCATAATTCTGTGTGTAATAGCCGTTAACCATCTTACAGTCTTTCTTGTAGTTGACAGTAAGACAGACCGCACCGAAATTTTTTATCGCATCCTTGACCTCATCCTCCGACACTTCATAAACGCCGGAAACTTCGCAGTTGTAACAGCCGATGACATTGGTCTCTGAAATGAGATATCCGTTCAGAGGATCAGCGCACATAGCGCCCGTTACCTGGTCGTAACCTCCGCCTAAATCAGTGACGCTAGCGTTGTAAACATAGTACTTTTCATCGTCGAAAACCATCTCGCCGTCTTCGCCCGTCTCCGGAACCTCATAGATCCTGTTGATTATGTCGACAGGATTAAGGTCTATCAGTTTGCCGTGAACCATAAGGTAATTTGTCTGGATCGCAGAAACCGATGCGTAGGAATAGCATCCGCCCATGCCCTGTTCCCTGACAGGAACACCGTAGCATTCGTTGATCGAACAGTAACTGTGCTCAGGATCTGCAAACGGAGTAAAGAACTCTTTGTCGCCCTGTGGAAACAGTTCATCAGTGTCTTCGACAGGCACCTCAGTCGTCTCAGGAGTACCGGTGGAATCCTCTGTTTCTTCTTCGGAAGAACCGATGTTAACGTTGCAGGCGGTTGAAAATACAAGAGTCAATGCTACTGCGGCGGTCAATACTTTCGGGAGTTTTAAATGTTTCATGATAGTTTTGCACCGCTGCGCGCTGCCTTCTCCTTGTAAAGTGCTTCGTCTGCTTCGCTCAGAGCAGTCTGGAAATCTTTGAGATCGCCCGAATAGCCGGCATATCCGATGCAGGCAGTGAGTTCATATTTTGAGCCCGCCTCTTTGTTTAAGCGGATCAGCGTATTCTTAATGTCATCGCACAATGTCTTTACGAGCTCCTCGTCGGAAGTCTTGGCGATGATGATGAATTCGTCGCCGCCGTATCTGGCAATGAATGTCTTGAGTGTGTTCTCGCCGCACGCAAATTTGAGGGCATCGGCCGTACGTCTTAAGGCGTTATCACCTTCAATGTGGCCGTACTGGTCGTTGATGCTCTTGAACTTATTGAGGTCGATCATGAGTACATAACGGGTGGTTTTATCCGTGCCCTGTCTGGAGTGCTCGCTTGTGATGTATTTCTTGAGTTGTGTTCTGTTGTTGAGTTTTGTGAGCTCGTCTATAGATACCTGGTCATTAAGTCTGATGACATAAACATAGAGCATCATGATAGAGCACCCGAAACAGAAGAGCGGTGCCGAGAGCCAGATTACCTGCAATATTCCGAAGAATGAGATTATCAGAGGATAGATTGCACAGGCAATATACTGACCTCTGACGGCGAAATTTTCACTGCGCATCGCCCTGATAAAGCCCCTTACTGAACTGATAATGATGTAGAAGATCGGAACCGCAAGGAATACAACATAATAAACCGGTGTCACGTTGCAATTCTCATCCATAACCACTCCGGGGAACAGGACGAACAGAAGAAGCATGACGACCGTTTCTGCCATGGCAGGAATGAGCGTGTAAACCCTTACTCTCGCCTTGACCAGATATTTCTCGCCCTGAGACAACTCAACGTAAACGAACCAGAAGCCGGTCAGGGCACTGAGCAGCACGGCATTTGAATAATTGACGATAGATGCCGATAACTGATTATGCGGAATGTAATCAGCGAGAATCAGTACCCATACAATATCACTTACAAAGTACAGTATGTGGCAAACCATGATATTGATGAATAATAACTGCTTTGTCTGTCTGCCGACAGATCTCATCTCGCGAAAGAACATCATCGCGAAAATAATTATGCAGATAATATTCGCCTCTACATAAAAAAATGTATAGTTCATTTCCATAAGGGGAATTATATCACGGTAATTTGATATATATTGTTAAGCGCCTGTAGACTTAATGTGACTTTTAATGTCGGCAGCCTTCTTCTTGTGCTTATGCTTTTCTTCGTACATGGCCTTGTCGGCGAGCTTAACATACTTCGAGAACAGCTGGTAATCGTCGAGTCTCTTCTCCTTCTTGTCTTTCGAAGGGTTGGCAATATGGACACCGACACTGACGACTATCTCGTAGTGCTTGTTCTCGGTCTTGGTCTTCGCTGAAATGTAATCCCTGACATTCTTGATATAGTCATCGGCTCTGAGCTGGTCATAATTCTTAGCGAGGACAACGAATTCGTCGCCGCCCGACCTGGTGCAGATCTCATCGTCGCCTGACACAGCCATCATTGCTGACGCGATCGCCTTTATTGCGTAGTCGCCTTCATGGTGACCATAGTTATCGTTTATCTGTTTGAGGCCGTCCATGTCAATGATTATGACCGCGAGCCCCTTCTTGTTCTCAACACATTCATCGAAGAAGTTGCTGAAGAATTTCTCAACACCATATCTGTTATAAAGACCCGTAAGCATATCCCTGCTGTACAGGAATTCCAGTCTGTTTACTGAAGACTGCAGATCTCTCTGGATCCTTCTGTTCTCAAATATCATTCCCAGGTCAACGAGCCATGACTGCTGCATATCCTGCTCTTGGAATTCAACGTCCGGATTAACTATCAGATAACCCATGTAATACTGCAAATGGTGGATCGCAAAGATGTAATACGGATTGGGATCTTCGAGCAGTTCTTTGGGAAGGATATTTTTCTTGCGGAATGTCTGCGTCGGAACATCCTTGTCACCGATATAACCGGTAACAACTGTCATGTCTTCATCGACCTTCGAATAATCGCTGCCGACGATCCTCTGCTGGTCCCATCCGGGTGCCAGGCAAAGGAGCATATCCTTATAACCTGCGTTCCATTTAGCATTCTCTCTTACCGCCTCGAAAAATTCAGGCAGCGTCTGAGCAGCTGCAACACTCAGCATCAGGTTCGTTGTTGACTGTGCAATATTCGTAGTGTTCTTCAGTCTCCTGAGATAGATATCTCTGACATCCTGAATATTATCGGCAGTCACAGGTTTGCATCCGCATGACTGGTTAGGCATAAAGTCAGCCAGAATACGGATCGTCTTCGGAATTTCCTTACCATCGAAAATCTCAGTAAGAGCCAGAACAGCAGAGTAACCTGAGTTATAGAAAGGCTGTCTGGAAGTTGTAATTGTCGGGAAACCGTTTAACGCATCATCGACTCCGTCAAAGCCCGTAACGATAAGATCATCAGGAACTGTTATTCCTCTTTTCCTGCACGCGATAATGAGACCGATTGCGCTGTAATCGTTCGCGCAGACGACCGCATCAGGCAGCTTCTTACCGTTCTTTTTGCAGTTCTCGAGTATGTAATCGAGCGCATCATCACCACAGTCACGCCAGAGTGTTCCGTAGTATACCTTCGACTCATCGAAATCAATATCGTGACCCATGAGAGCACTCTTATAAGCTTCGAGTCTCTCCTGCGTGTAATACTTACCGGGAATACCTGCGAGGTGGTAAATATCCTTGCAGTTATGCTTCTCGATAAGGTGCGAAACTATCTCATTAAATGAATGTGTGTCATCGCACACGATGTTCATGTAGTCGGAATCAAAACCACCGATGTTGATTACCGGCTTATCAGTTTTCGAGAGGATCTGTTTGAGGTGGACCTTAACGGATTCACTGAAGTAAGTACTGATCTTGATGATGCCGTCAAAATCATTCAGATCCGGAATGTCGAAAGAAACATTGTCGCCCTGGTCGTATTTGTTGTACTCGACATAGCTCCTGCCGCTGTATGAATCACTGAAACTGGAGAAATAGATAACCTTAACACCGCAATCCAAAGCTGCAGCATTAATGCCTTTCTGCGTTAATGCGCACATAGGCTCATAAACATGAGATGTAAATACGGCGATCTTTTTCATGATTATCCCCTGAACAAAGTGCTCATAGTTCACCCGAAACTACAATTTTGATTATAAAGTGATTTTATGACTATTGAATTAAGTGAATGTTAATTATGAGGCCGTCTCGCATTTGTAGTTTGTTAATTTAATTGTTAGAATCGTTGGAAGTATTGAGGCAGAGGTATTCCAATGAATAAATATCTGAGAGCTTTGGCAGGAATTATATGCGCATCTTCCGTCGTCTTAAGCGGCGTTACGGTATTTGCGGCAGACGATAAATATACTCCCACAGGAATTGCTTATGGTGAAATCGGCACTTCCATTGAGAAATGGGCCGGTGATAATCCCAACGAATATGTTTCTTTCGTAACATCTGTTTTCGATAAGGATGAGATCCTGTATGAGGGCGCATTCGGATATTATGACCGCGAGAGTAATCTTGCCGCTGACATCGATTCAGTCTACGAATGGGGCAGCGTAAGTAAGCTCACAGTCTGGGTCAGCGTCATGCAATTATACGAACAGGGCAGGATCGACCTCAACGCCGACGTCCGCACCTATCTGCCCGACGGATTCTTCCAAAATCTTAAGTACGATGACCCTGTAACAATGTTAAATCTCATGAACCACAACGCAGGATGGGGTGAATGTACCTGGACGCTGCAGACCGCCGATCCGGCACAGATCGTGTCATTAGGAGACGCCCTGAGAGCTACCGAACCACCTCAAATGTACCGTCCGGGTGAGGTCATGTCCTACTCGAACTGGGGCGCCGCTCTGGCAGGTTACATCGTCGAGTGCATCACGGGTCAGTCCTATGCTGATTATGTGCACGAGAATATTTTCGAACCTCTGGGAATGGAGCATACTGCGATCCTTCCTGACCACAGCGATAATCCCTGGGTTAAGCAACAGCGCGAAAGTCTTATTTCCTACAACTTCGACGGCTCTGCCTGGAACAGCAACGGAAGCCAGCTCATTTACATAAACATCTACCCTGCAGGTGCTGTCACGGGAACAATTTCCGATATGGCTAAATTTGCACAGAGCTTTGTAAGTGACGACTGCCCGCTGTTTGAAAAACCTGAGACACGGGAATTACTCCTCTCACCTTCTGCATATTTTGGAGACACCGACATAGCAGTCTGCTGTCACGGTCTGTGGATCGATGAATATGAGGGCGCTACTCTGACCGGTCACGATGGAGGCACTAATTCATGCTCATCTAAGCTCTATTTCGATATGGAAACAGGCCTTGGCTTTGTCTCCATGACTGCAGGCGGCAGACCTGCCGTTGCATCAATTCTCTTCGGAGAACGGGCAACTTTAGACCTCTCAGCGTATTCTTCTGCCATCTCTAATCCCGGCGGAATCGCAGGCATGTACACGGGAACCAGATCCATCCGCCGCGGCATCTATAAGCTCTACGGTTATCTTAATCTGATGCCTGTTTCTTATACTGCTGATAACACCTACGATGTAGGCGGGCTCGCAACCATTAAACAGTATTCTGACAACATTATCGTAATGACACAGAGCGCTGATTATCCCGGCTACGTATATGAGACCGGTGACGGAACGAAGATAATAACACTGGGCAGCCAGAGTTTTGCTGAAGATAACATGATAATTCCTTCAGCAGTGCTGCTCGTAATATTCGTCGTAATGTCTGCAGCCGGCGTATTCATGCTGCTGTTCAAATTCATCGGACTGATCTCAAAAAGACATGAAGGTTACAAGGGTTCTGTCTTGATCACGCTGTCACAGGTGTTCAGGATTTTCGTGCTGATCCCTCCTGTTGCATTGATCACTAAATACTCCGAACAGTATGGCCTCACACATACACAGGGTTATATCTTCTTCGGTGTCGAGATGGCTTGTTTCCTGGTCTTTGCGGCGACTCTCATCTCTTCTGTTTTGGGACTCATCACAAAGAGCGAAGATGCAGCTCCGAAGTGGAAATACATAATGAGCATCCTGGGCAACATCGTAGCTATTACCATGATGCTGCTCCTCGAATTCCTTAACATATGGGGTATCTGATATGAGCGTTGATTACACAATAACCTACAACATTACACCCGAAGAATACATGGTAATGCGTGAAGCTGTCGGCTGGGGTTTATTCCCGTTGGAACAGGCCGAAGCAGGCATAAAGAATTCCTATATCTGGTGCCTCAGAGAAGGTGATTGCATCGGCGGCCGTCCTATCGGTCTTGGCAGACTCATATGGGACCACGGCTATGTTATGTACATCGCTGACATTATTGTAATGCCTGAATATCAGGGCCAGGGATTGGGCCGCGTTCTCATGGAAGAAGTACTGGCATTCATCCGCGAACAGTTAAAACCCGGCTACCGTTTCATGGTTTCACTCCAGAGCGCGAAAGGTAAAAATACCTTCTACGAGAAATTCGGTTTCATCTCAAGACCGGACGAAAACCACGGCCCGGGAATGCATCAGTGGTTCTCAGCATAATAACCCCACATTCAAAATTGTGAAGCTTAATCAGGTCCCCTCTCCCGGGGGCCTGTTCTGTTTGGTAAGTTTCCAAAAGTCAAAAATACTTGAAACACCTTGTATAATCAGTTTTTAGGATAGATTTTTAAAGCATACAAGGAGTATGGGGATGTATATCAAAAGTGGAAAGATCGGTTTATTCAAAACCGTAAATGCACTGATTATTGCGATAGCAGGATTTTTCGCATTCGGCAACCTGTTATTCTCAGTCTTCACGCTTACTTCCGAAGAATTCGGAACAAACTGCCCGACATGTGCAGCAGCGCTGAAGATACGTGCAAACACCTTAGGCACATGTCCCTTCTGCGGAAAAGAGTTATTCGTGCCTTATTCAGTGCAGGAAACGACGGGGAATAAAAGCTGAATGGTACTACGAGATCTACTACATCACCGGCAGCGACTTGAACAAAGCCGACGGCTGGATCCGCTGACAGTTAAAGTTCTATGGAAAACAAACACCGTCCGAACGCGTTCCAGATGGTGTTTTATTTGCGCAAAGGTGCGTAAACACTGCATTTCAAGCATCAATTGATATATAATCAGACATAAGAAAAACATTTCAACTCGGTTTCAGGAAGGGCAGATAAGATATCCTTAAAAAGGAGAATGCTCATGAAGATTTTAATCGCAGAAGACGAGATTTCCACAGCGAAAGCGCTGAAGGTAATATTGGAAAAATCAAAATTTTCCGTTGACATCGTTCACAACGGCAATGACGCCTGGAATTATATCCAGGCCGGTCCTTATGAGGTCATCGTCCTCGATATCATGATGCCCGGCTTGAACGGCCTCGAAGTCCTCGCAAAACTCCGCGCGAACGACATCAAGACTCCCGTCCTTATGCTCACTGCCAAAGGCGAACTCGAAGACCGCGTAGCAGGTCTCGATGCAGGCGCTGATGACTACCTGCCTAAACCTTTCGCGAGTGCAGAATTAATAGCAAGGGTTAAGGCATTGGGTAGAAGAAGTGAGATATATTCTGACTCAGTAAAGCAGGCCGGAAATCTCATTCTCGACAGCAATAAATATGAGATGCGCGTAGGCTCTGACTCTGTCTCACTCACCAATAAAGAATACCAGCTGATGGAGCTCTTCATTCTTCATCCGGGATTCGTTTTCTCAACCGAACACCTCATGGAAAAGATCTGGGGACTGGATTCTGAATCCTACATCGATGTTGTCTGGACACACATCGGGTTCGTGCGTAAAAAGCTTAAGTCTTTAAACGCTAATGTTGAGATCAAAACGATCCGTGGCGCAGGCTACTCATTGGAGGTAATCAAGTGATAAAGAAACTCCGCTGGCGTTTTATATCCACCGCAATGCTCGCGTTCTTCCTCGTGATCGCACTGATCGCGGGCTTTGTAAACGTCGCATACTATTGCGTGGAAACCAGAAGGATCGATCAGACACTCGATTCCATTATCAGTTACGACGCATATCAGCCGCGCTTCGACGGACACGGAGGCGGCCCGGGCGGTCCCGGCGGCATGGGAGATATGAACCCGATGGAGCCCTTCAGGGCGCTTCCTAACGAAGAAGAAAACTACATGACACGTTTCTTCATCGTAACGCTCGATGAGAACAACATGATCGTCGAATCCTCTCTCGATTTCATCGCTTCCATCGATGAGGATGACCTCATCTCCTACACTGATTCCGCACTGTCCAAAAAAGCTGACAGCGGCTACGTGAACGGCTACCGCTATATGCGTTCCTATGCCGATGGAGCAACGATAATCACGTTCCTGAACTGCGAGCGCGAACTCCAGTCCATGAGAACGATCCTCGCCATGACTCTCCTGATCTCAGGTGTGGCAATTATCCTCGTATTCATACTGGTTCTCCTATTCTCTAAAAAAGCGATCCAGCCGATAGCGCAGAACATCGAGATCCAGAAGCGCTTCATCACCGATGCAGGTCACGAGTTAAAGACACCTCTGACTTCCATCTCCACGAGCCTCGACGTCATCGAAATCGATAAAGGTGAAGACGAGTGGACACAGAATATCCGTTCGCAGGTTAACCGCATGACCGGTCTGGTCGGCGAGTTGGTCGCGCTCTCAAAGCTCGATGAAGTGAAGCCTGTTCCGGCAAAGGAAACTTTCGATCTGTCAGGTGCCGCATGGGAAATCATCGAGGTCCATATGCCTCAGGCAAAGGCGCGTGGCAAAGAAATAATGACTGACATCCAGAACGGCGTCACTCTCTTCGGCGAGAAAGCCTCCATCCAGCAGATGCTCTCGGTCCTCATCGACAACGCCATCAAGTATTCTGACGATAACGGCAGTATCGTCGTTACCATCAACAAGGTGAAGAACAAAACGCGCATCGAAGTCTTCAACACTTGCAACTATTCGACAGCGCCTGACTGCAGCCGTCTCTTCGACCGCTTCTACCGTCCTGACGAATCCCGCAACACCTCCACCGGCGGCAACGGCATCGGCCTGGCGATCGCAAAGGCTGTTGTCGAAGCCCACGGCGGCAAGATTTCCGCGAAGTGCCCCGACGGCAAGTCAATGACGATAACAGTGGAGCTGTAATCCACTCTGCTATCCGCCCTGCAGATTCCAGCATGTAAATTTAGTGTAGTAATCGGCCCGTGTTACTACACTTTTTTTGCACGTTTGTTCACAAGTGTAGTTTTTCGTGTAGTAATTGAACCTATTTACTACACATAATCTGCACGTAGCAAAATACTTCTCTTCGCACGGCTAGTTGTAATAA
>JAEEGL015190698.1_pt1 | contig 10343 bp, 4 predicted proteins | sample 9134231 | NCBI WGS metagenome assembly JAEEGL01 (sample SAMN16246548, study PRJNA631951) | gut metagenome | biome: gut microbiome; feature: rumen; material: fiber-attached | host: Bos | place: Iran: Karaj | collected 2018-10
AGGACAACATCCCGCGCGTCCTCCCCAAGGCCGTGACCGCCGAGATCGACCGCACCACGTGGCCCGTCCCGACGATCTTCAACTTCATCGAGCGCCAGGGCAAGGTGGACCACGACGAGATGTACCGCGTGTTCAACATGGGCATCGGCTTCGTCCTCATCGTACCGAAGACTTCGCTCCTGCGCATGAAGACGGTGTTCAAGAATATGCGCCAGCCCTGGTACCAGATCGGCGTGATTCGCGTGCGCAAGCCGAACTGGCCGCAGGTCATCTTCTCGAAGTAGTCCCCTCGCCGGCGTCTTGACTGTCACGTCCGCATCGCCATTGAAATGGCAGGCGTCGGCCGTTCAAGCGCCGCACGCGACAGCACTTCCAGTTGACTGAAGGAGCAGCACCGACCGTATTCGGCTCGCCGGCAATCCCGTCAGCGTCCCGAGCGCGGCGCGATAGGCACCCATCTGAGACGCGTATGTCCGGCACATCCGCCGTTCAAATGCCTCGGCCGATTCGCCGGATTTCAGCGCATTCGTCTTGAAGTCGTAGATGACCGCCGCGCGTTCCGCCCCTTCGCCCGTAAAGACGACGCGGTCGAACTGGCCGGTTTCCCACTCTCCCCTGTCGCCCCTTTGGCGATAGATCTCGTAGCTTTTCTCGCGCCAGACCGTCGCTTCCGGACTCGGCTTCGCAAAAGCGACACGGAACGCCGGCGGCAGACCGGCAAGCCCCCTCTCGTCCACCCACTCGATCGACTCGTATTGTCCGTGAATCTCCACGCCCCTCTTCGCCGCCTCTCCTGCGCTCTCGGAGAAGAGCTCGGACGCCGACACAGCAGTTAAGTCGCGATGACCGGACGAGGACGGCGACACGCGCTCGACCGTTTCCGCCGGCTTGTCATGACGCCAGGGCTGACGCTCGGACTGAACATCGTTTCCGACGGAAGATGAATCTGGCTTGACGAACACCGGTTCGACGCCCTGCTCGAAGACAACCTCGAATCCGTTGTCCATCTTGCACCTCGGAAAGTCCGAAACGGCCGAGGCGATGACGTCGCGGAAGAACGGCTTCTCCGCATTGCCCTCCGCCAAAGGCATGATGACATACATCGCCTTGCGCGCACGCGTCAGGGCGACGTAGTACGTGCGGAGATTCGACAGAAGACAATCGTCCGCCATCTCGTTTCGCGCCTTCTCAGTTTCCGGATTCAGCGCCGCCTCGTCCGCCGACAGATGCGGCAACACCCAGTTGCCCTCGGCGGCATAAAGAAGTCCTTGATTGCCGGAATCCGCAAGCCACTTCGTTGTGCCTTCGGCGAGCGGAACAAATACGCGGTCTAGCGTCAAGCCCTTTGAGCGATGAATCGTGAGAATCCTCACCACGTGCGAAGACGTTCCCTGCTCGCGCTTGGACGATGCGGCGAGGAACGCCTCGAATCCATCGACCGAGAAACGGCTGGCGTTGCGCTGCTCGTATGCGACCGCCACCCCGACCATCTCTCGAAGACGCTGCTTCGAGAGCGGGTCGAGGCCGACCGCATCCTCCGAGAGCGCCTTGCAGCACTCCTGAAGCGTACGTGGAAGTCCGTGGTGCGAAAGGCTCGCCGCCACGGCGCGCGACACGTAGGCCGCCGAGAGTTCAGCACCCTGCTTCTGCGGGAACAGCGTCGAACAGATCGGGAACAGCCGGCTGACCGACTTCCAGGCGAAAGTGTCCTCGGGATGCTCCGAAAGGCGCAACAGGTCGACAAGGGCGTTCACGACCGGCACATCCGAGACGGCGCTCATCCCCTCCCACACGACCGGGATCCCCTCCGAACGCAGACGCTCCGCGATTTCGTTGCCCTCATCGTTCCTGCGCACGAGGATCCCGACCGACTCGGTGCTGCCGACGGACTCGTGTGTCGACCAGATGCGCTTCAACTCGTCCGCGAGCGCCGGCAGGAGCGCTTCCATGTTCGCCTTTCCCTCTGGATCAGGGACGCCCAGCACCTTGACGTAGTCACCCGCTTTAGGACAGCCGTCCTTGGCGACCGGCTCATGCTCCTTCCAGCAGTCGCCGGAGAGCCACCGCTCGATCGCCTTGGCGCGTTCAGGCGGCAGAACGCCACGCGTGCGAAGGCACTTCTCCCCGAACACGGCGTTGATGAAATCGCAGATGTTCTTCTCATAGCGATATGACGTGCTGCTGTCCGCAATGCGCCCGAACGCCGCGTCCGCAAAGGCACCCCACGACATCATCTCCTTGAACGGCGCGTCGTTTCCGCCACGCCAGGTGTAGATGGACTGCTTGAGGTCGCCGACGGTCATCACCGTCCGTCCGCCGCCCGAAGTGGCCGCCTCCTCGATAAGGGTTCGCAGGCAGTTCCACTGAAGTTCGCTCGTGTCCTGAAACTCGTCCAGCGCCCAATGGTCGAACTTCTCGTCGAAGCGGTACTCGAGATTCGCAAGGGCAAGCGCCTTCTCCGACCCTTCCTTCGCCGCAGAGAGCTTCGTGAAGTCCGAGAACGTCAGCTTGCCCTTTCGGCGCGAATTGCAGTTGTAGATGTCTTCGACAAAGCCGACGAAATCCATTTTGGCCTTGACCTGCTTCAGGAGGCGCTGCACGCGCAGGTTGAACATGTGGCGGATCGCGGCGCGAATCGCTTCGGCGCCATCCTTGCCGCAAGTAAAGACATAATGCCTGCCGTAATAATCGTACTCGTAGGATTCAGCATCGACATTGCACGCGAAATGCAGCATCAGCATCCGGATGCCGTCAGACACGTCAAAGACACCCTTGCTTCCATCATACGACTTGCACAGCCCCGCGAACTTCTCTTCATGCGAAACCGCATTCTTCCTCTGTATCTCGCAGAACGGCAAGCCCGACAAGTCCGGACATTCGCTCTTTTCGGGAATGCCAAGCGCCGCCAGCATCGACTCCACCGTCCAGTTCCGGCAATCAGGGTGACGGTCGTAGAACTTGCGCCATGTATCCAAAACATGCTTGATTTTGGGCTCAAGAACACGCGGCAGATTGCCGTCCCGAGCGGCGGCAAAGACCTTGATGAAAGCCTCAGCCTTCTCGGTGCCCTGCAGAATCACTCGAAGGGCGTCCTGGACTGCCTCGTCTTCGTCCGCAGGATCAAGAACCTCCACAGCGTGCTGAAAGCCCATTTCCAGCGGGAAGTTGCGGACCATGCGCAGAATGAAGCTGTCGAGCGTCGCGATCGTCCCGAGATGCTGGGTGTCGAGCAGGCTACGCAGCAGGGACGCGAACTTCGCCTTGTCCCACGATTCGGAGACCCCGACGAGACCTTTGCAAACTTCTTCCGACTCCTTCTCCGCGTTCTCGTCGGACGACGACGCCGTCCAGAGTCGTTCAAGTATCTTCGTGTAGATCTCCTGCGCGGCCGCGCGCGAGAAGGTCAAGGCGACTATCTTGGCCGGATCGACTTTGTCGAACAGCATCAGCCGCAAGTACCGCGTCGCAAGCGAAAACGTCTTGCCCGTTCCCGCCGACGCCCTGATCAGCAGATTTCCCTCACGCATTTTCAAGCTCCTTCAATTTCTCCTCCTGCCTCCTGAGCCAGTCGCTGGCGTCGCCGCCGCTTCCAAAATCCTTCTCGGGCGAAAACGAGAACATCCGCCCGAAGTCGTACAGCTTGCCATTTTCATCGGCGCGCGCCGGCCAGAAGATGCTGTCCTTGATCCGTTCGATGGCGACACGGGCTGTTCTGAGCGAAAGGCCTGCGTATTCCTTCACGGAAACAACCTTGACCTGATCCTCGGCCAGAACAAGATAGTCATATTCCGTAATTGGCCCGTCGAAACGATCCGGATCCTGCGCCTTCAGGCACGCGCCGTAGAGCGGAAGCTGGACCGTCAGCATTCGCACGGGTTCTCCGGCCTTGTTCTTGGAGAATGATTCCGTCGGAAGCTTCAGTCGGTTCGCGAACTCAATCTGCTTTCCGGATTTCGTGTGAATATGTCTTGAAATCTCCTTGACATTATCCCACGTCTTGTAATCGATGATGCGGAACTCCCTGCTGCCATCAGGAAGAATATGGTAGTCGACACGGTCAACAAATCCCTTGATTGAGACGTCCAGTTCCTTGAACGGCTTGGCAAAGTAAGGGATCTCCGTCCCTTCGACAAGCCATCCTTCCTTCGCCCATTTGGCCTGGGTCTCCGCGAAACGCATCAGTCGCTCACGGGCCGACTGCAATTGAAGGAGGACGTTCACCGTCGGATGCGCGCCGAAACGCTTGATCTCCCTGTCGACGATCGCATCCAGAGCCTTGGCAATGGACGCTTCATCCGCCAACGGATCGGTCTTCTGACCCTTCGCAAAGCGTTCCAGGACGAGATGTACGAACGTACCGTAGTCGTCGAACCCCAGCTCCTTCTTCTCCTCGTAGCGATCCCCCATGCCAAGTCCGTACTTGAGGAGATACTCAAGGGGAGACTTCAGGTAGGTGTCGATGGCCGAGGGCGAGAGATATTCCCCCCGCCCTTTGGCGTCCTTTTTGAGCGGGACTTCGTCAGGCAGCTGCAACCGCCACGCCTTTGAAACCATTCGCGGCGGCGTCAACGCGGTTTCGCCCGCATCGCCGAAAAGGCCTTTGACCCGAGAAGCCAACACATCGTCGGAACACAGGAAAAGCAGGCGGCTCGGACGGCAGATGTCGCCCTTCGCGTTCGTGCGCGCGACGTATGCGCGGACAGCGTGCGGCGCATGGGAGGCGACAAGCTCCTGCAACAGCCAGGAGTCACGCGCAAGACGCGTTTCGTTCGACGTGAGGCCAAGTGCGGCACGCAGTTCGTTCGGAAGGAACGCATGACCGACGACGGAATCCGGAACCGAGCCTTCGTGAAGTCCCGCCAAGGCGATCTTGTCGCTGAGACTCCACACAAGTTCAAGCCACCCTTCGGTCCTCACCACATCCGCCTCCTCGGACTCAAGCGAATACGAGGCCGCACCCAGAAGACGTCGTGCCAACGCGATCCAGCTGGCGTCCGAAAGCCCCAGCTTGCCGATGCCCGCACTCGAAAGCATCGCCAGCGCGTTCCGCACACAGTCCACTGCCTGTACGAACTCCTTGTCCGAACGCGCCCCGCCCAGAGGCTTCTCGGAAAAGATGCGTCCGAGCACGTCACGCAGGAAATCGACGAGCGGTCGGTCTTTCCGCGCCTCTCCCATCCAAGCCAGAAACCCGTTGCCGCAGTCGGCAAAGGCAGCGACCGCCTTTTCGTCGTGCGCATGCAGCTCGGTCTTCGGCAACTCAAGCCGTCCCTCGACAAACGCCGGCAGACAGGCGTTCTGATAGACGTCAAGTCCCTCCAGCACCAGCGAGCGGCTGGACACAAGCCCAGCAGACTTCAACGCCGTCAGAACGTCGTCCGAGCGCATCAGCGCGGCAAAGGACGCCCACGGCACGCCCGTAGCCGCCGGACGCCAGAACGCCAGCAGGTCTCGGAGGAGAATGCCCAACGAAGAGACGGCCAGTCGATTGCGTTCGGGGTTTTGAATCGCGTACCCCTCGTTGAGGAACGCCGCCGAGATCACGGTGAACAGACCGGAGTCGCAAAGCCCCAAAGTCGGCGGCTTCAATCCGGAACCCTGTTCCGGGAAGTCCTTGACCAGTCGCTCCGCGAGCATCTTGTCGTCCGGCAGGCTGGCGATGTCGTCGTCGTCGAGTCCGGAAACAATCGGACGCGCCTCGCCCGTCCAGCACGCGACCTTGGGGCAGCCCCACTCGTCGAAACGGTTGCGGTCGGCTTCCGCGCAGTGGAGGAGCGTCGTGATCCGCACGCAATCTGCATACTGCGCCAAGACGTCGTGCAGCACCAGGACCGGATCCGCCAAGGCAGGAAGGACAATCTCCCGTATCCACGGGTCAAGCGGTGCGGCGGACTTCTTGGCGAGCGCAACGGACGCGAACGGAAGACGCAGCCCATGCGCCTCGAGAAAGGCGAAGAATTCCGTTTCGAAGGACGCAAGCTCATCCCAGCGCGCCTTGTCCTCGCCCAGCGCAGCCTCCAGCACACGGGCCGCAGCCTCGTTCTTTGGCACATCCTGCATCAAAAGTCCCTTGCCGGCGAGAACGCGCCAGATGTCCGTCATTTGGTCGAGAAGCGCAAACCCGGCATCTGGATCGACAACCGCCTGAAGGTCCATCGTTCCCTCTGCGCGCTGGAACAGGTGCGGCCAGGCCGTCAAGGCGACGCTTCTCTTCTCCGAGAGGAATCGCATGAACATCGCGGCAACTTCCGCCTCGTTCGCCTCTTGCAGCGATTGATCGGCGGGGACGACAAGGCGAAACGGCTGGACGACGCGCGGCGGCAGGATTCCGCCCCAGCCTTTTTCGGCGGCCTTCTTCGCAAGGGCGAGCCGCAGGTTCCTTCCGCTCTGTGCCGTCGGCACGACAACCATCAGATGCGCGAGCGACCGCGCCCCTGAAGAATCGCGTTCGACCCGTCCACACAGCCAGTCAACCACCTCATCGACCAGCTTCCGGCCTGGATTCAGCAACTCGGTCATTTTCTTTCCTCCCGTTTCGTGCCGCCAAGCGAACCTTTTTGCCGCAAGACGAATATATCATATCATATTTTTTCGCTAAGTCAATTATCGCCATTTTGAACATTTCACGCATTCTAGGTGCCATAACAGAAACTATGTGCATCTTTGCGAACAATCAAGCGCCAATCATCTTGGGGGGACGACACTTGCGTGCAAACTTGCGGAGGGCCTTGCGCGCGAGGGACAGTCCGAAATCGGACGCCTCGCGGTAGTGATGGCGCGCGAGAATCCGGCTGGAGCGTCCGCCCGCACCGTGCCTGTAGCACTCGGCGAGCAGGAAGTGGTGCCGACCGCTGTAGGGATATTCGGCCAGATACATCTTCAGAAACGTCGCCGCACGGCGATAGTCGCGCGCCACGCCACCCCCTTCGACCAGCTGCATTCCGAGGTTCCCCGCCGCGATCAAGTTCCCCAGCGCCGTGCTCCGTTCGTACAGGGACGTGGCGCGCGGCGCGTCCGTCTCCCCTCCCAGTCCGTCCACGAGAAGGTTGGCGAGGTTGTTCTGCGCGTGCGGGTTGTCCTGGTCTGCCGCGAGTCCGTACCAGTACCGCGCGAGCGCGTAGTCGCACGCGATGCCGCTCCCGAAGTGAAAGTCATAGCCCAGGACGTACTGCGACCGGGCATGCCCCCGCCAGGCGAGGTAGAGGCGGATTTTCCGCGCGTCCTCCGAGGACGTTCCCCTGTCGTGGATCAGCCCTTCGAGGTACGCGATGCGTTCGGCGTCCGACCACCCCTCCTCCACCTCCGTCGTGTACGGCACGGCGGTCATCGCGGACGCGATGCCGCAGAGCTGGCACGAGCGCACGAACACCTCGTCGCCCGCCGCCGCCGCCGCGCACCGCGCCTCCACCAGTTCGCGTTCGATCTTCAGCGTCATCGTTCGCCCCCCTCAGAAACCCATCACCACGTGGCGGTCGCCCGCGTGCTTCACGGCCGACTCCTTCTCGAGCTCCCCGAGGCGCATGGCGTTGTCCACCGCCGAGCCAAGGTAGTGGAGCGACTGGCGCACGGTGCGGAAATCCCCCGGCGCGAGATCGTCGATCGCGTCCAGGCGCGCGCGCTCCTCCTCGGAGAGCGCCGTGCCGAACATGCGCTCGAAGAAGCGGCGCTTGCCGTCGCCGTCGAGGTAGCCAAACTCGACCTTGAACGTGAACCGGCGCAGCACGGCCGGGTCGAGGTTGTCGAAGAAGTTCGTCGCACACACGAGAACGCCGTTGAAGTTCTCCATCTGCTGGAGCAGCTCGTTGACCTGCGTCACCTCCCACGTGTGGTCGGCGCGGCCGCGGCTCTGGAGCAGGCCGTCGACCTCGTCGAGGAAGAGGATCGCCCGCTCCGCCTCGGCCTCCGCAAACGCCTGGGCGATGCGTTCCTCGGTGCCGCCCACGTACTTGTCGAGCAGGTCCGACCCCATCTTCGAGACGACCTTCACGCCGAGGACCGAGCCAAGGTACTTGACGTACTCGGTCTTCCCCGTCCCGGGCGGGCCCCAGAGGAGGAGGTTCATGCGCGGACGGTCCGCCGCCTTCTCGCCGCAGGCGCGTTCGGACTCGTGGCGGAAGTTCCGCACGGCCTCGACGATGCGGTCCAGCCCCACGTTGCCCTTGATGTTGAGCCCCTCGAGCGAGTACCCCGCCGCGGGGCGGCCCCGTCCGTCCTGCACCGGCGTGTGCATGAGCTCGCAGTGCGGACGCATGATGCGCTCCACCAGGTCCTCGGCGCGGGAGGGGTCGGCGTGGAGGCGCTTCACGTTCTCCAGCACCATCGTGATGCCGCCGGCGCTCGTCTCGTAGCGCTCCGCGAACGCGGCCGCCGCCGCCTCGGGAATGAGCGACCTCATGCCGAGCTTGCGGATGTTGTTGCGCCAGATCGTCTCGCGCTGGCACCGCGTGAGCGCGCGGAAGCGGATGGAGTAGTCGAAGCGGCGGCGGACGGACTCGTCCATCTCGTCCGCGTCGGCGTTGGAAATCCAGATCGCCGGCACCTTCATGCCGTCGAGGATCGAGTTGATCACGCCCTTCTCGGACCCCGCGCGGATGCGTTCCCCCGCGAACATGCCGCTCGTGCGGAGAAGCTCGTCCGACTCGTCCACGACAAGCAGCGTGCGGCCTGCCGCCATGCGGACGTTGAAGATCTGGATGCCCGCGAGGCGCGTGGCGGCCGAGACGTTCCGCCCGTCCGCCTCGCCCTGGAGCAGCTCGTAGGACTTGAACCCCGCCGCCGCCGCAAGCGTGCGCGCGAAGCTCGTCTTGCCCGTGCCCGGCACGCCGTAGAAGAGGATGTTGAGACGCCCGCCGTCGCGGCGCGCGGCCAGCATCTCGCGGAGAACCGCGCCGTCCTCGTCGGCGAGCTTCCCGTAGAACTCCCACGGAAGCGCCTCCGCTGCGTCCGCGCGGTAGTAGCGCGCGTCGAGCGGCACGGCCTCCATGCCCTCGAAGTACCCGCCCAGCTCCTTGAAGTTGAAGTTGTACGCCTCGTCGATGCAGTTGTAGCGGAAGAGGCGTCCTTTCTTGGACAGCGCCGCGGTCACCTCGCCGAACGAGCGGTCGATCGCCATCGCGAAGTAGAGCGGACGGTCCGCCACCGAGACGTCCAGCGGGAAGTCGTCGAACAACGTCGCGTGGAACGCGTAGACGAGCTTCAGCAGGTCCGCCTCCACGGCGTCCAGGCGAAAGAACCGGCACAGGCGCTTGAACCGGCGCTCGAAGCGCGCGTCCTCCTCGCAGGGCTCCAGCTTGCGCAGCAGCCGGTCGCGCAGGATCTTCAGCACCGCACGGCATTTCTTGCGCAGCGGCTTCCAGTTCCAGATGCGCTTGAGCATGAACCCCGTACAGTCGCGGTCCAGCTCGAGCTTCTCGTCCTTCGCCTCGGTCAGGGGCTTCAGCTCCTTCGCGTCAATGTTTCCGCCGATGACGGCGGCAACCTCGTCACGGTCGAGGTTGTAGGCGATGATGTCGAAAAAGTCGGAATCGAAGACGAGTTCGTCGAAGTTCCTGACCATGTTCCACCAGAATCTCACCGCCCACTGCACAGAGGCAGTCCTTGTCACATTCTTGTACCTAGCCATAATTACCGGAGAGGGCGATAAGACGCCACACGTCCAGATCAGCAAGTAGCAAAAACCATGCCAACCCCGATTTACAAGGGATTTCGCAACGTCGGGCTCGGACCGCCAGACGAAAATCGTATAGATGCTATAAATCCTGATAGCAGACGGGCAGGCCCCCATGGCCAGCCCGGTTGGGTCAGCGGTACACTTCCTCCGCCCACTCGTACGGTTCGGAATGCGGCTCGCCACGCGTGGTCTCGACCATGTACCGGAGCACCCGCCGCGCGTCGAACAGCCGGCGGTAGGCGGCGCGTCCGGCTGCTGCCACGCGCCGGCGTTCCTCGTCGTGGCAGTTGAACCAGCCGATGCGGTCAGCCAGCTCCTCCGGCGTGTGGAAGTAGGCGGTCTCCTTCCCCGTGAAGAAACGCTGCATGTCGTTGCCATCGTACTGGAAGGTCAGCACGCCGTTTGCCATCAGGTGCGTGATGCGGTCCGAGGCATACCACTTCCAGCCCTCGAAGCGGTTGATCGAGAGGCCCATCTTCGAGGCGGCGATCGCCTCCTCGTAGGCGCGCCCCACCACGAGCAGCGCCACGTCCATGCCGAAGAGCCCGAAGCGCACGGACGGGTCGATCCGCTCGCCCACCTTTTCAAGCAACGTGCGCCGCGCGTCCGCGAGCGCGGGACGCCCCGCGAAGAAGAGGTCCCACGTGAACTCGGTCTTCACGGAATTGTCCTC
>JAEEGL016052789.1_pt1 | contig 10343 bp, 10 predicted proteins | sample 9134231 | NCBI WGS metagenome assembly JAEEGL01 (sample SAMN16246548, study PRJNA631951) | gut metagenome | biome: gut microbiome; feature: rumen; material: fiber-attached | host: Bos | place: Iran: Karaj | collected 2018-10
AAGAAAACAGTAAAAAAGGTGGGTTGAGAGACCGGAAATCGAGAGTCCGGACCCGCCAAAAATCAAAAAATCAAGAAAAATACGGGTTTACAAACCGTAAATCAAAAAAGAGGATAAGAAATTGAAGAAAAAAGAAATCAGAAAATATACAGAAGAAGAAATCAGGGATGCATTTACCGGATATATGATGCTTCACTCAGATAATGCTGAGATAAAGCTTGCGCTTGAGCATTATACATTTCTTGAAATAAAGGAAGATGGTATATCAACTCAGTACAGTGCAGCTGCGGAAGATGTTAAGCTTTTTGAAGAGCTTCTTTCGAAGATGTATGAAACCCGTGATTTCGGTGAAGAAGAGTTTAAGAAGCTCGATACACTCAGAAACAGGGTAATAGACATACAGGAGCAGATTGCAGGGTTTGCTGACAGATTTGCTATTTATGAATATGTCTTTAACCGCCTTGAGTATGCATTTGAAGAGCGTGATACATATCAGGAAGATCTTGTTTTAAAGAAAACTCTTGAGTTTATATTTGAAACAGATGATAATATGATAGTTAATACAAGGTTGCTTTCTGTTATAGGACAGCTTCCTGTACGTATGACAAAGAATCATCTTTGTGATTTGGTGATGGACGGTTGTAAGGTATATAACGGAAGTGAAAAGAAATCCTTCGATGCATTTCTTATGAATTTAAGGGAAGCTTCGGGTATAGGAGAAATATCGAATTTTCCAGAGTTTTCAAGGTTTAAGGAAGCTCTTGATGAGTTTGAAAGTGCGAATATACGCCAGATAGATAAGGAAAATTTTGAAAGATTGAATTCTTATCTAAGCGATATATCCGGGGATTTGGTGCAGTTTAATGATGTTTATACCATGCTTATAGCTATGATAAACTGTATGTACATCAATTTCCTGGCCAGGGACTACACCCCTGAAAAGCCGGAGAGTGCCGGAGAATATGTGATTATCAGAGGAACCCATGATCTCTTTACTAACGAAGGGTCAGATGTTTGGGAAACATATGTTGATTCCGAGGGAGATGATTACAACAGTCGACTTGAAGCTCTTTCTATGCACTTTGAAGACTTTATGGGAAGACAGGAAATAAATTCCCAGAGAGCAGAAAAAATGTACTCTGTGCTTGAAAGCATAGCTTCAGGACAGGCGGAAAGTTTGGCGGTAATTTACGGGGATACGGATATTGTTAAGATAGCAGATTACATCTCAAAGTTATCCGGATCCAGCGAGTATATGAGGCTTTCTGAAGATACTATAAGTCTCGGAAGGGCAGATAAGAAGGCAGAAGAAGCGATTGATACTGCCGATCAGAGTTATATTGAAAGTCAGGCAGGCACATTTATAATAGCTTTGAAGGATAGGCTTAAGGAAAGTGACAGAAGAGTTAGCCGGGCTATAATGGCTTCTGTTATAGAAAAATTGCCTGTATTCTTTACGGATGCCAAGGAAGTGGCAGGTTACATAAGTGATGCCATAAAGTATTGTGATGATGAGAATGAAAAGCAAGCATGCTTAAATTCAATCATGATGATAGTTGAAAACGGCTGATGAGGGAGGGGTTTTAATGGTTTCATGGAATCCGAAATTGTATGCAAGCGAAGAGGTGAAAAAGCACCTTCGTACTTACAAAAGAAGGATACTAAAGAATAATTATAAGAAGCTACCATTGAAGCAATTCAGGATAATTGCGATTTCATCGAACCCTAATAACTGTTTTGATATTTACTCCAATACAGAGCTGTGGCTTGATTACCACAAAAAGGAAATGAATTTAGAGATAGTAGGAATAGCAGAGTCTGAGGAGATATGTAATGAGCTTTTGCAGGAGATTGTTATGGATATCCTCAGAGAGTATGACAGCTTTGATAAAAATTGTGTAAGAGACTATTTTGAGGTTTGAGTGAGTTTTTTTTAACCAAGGATAGGAGGTTGTTTTGGCAATATTTTTAACCATTCTTAAGGTGATTGGTATAGTATTGCTGGTATTGCTTTCGCTTATATTTTTTATTCTAATATGGGTTTTAGCGCTTCCGACATCCTACTGCGTAGATTTTGCAAAGGGGATGGATACAGAGCCATACCCTGATGGAAAAATGCACCTAAAAGCAACTGTTGCATTGTTTTTGCACATAGTATCAGCAAAGATAGATATACTGGAAAAGAACCGGACGCTGAAAATATACGTGTTTGGTATCGATATAACGAACTTGAAGAGCAAGTTTAAGAAGAGTGACAGGGATGAAGAGAAAGACCCGGTTGAAAAACCCGAGTCGGTCGATGAGGCGGAAACAGCTGAGGAACCCGAATTAAGTGAGAATTTGGAATCTGTCGAGGGAACTGAGCCTATCGATGAGGCGGAAACAGCTGAGGAATCTGAGCCTGTCGAGGGAGCTGAGGCAGATACGGTCGATGAGACAGATTCGTCTCCCGACTCATTTTCAGAGGAAGAAAATACAGAATCCAAAAGAAAAGGGTTGAAATTAAAGTCTGTATTCGGTAAAATCAAAGAAGTGAGTTTAAATATAAAGAAAAAACTTCATAATATCAGCGATTCGTTTTCACACTTACAAAATAAGGGTGACAGCTTTTACTACTTTATCGTAGCTGATGAAACAGGTGAAGGTATTCGATTTGTGGCCACTATATTAGGTAAGATTCTTAAGCACATAAGACCAAGGGTTGTAAAGGGAAATCTCAGGATAGGTACGGGAGAGCCGGATACCACAGGTATTCTCTTTGGTGCCATAGGTTGCGCTTACGGAGTGGGAGGCAAGAGCATAAAAGCCCACATACAGCCCGACTTTGAGGAGGCAGTGCTTGAAGGAAGGATATATACCAAGGGTTATATGGTACTCGGATATCTGACATACCTGGCACTTAGAGTTTACTTTGGACAAGAGTTCAAGGACTTAAGAAAAGAATATGATAAATTTACAAAAGTTTAACCATAAAGGACGGAGGAAATGATCATGGAAAACAATTTTTCAACAACTGTAGGATCTCTTTTTAAGGGAATGGAAGGCATACTTACAACCAAAACCGTAGTTGGAGATGCAGTAAAGTTCGACGACGGAACCATAATATTACCACTTGTGGATGTTACTTTCGGAGCGGGTGCAGGTGCATTTACCGACAATAATAAGAAAGATAACGGAGCAGGTGCTATGGGAGGTAAGATTCAGCCATCAGCAATTCTAGTTATCCAGGATGGAAAGGTTCGTCTTGTAAATGTTAAGAAGCAGGATGGTCTTACAAAGATTATAGATATGGTTCCTGATCTTATGGAAACACTCGGAGACAAGAAGAAAAAGAAGAAAAAGGACGAGAATGAAGTTATAGTTGAGGATGAAGATATATTCTAAAAAATAATTAAAAAATATCTTGCAATACTTAGAATATTTTGTTAATATAGTCATGTTGTGCGACAAAAAAGGCAACAATTAAAGTGAATATACTCTAGGATAATTTAAGGAGGTGTAGTCCGATGGCAAAGTGTTCAGTTTGTGGAAAGGGCGTTCATTTCGGTAACGCAGTAAGCCACTCACACAGAAGAAGCAATAAGATGTGGAAGCCAAATATAAAGAATGTTAAAATCATGGTAAATGGTGCAGCTAAGAAGATGCCCGTTTGTACAAGTTGTTTACGTTCCGGTAAGGTTGAGCGTGCTATTGCACAGCCAAAGTTTGAAGCAGAAAATACAGAGGCTTAATATATAAGATGATAAGATAACCCATCACCATTAGGTGGTGGGTTATCTTGCACGGTGCGTGGAAGGACTCCCTGTACCGTAAGGTGAAGTAGCCATCTTATAACGAGCAAATTATAAGTTAATTCGTAAGTTTATGGTCGAGTGTTAAAAAACACTCGGCTTTTTTTTCGTTGAATTCAACACCTGATTTTGCTATACTTAAATAAGTTTTAGTACTTGTTTGCATATCTTGGGGTTCACTGTTTGTATGCTGATAGATTTTCATGTCCACTTTACGAGGATGTCGCTTCATAATGATAAAAAAACGGTGTCAAAAAAGTGAGATTGCAGAAAGGGGATGTATCATTTATATTTTTGTGCCTCCTTTTATGGCAATGGCTACATTTTTTGACGAAATAGCAGCTTCTGACGGAGACGATATGCTTTCATACGCCGGATATTGAAGATAAATACCTGAGTTATAATGTTCTCATGTCATGCAATAGTAACACTATCCGAATCGAAAGGTAAGACTGAATTAAAGTGACAGGTTTTGTATATTTGCTACTATAGTACATATAAACTCTTTTACATGGGGATGAAAGTGTGATATACTTTATTTTGGATGTATTTATACAGTTCCACGATTTACAATACAAGGTCAAATCGGTCGTAGAATCCTCAAATTTTCTTCGTTTAGAAGTGTGAGTTTTCAACGATTTAGTTAATAATATCAAAAAGACCTAAGAATGGAGGTAGAGTATGAAGGGGGAATTATCAAACGAACTCGGCGAAGTCCTTATAGACATGGAAGTATTACGCGAGTATGCAGGGTATGCAGCTATGGAAACACTGGGAGTTGTGGGTCTTGCTATGATTAATGTTAAGGATGGAGCATATAAGATAATTAGAAAAGAAAATGCCAGTCAGGGCGTAAGTGCGACTTTAAATGATAATCATGTTCGCATCAAGCTTCACATAATCGTTGCTTACGGAGTGAATATAAGAGCAGTATGTCAGAATGTAGTAGATAACGTAAAGAGCAGAGTTGAGTTAAATACAGGACTTAAGGTTGATCACATCTCAGTTATGGTGGATGGGGTTAAGAATATAGATAATTAATTTACGTCAAGCAGGCGGAGTTAAGGATATAGATAAAAGATTATACAGAGGAAAGATTAATGAAAACCATTGAAGTAAAGCTTTTAAAAAATGTTTTTTTATCGGGAGTCGCAAACCTTAGCAATAATAAGGATTATATAAATGAACTGAATGTATTTCCTGTTCCTGATGGCGATACGGGAACCAATATGACGATGACTGTTATGTCAGCCAGAAAGGAAGTACTGGGATTAGAAAGTGACGCAGGACTTCAGGAAATAACCAAAGCCATTGCCAATGGGTCGCTGAGAGGAGCCAGAGGAAACTCAGGCGTTATAACCTCACAGATATTCAGAGGTTTCAGAAAGAGCCTTCAAAACGAAGGCGATTTGGATGAGATAGATGTAAAAGTACTTCGAAACGCCGTAGTTCAGGCTGCTGAGACAGCATATAAGGCTGTTATGAAGCCGAAGGAGGGTACCATCCTTACCGTAGCAAAGGCTGCAGCTAAGGAGGCTGAAAAGCTCGTTAATGACCCTTCCATAGATAACATGGATATCATGGATTATATCGATAAAATCTATGAAGCTATGGAAAGAGCGTTAGAGAAAACCCCAGAGCTCCTACCTGTGCTAAAGCAGGCAGGTGTCGTAGATTCAGGCGGTATGGGACTTTTAAAACTGGTAGAGGGTTTTATAAGTGCGCTTAAGGGTAAGCCAATAGAGCTTGAGGATACAAAGACAGGCTCGACAGAAGCTGTAAAAACAGAAGTTAAGAATACAGGTATAGAGACAGAAGATATAAAGTTTAGTTATTGTACCGAGTTTATAATTATGACTTCATGGGAAAATGAGCATAATGCAGGTAAAACCATAGATCCGGACGAAACTGAAGATGAGTTAAAGGAATACTTAAGAAATCTTGGAGATTGTGTAGTAGTAGTAGCAGATGAGGATATAGTAAAGGTCCATGTTCATACCAATGATCCGGGACTTGCCATACAGAAGGCACTTACCTATGGTCAGTTAACCAGCTTAAAGATAGATAACATGAAGGAAGAGCATCATGAAAAGATAATTAAGGATGCTGCCAAGGTTGCTAAGGAAATTGAGGAAGAGGATAATAGAAATCCTAAGGTTAAGCTGCTTAAGCAAGCTGAAGCAGGGGTAGACGTTGCATTTGTAACCATATCATCCGGAGACGGACTTACAGAGATTTTCAAAGGTCTTGGGGTGAATGTTGTGGTAGAAGGCGGTCAGACCATGAATCCGAGTACAGATGATATCTTAGATGCTATCAATGTACTTAAGGCAGAGAATATCATAGTTCTTCCAAATAATGGAAATATAATACTTGCGGCGGAGCAAGCGGCTCGCCTGGCTAAAGATAAGAAGGTTTATGTTATACCTTCAACCAACATTCCTGAGGGTATAAGTACAATCATAAATTATATAGCTGACAGAAGTATCGAAGAAAATGTTGATTTCATGAAGTCAAATCTGGACAACATAAAAGTTGGTCAGGTGACCTATGCTGTAAGAGATACAGAGATGGATGGCTTTAATGTTAAGAAGAATAACTTTATGGGCATGAGTGGAAAGAGTATCGTATCCGTGGGAAAGGATGCTTATGAAGCGGCTATAGCTATGACTGACAGTATGATAGATGAGGACTCAGAGCTTGTGTGTCTGTACTATGGTGCAGACAGTTCTGAGGAGGAGGCACAGAAGCTTGCAGCCGCTATAGAAGAGAAGTTTGGCGATGTAGAGGTCGAAGTAGAGTATGGCGGCCAGCCGGTCTACAACTATATAGTTTCTGTGGAGTAAGATTTAGGCTAAAATCAAAGAACATGGCTAACAAAAAAGCCCAAAAAACATGGATATCGTTAGCCACGGAAGGAAAATTTTAGGCTAGAATCAAAGAACATGGCTAACAAAAAAGCCCATAATCATGGATATCGTTAGCCACGGAGAGATAAACTATGGAAAAGAATAGAATTTATAAGATATATGGTCATTTTCTGAAGGAAATGACCATAACTGTTTTAGAAAAGTCTAGACTTGCCTTGGAAATAGGTGACAGAAACAAGTACATAGGTATTAAGCCAAATCTTGTTTGCCCGACACCAGCAGACTACGGTGCAACAACTCATCCTGAGATAGTTGAAGGGATTATCTGTTACTTGCATGAGCATGGCTTCAAAAACATAATAATAGCAGAAGGCTCATGGATTGGAGATAAAACCTCTGAAGCTTATGAGTACTGCGGTTACAGAGCACTGTGCGAAAAGTACAATGTAGAGTTTGTGGATGCACAGAAGGATAAGGTGCATGATCTAGATTGTGCCGGCCTTACGCTCAAGCTTTGTGATGTAGTAGATAGAATAGATTTCATGATAAATGTACCGGTTCTTAAAGGACATTGTCAGACAAATATTACCTGTGCATTGAAAAATATGAAGGGGCTTATACCAAACAGTGAAAAGAGACATTTTCATACAATGGGCTTGCATAAGCCTATAGCTCACCTTTCAGTAGGTATAAAACAGAATTTCATCGTTGTTGATCATGTGTGCGGAGATTTAGATTTCGAGGAAGGCGGAAATCCTGTAAAGACTGATTGTATAATGGCTGCAAAGGATCCGGTACTGGTAGACAGTTATGTCTGTAAACTTCTGGGATATGCTATAACAGATGTTCCTTATGTTCACATGGCAGAAAGTCTGGGGAGTGGTAGCGCAGACTTAGAGAAAGCTACAATAACCGTTATCGACAGTGAAGGAGAGGAAGTGAGGACATTTGCAGGAAATGAAGATGATCCTTATGAATCAGGGACAAAGGCAGAAGGAAGGATTCTTGAAGTAAGTTACGCTGTTGATGATTTTGATTCCTGCAGTGCGTGTTACGGAAACCTTGCACCCGCACTTTACAGATTGAAACAAGAAGGGCTTTTAGATGACATATACAAGGCTTTAGGGACGAAGATATCCATAGGGCAGGGGCACAGAGGAAAGACCGGAAAAGTAGGTATTGGAAACTGTTGCAGATTATTTGACAGATATATAAAGGGATGTCCTCCAAAGGAAGAGGATATATATAACACTTTAAAGAAAATGCTGTAGCAGATAGTTTAGTGACCGTAGAGTCGGAATTGATAATCAAAAAGAAAAGTCGGTTAGAGGGTTGGTTATTCGCGAGCCAACGATCGATCATATAAATTTACAGAAAAAGGGTAGGAAATATGGCGATTGAGATGAAAACCCTTACAGAGGGGGATTTACTTCACAATCGATATCGAATAGAAGAAGTGCTGGGGCGTGGCGGCTTTGGTATAACATACAAGGCTGTCGATACTACAATAATGCTCAATGTTGCAGTAAAACAGTATATCTCTACAGAAAAGAGGGACATAGAGCATGCCATAAATGAGGCGAGAATCTCAGCTCAATTCTATGAATTAGATGGCGTATCCACAGCCAGGGATTTTTTTATTGAAGATGGATATGCTTATATAATCATGTCTTATGTTAAGGGAATAAGCTTAAGAAAATATGTCGAGAAATATGGTCATTTCGAGGGCAATGAAGTGCTTGAGAGATTTAGAGGAATGCTCGATTCATTGGCTATTATACACGAGAAAGGATACATACACAGAGATATAACCCCTGATAATATATTGATTTCATCGGAAGGAAAGCTTACTCTTATAGATTTCGGAGCCAGTAGATTTACTAAGGAAGAGGCGGAAGGAAATCATACCGTTGTATTTAAAAGAGGGTTTGCACCTATAGAGCAGTGCAGAACTAACGGAGTTCAGGGCACATTTACTGATATTTACGCAATTTGTGCCACTATGTACTTTATGATGACAGGAATAGTGCCGGATGATGCGGTAGATAGGGTTTTGGGAGATAAGCTGAAGTCTTTGGATATAGTTTACGGAACCGGATTAACCGAAAGTTCGAAGAGAGCTATCATGGACGGCCTGAGTGTAGAGCCGGAGGAGAGGATTCAGAATGTAGAGGAGCTTAAGGCTCTTCTCTATGAGAATGATGAAAGTAAAGTGCTAAAACCCAAAGAAAAGCTATTTTTAACCGAAGAAATGATATCATACAGCAAGAATGATGAGCAGAAGCGCGGAGCGGCAAAAGAGTCGAGAAATAAGAATACTGCAGCCGTATACAGATCTATAGAGAAGTTTGTAGGAAACATTCATAAAGATGTTTTGGAGGAGCCGGAAGATGTAAGTGCTGTAAGTAAAAAATCCGAGGGATCAAAAGATATAAGTGCTTTAAGTGAAAAAAATGAGAAGTCAAAAGTCAACAAAAAAAGAATCGTAGGAATCGCCGGTATAATAGCAGCGATAGCAGTAGGATTATTCTTTGTGATTTTCATAAGAGATGGAATTGGATTTTCGAATGCAAGCAACCACACGGCTTTATCGGTAAAAGAGTCAGACCAGGGTGAAAGCAACACTGTGGATTCAAACAGTGATGAGATTGGAGAGACAGAAGATAATAAAAATAGTGAAAAAAGTAAAAATAATAATAGCATCATAGATTATAATGGGAGAAATAGGGAGAACTATTTAGGTAGTAACTCCGCTAGTGAAGAAACTGTAGGTGAAGGAGAGTCGACTGAAGGTAAAGGAGATAAGGATTCCGGCGATAATAGTACAATAGCGGGCGATGGGGGGTCGAATGTCGAGGATAGTAAGGAAACTACGGGAAATAGTGAAGTAAGCTCCGACAACGTAAAGGCGGCTGCCGGCGGTAATAAAGAAACTACGGGAAATAATAAAAAAGATAAGACTAAAAACAGTGCAAACTCCGGAAACAAAGATAGTTCCGAGGATAGATCATCTTCCGGAAAAAGTAACAGTAAATCAAACAAATCAAGTTCCGATAATAGTAACAGTAATTCGAACAAACCAACTTCCGGAAATAAAACCGATAAATCCGGTTCTTCAGGAAACGGTAGCAGTGAATCCGGAAACCAAACGAATGATAATGCGGGTGATTCTTCTTCAATTGATGCCGACTTAGATGATTTGTTCTGATGTTATATGCTGTAGATGGAACGGACCCACCAAAATCGCAGAAAATTAAAAAAAGGAGGGCTCTAAGGGAGTCTGAAGTGGGAGTGGAACCGTCAAAATTGAAGAAAGACTGAAAAGGGAGGGTTCCGAAGCTTTGATTTCTGTCTCACAGCCAGTATTTTTTACGAAAATTTGAAAAAATTCGGTTCCGGAGAGGTAAATCCCGGGGAACGGACCCACCAAAATCGCAGAAAATTGAAAAAAAGTGGGTTGAGAGGCTGAAAATCAGGTGTCATAACCCACCAAAATCGCAGAAAATTTAACTCAGTCGGAGAAATCCCCCTCCTCTAAGCTAGATCGTAGGTGGGGGTATTGACAAATTATACTTACAAAAGCTCCGCGAGTGATGCGAATAGTTAGCTTTGCTAACTATTGGATTCGGATAGGTAAATGTCTGCTAAATGCAGCCAAGAGATGTAAAACATCTCTTTGAAT
>JAEEGL016419885.1_pt1 | contig 10343 bp, 6 predicted proteins | sample 9134231 | NCBI WGS metagenome assembly JAEEGL01 (sample SAMN16246548, study PRJNA631951) | gut metagenome | biome: gut microbiome; feature: rumen; material: fiber-attached | host: Bos | place: Iran: Karaj | collected 2018-10
GATGCCCAGAGGATTTTCTTCCGTTTTTCTCCGAGCAGCAGCACCAGTACTGCCAGTTCGAATAGGATAGTGAGTACCAGTGGTTTAAGTAGAATCCATACAAGATGTTGTAAGTCTGGTGTGTCCATAAGGATTTGTGTTGGATTGAACGCTTGTGAGTGGCGAGAGGAATTAAATAATCTGTGATAGGATATAGCCGGGCATGAGTGCCGCTGCTAAGATACCGAATGCCAGTGCCTCACGTCCCTTGAGCACCACGTTTGCTAAGTAGAGCGTCACAGGCATCGTGCAATTAATCATGAACAGGCCGGCGAGGCATACCGCATTGCCCTGTCCTTTGAAAGCGAGGCACAGGATAGTGCCGATTATCATCACGCAAAAGGAGGGTATCAATCCTCCATGCTTCATCATCCATCCGCCTGCCATTTTTCCGGCCATGGCAGTGAAACCTATCAGCAGGATGAGTTTGTTGGTCCTGATGATAGAACCGGTAAACCATTCGCCTACGAATGAGCGAATGAACACGAACAGAGCGATGGCGATGATGGCGAGGGCTATCATTGCAGTGGTCATCGATACGGGGTTCGCAGTGTCGGAGTCCTCTTCTTGGCTTGACTCCAGACCGCAAGTTTTCTTCTGCTTGTCGAGTGCGATGTATGCCATTGTGGCCATAGCGATGGTGATGAGCAAGATGATGAGTGTCCGCCATGAGAAAAACACGTAGGCGATGGCCAGTCCGAATGCACCGGTGGATACGAACACGCCAAGTGCCCGCGGGTCGTTTCCGTCTTTCAACACCGTCTGCTTGCCGCCCCATACGTGGAACAGGGAGTTGCCGATGCCGATGATGACAGCCACGCCAAAGACAGCCACGGGGGAGTTCTGAAGCACTGGAGAGCCGTTCACGAAAAAGACGAGTCCTGACCCCAGACACAGCATCGCCACAGCTGTGATTACAGGCCAGTGGCTGTTGCCCACCTTGTCAATATACATGCCGGTAAGAGGCTGGGTAAGGAATGCCGTGATATTGTAGGTGACGAAAACTGCGGCGAGATAGGGCACAGAGAATGTTATTGCCATCAGATATAGGCAACACACGCAGATGGCGTCAACCATCAGGTGCATGGCCGAACTGATTGTGAGCAGTGGTATGTTAATCTGTCTTGGTTGCATTCGCTATGGTTACTATTGTCGTAATATCTTAAATCGTTAATTTTATTTACTTCCCTTCTGCGATTTGATTGATGATGGCCACGATGTCGCTGATATCCACGTTTTGGTCCTCATTTACGTCGGCATAGCGGTAGGTTGCGGTGCCGGCTATCTGGTTGATGACAGCCACGATGTCGCTGATGTCCACGAATCCGTCCTCGTTCACGTCGCCTTTCAGCACGTCAGGCTCGTCTTCTTGGATGTCCGTAGATACCTCGCCTGTATCGTCCATCACTTTCTGAACCTCTTCTTGTGTGAGGGTGTAATTATAGATACGGAAATCGTCTATTCGGCCGTTGAACATCGGGTCGGACAAGAACATGCTACGGCCGATGAAGCAGAGGGAAGGAGAGATGTCTGACGGCTTGATGGTGAAGTTGTCGTCGGCTGCTTTTTCCTCGCCGTTCACGTAGAGACGCACACTTACCTTTCCGGAAACGCTGTCTGGCTTGATGGTGACGGCAAGGTGACGCCATGAGCTTGATGACAGCTGGCTGGTGCTGATAATCTGCTCGCTCTCTTTGTTTTTCATAACGAACCGCATATCGCTGCCGTTGCTGGGACAGAGGAACATATACTGGTCTGTGCCGTTGCCGAAGTCGAAGATGCGCTGCCAAGACTTACCTCCAGTCGACCATCTTACCCATGTGCAGATGGTTATCTCATCCTGAATGGCAGAGGAGTAAGGAATCATGGCGTAGGTGCTGCCGTTGAATGTAATGGATTTGGTTCCTGATTTCACGACGGCACTCAATGAGTTGTAGCTTTCACTTCCGTAGAGTGACGCGTCGATATGGTTTAGGCTCTTGTCCTTGAGGTCACCATCGAACTGTAGCTGACAAATGAGTCCAGGTTCTTGTTTCAACTGAGATTTCACCTCCTCGGTCATTACGGAACGGTTGCCGGAGTGGTCTACGGCGAACATTTTGTAGGTGTAGTTCTTTCCTCTCAGTGCCGTGTTGTCTATGAAATTGGTGGTGGTTATGTTTCTTCCGATGGTGTTCCATTCAGTCCCGTCATTACGCAGGATGGTGTAGCTCTCGAGGTCCTCGTTTGAGGGCGCTGTCCATGACAGCTCTATGCTGCCGTTTCTGGGTTTTGCCTTCAGCGACGTGGGTGCGTTGGGTGCCATGGTCTCTGCTTTTGCGTCAGCAGGCATGAACCGCCAAAGGTATCCCTTGAGCTTGGACTCAGAAAGGCCTTCCGACGGAGCCGACATGAGTTTTACGTCGGTGCCATTTGTGGCGCTACTGCAGTGTAGGTATTTGTTTGACAGTCGGCTGATGATGTAGTAGTAGCCGTTTTGCGCATATTTCAGGTACCACTGTTCGTTGGCTCCGTGTTCAGCGTTGAAACAGATAACGCCGGCACCGGAGTTGAGGTTGTTGTTCAGAACGTTCAGGTGGGTATTGGTAATAGCGGCGCTGGCTGTAGCGTTGTCGATGAACCAGTAGGAAATGTCACCGTCGGTATAGCCGGGACAGACCTTCCACAACTGTGATGTTCCACTGGTCTTGCGGGTGACGCTCTGCACATTTGATGTTGCCATAAAGGTAAGCATTTTCTTGCTTAAGGCGTTCATGATTTGGTAGGTGCCGTTGATTTCGCCTGGTGCAACGTCCTCCCCCCAAGTGATGTCGAATAGGCGCTCGGCGTTGATTTGACCTTTCTGGTATCCTGTTCCTCCAGGGATGTCATAGACATACATGCGGGTGGGTCCGTAGCCGTTGACAAACACATCCTTGGTTGTGCTGATGAATGCATACGACGCGCTGTTGGCCTGTCGTTCCGAGGAACCCATGAAACCGTGAATCTCGCCGGTTTTGTCGTTCCTGTAGACAGCTGCGCTGGTCCAGGTTCCTCGACTCTCGCCGTAGCCGATGCGGACGCCTTGGTTTGAGTCCAGGCAGAACTGTCCGCGGGCCTTGCTGTCGAATCCCCACCATATTCCGTTTTCCATTCCGTACTCCACACCGACGATGGCCTCACCCACGTTGTGAAGCTCATCAGCTGTCGCCACCTTCCCGTCGGCTTTCACCTTCTTGAAGAAATTGGCATAGGTGTCGAAGGAACCGGCAAGCTGATGGGTATTACCTTCGTCAAGGTAGTCAAGGCAATAGTTGTACCAGCTCAGTGCCTGGTCGCAGTTCAGTGTGTTGCCGCCGCAGACTCTGATACCGTCGAAGAAGGGGTCCTCCTTGATAAGACGGCATATCTCTTTCATGCTGGCCTGCGAGCCCTGCCCCCAAGCCGTGTAGTCCGGTTCATTGAAAGGGGCGATGCTGATGACATCAACACCACATTCCTTGGCATAAGCCACACTTGCCTTGATTAGCTTGTACCATGCCATGGGTTTGTTAAGATATACCGTTTTGTAGGTTGATTCGTTTTGGGCGGAAAGGGCATCTTCTTGGTCATTGTTGATTTCCACTTTGTTGCAGCCGGTCATCTTGATGTGCTTGCAGCGGCTTTCCATTGCTTTTTTCTGTTTTTCTGTAAGGGAGTAGGTGCCGTCACCGTTATCGATGACTTCTGCATTGGGTTGGAATGAGATTCTTCCAGTCTCAAAATTCCCATATCCGATGTGGGCGATACCACGGTTCACGTTAAAGTCCCAGTCCCAGGCTGTATCCATACCCCATTTCACATGGAACTCCTTTCCTTCGGAACTCACGTCAAACGGCACGTTCACGGTTGCCACTTTCATGGCTTTCATGTAGTCGGAGCCGGTCTGGGCGTCCGTCAGGGTGGGTGTTGCTATGGCGGTAACTGCCAGAAGCAGGTAGGTGTGTATAGTTTTTTTCATTGTCAGTAGGGGTGTTGGATTGTTAGGTATGATGTTTGATTTAATGATTGGTTTGTGTGGACGGAAATTTTGACCACTTTCCCGGTTATTGGGCAAAGTTAATAAAAAGGTTTGGTATATCAAAGAAAATCAGGGATAAAAATGTGGAATGAAAACATTTTTTGAAATTCATAGTAAAGATGGCTCGATAGTCGTTTATGGCTTGTACGGAATGACTGAAAACTAATGACTGAAGAATCATTAGAACGGCAGACCCACGGCGAAATGGAAAGTGAAGTCTCTGCTGAATTTGGGGTGGAGAAGTGGGTAGTGGTCGTTTCCGTGGTATGCAGGGTCGATGGCCTTCATGCCGGCGTCGAAGCGGAGGGTGAAGAAGTCAAGCGAGAGCCTCAGTCCCAGTCCGTAGCTGAAGGCAATCTGCCTTAGGAACTTGTCGAATCGGAATTCCCCGTCGGGCTGGTCTTCGTATTTACGGATGGTCCAGATGTTGCCACCGTCGATAAAGAGTGCTCCGTTGATTTTCCAGAAGAGGAACGTACGCCACTCCACGCTCATGTCCAGTTTTACGTCACCACTTTGGTTGATGAAGTTGATGGCGTTGTCATGACGGTTGTAACCGCCTGGCCCGAGAGACCGCACCGACCATCCTCTCACACTGTTGGCACCTCCGGAGAAGTAGCGTTTCTCGAATGGCAGCACATCGGTGTTGCCGTATGGCACAGCTACTCCCAGTCCCAGGTGCATGGCGAAGGAGTTGTTGTGGTCAATCACGATACTTTTGGAGATGTCGAAGTCACCCCTTACGTACTGCGCGTAAGCAATGCCGCAGAATGTACGGTGCCCCTGGCCATCATGGTGTCCGCCGAAGATACTGGTGTAGGCGTTTAGCAGGTTTCCGGAGGTCTCGATGTTGCCTCTGACCACGAGCGCGTCCTTTCCGTATGTGGAAATCATGGAAGTGCCCAGTGAATTATAGATGAAGTTGAATCCCATCTTGGTGATGAGCAGGTTCTCATAGTTATACCGTAAGATGGCGTTCTGCTTGCCGATGGAATCCAGATACTGCTCTCTGAAAGTTGATGAAATCCACGGCATGTTGATGTAATTGACCTCCAACAAGTCAAATCGGTTCTGAAAATGCTGGTTGAGGCTCTGCCAGCGGTAGCGCCATGCAGCCGTCAGCACCCGCCTGTTGAACTCAGGACGGTCCTGGTAGTTGAACTGCATTGAAATCTCAGATGTGGCCTTGTGGCTGGCACCGAACCGCTTGCTGATGTAGGGTAATAGAAAACCGGGGAATCCCAGACGGGCTTCAGCACCGAATTCTTTATAGCTGTTGCCCTCATAGCCTTCAAGCCCCGTGATGGCCTCGTAGGCACCGCGCAGTTTCAGCGAAAGTGTTTCGCTGCCCTTGAAAAGGTTGCGGTGCTGGTAGGTGGTTGAGATGGCGGCGCCCAGGTCGCCCGCTGTGTTCGTGCCTTCGATGTCGAAGCTCACCGACTGGGGAAGGGCATGATTCACGATGATGTCACAGTCGATGCTGTCCTGTTTTTCCGATGGGTAGAGACGGATGTTGGAGTAGGCTATCGCTCCCAGACGTGTGAAGTTGTTGTAGGTCTGACTCTGCTTTTCGTCGTTGTATTGCTCTCCTTTCAAGAAGGCGGTGTTGCTTGTAAGCAGGTTCGGACGGAACCGCAGTTTATCCTTGTAGATGATGCGGCTGCCATCGTGGTAGATGGTGTCGGATGTTCCTTCCGCGTTCATGTCCACCAAGTAGGTGATGTCGTTAATTGTGAAGTTGGGGTGGGGCTCAGGGTCAGTCTGTGCATTCTCCTGATGAAGCGCAACGTTCATTGTTAGGTCAACGTACCTGCTACCAATCAGGGTGTCAGCCACGAACGTGATGTATTCTTTGTTGAACTTGTAGTAGCCGCTGTTACGGAGATTCTTGGTAATCCGTTTCCGCTCGTTGTTCAGCACATTGATGTCGAGGGGCGTGTCGGCCTGGATGAGACTGTTGGCCGTGTCAGCACCATTGATGATAAAGTTGAGCACGGAGTCCTGTACAGTTCTCCTCATGCTGCGGATTCGGTAGCAATCACCTGGGGTGACATGGTAGGTGAGCACGGCACGTCTGCGCTCCACCTCCATCGTGGTGTCCACTTGGCTGTGGAGATAGCCTGCGTTGTTCAGCACCTTGGTCATATCCGTGATAGTGTTGTTTACCTTTGTCGTGTCGATGATGACGGGGGCCTCACCAATCTTGCGCAGGATTTTTGCTCCTTTGCCCGTGCTCTCAGGCTTTGTGGAGCTGTAGATTCGCATCGGAACTTTCAGACCGAACCATTTCGTGTTCGGTTGCTGCTTCACGTATCCCCCAAGATTCATCTTCTTCGTGGCGGACTCGTCAGTCGATACCACGTTCACCTTCTTCAAGTAGTATCCGTCGGAGGGGATATACTTGTCAATGGAGCAACCTGCTAACAGTATTATTGCCAGCAATGCCAAGACTGTATGTGAGAACTTCGTGAACATTCTGGTGCAAAGTTACAACTTTTATCTCAGTTTTCCCTTCTATCCCCTGCAATTTTTCATAGCACTAAATTAAATTCATATCCCTTTTTTGGATAATTCGTTTACTTGTTGTAACTTTGTATATCTGAAGTAGGAATTGAAAATCTCGATTACAAAAGATGCTTTCAAAGAATAAGATAAAGCTGGTGCGTTCTCTGGAGCACCGTAAATACCGTCAGTCCCATGGACTTTTTGTGGCTGAGGGCCCGAAGGTTGTGGGTGATTTGATGTTGAGTTTCACTTGCCGTTATGTGTGCTGCCTGAAGGAATGGCTTCACAGCGGTGTTGTGCTGCCTTTGGGTGTTGAGTGTGATGTGGTTTCGCCTGAAGAACTAAGTAAGGTGAGTTTCCAGGAGCATCCTCAGCAGGTGCTGGCACTCTTCGAGCTGCCTGCTCGGGAGAATGCCGTAAGCATCCCGGATTTTGAAGGACAAACAGCTGACAGCCTGTTTCTGGCGCTTGACGGCGTCCAGAACCCTGGCAATGTGGGCACTATCATCCGTCTTGCCGACTGGTTTGGCATCTCTCATCTTTTGTGTGCCCAAGGCACGGCCGATGTCTACAATCCCAAGGTGGTACAGGCCACGATGGGGAGTCTGGCGCGAGTACGTATCCATGAGGTAGACCTTCCGGCTTTCCTCCGGTCACTGCCTTCGTCTGTACCTGTATATGGCACATTCCTCGACGGCGAGAATATCTATGCCGGCAGTCTCCAGCCTTATGGTGTCATCGTTATGGGCAACGAAGGCAACGGCATCAGTCCTCAGGTGGCACGCTGCGTTTCCCACCGCATCACGATTCCCAATTTCAATTCCGACAGCCACGCCGCCGACTCACTTAATGTCGCTGTCGCCACCGCCGTTGTCTGCTCTGAGTTCCGTCGCACCGCTTTCCAGTAAGGACTTAAGATATATGGGAATTGAAGGGAGTTTATATTTTCTAAATAGGTTATGGAAGAAGATAGTATTCTTCACAACAATAGAGAATCAATTGATATGAAAATATAATCAAAGCTGTATGCCGTTATGGTAGGCTCTGCCTTGGGTGATGGTGATGGTGCCTCCGAGCCATTCGGTCATGGCAATTTCCCCTTGGAGTGGATAATAATTGACAACCAGTCCGTCGAGGAGCTCGACGACATGGTTGACAAGCCGACGGTTGCCTATGACAAGATAGTTGGAGGCAACTCTTCTGAAGTGATGGTTTTCTTCCAATGGTTTAGATGGTTGAACGTAAGTTGTCAGTTGCGACGGGGCGGTGAGGATGTTCTTCTTCCTGGTTGCGGCCGTTGTTGCTGGTTTTGCTGTCTTCCTTGCTGGATGGACTGCCGGCGCTGGGTAGGTACAGGAGTCTTGACATCCGGAGCACGGCGAATCTTGATGTCTTCCACCTCGTTCTTCCTGTCTACTGGTTTGTGCGGCTGAACGGTGCTGCCGGTCGGTGCGCTGTCGGAGAGCTCTACAGACGGTATAGCCGGAGACTCTTCCTGCTGGCGAGGAACCTCGTTCACGATAGAGTCAACCAAAGTGGAGTCAGTACGGGTGGTGTCGGGTGCTTCAGGAATATGCATCCTGATGAGTGAGATGCCGTTGATGACGCACATGCTCTTCGTCTGCTTCTGCTCACCTTGGAAATAGAAGAATCCGCTGATGTCGCTGATGTCCTGCTCTGAACCTTGCGATATGTCGATTCGTTGGATGCTGTTACCGCGCGGCTGACAGGTCTGACTGAATGTTTTTCCGTCCTTGGTCCGTATGGTCAATGCCATATAGAGAGTGCTGGCGGCGCTGCGGTCCTCCTTGATGAATTTTACGTCGGCATTGAGGATGAAATGGTCTGTGCGGTGGTAGCTTGAGTCTGCCTTGAGTGTGAACCGTTCAAGGCAGAGCAGGGGCTGCGGCCTGAGCACGATGAGCGATGCACCCGTCCAGATGTTGGTGGTGTCTCCCTCGCTGTAGATGGATGTCATCTCAGAACTGCCCACTTTCGCCTGAAGTTCCTCATCCTCTGCTTTGAGTTGCTTCTCTATATCCTGGTAGATGGAGCGGAGCTGGTCGGGGTTCTCACAGTACCATACCATGGCGGAGTCGAACATCTCGGAGTCGATTCCATGCTTGTCGAGCACAGACAGAAGCAGCTTCTCGCTGTTGATATACTCACCCTGGTCGGTGGTGCCAATCATCGCCTGCGCCTTATGATAGTCGTAGAGAATACGCTTCATTTTCCCTTTCGACGGCACACCGCCGGGTCTTCCGCTGCATGCCATGAGCATGGCGGAAAACAGAATGGTGAGGATGAAATAGAAGCGCATGGGCAAAAGGGAAGTATAAGTTAAATCAAGAATGTAGTGCGAAGGCAGTTGCTTATGGTTCTGGGTTATCCTCCTTTTTCTTTTCAGGAGCGAGAGTGATTGATAAACGTTTGTGGTAGAAGATGAAAAGAGCCACGATAGAGCAGCTGATGACTGCGTCGGCGAAGTTGAAGATGGCCGAGAAGAATACGCAGTGTTCACCAGCGTCAGGGATGAGCGGCAAATTGTTGACCCATCCCCAGTCGGGCATCTCCCACTCGGCGAGCGGGAAATAGAACATGTCGACAACTCTTCCGAGCATGATGCTGCTGTAACCATCCTGAGGACTGACGAACTGTGCCACTTCAGGTGGTGCCGGTGCATTGAAGATGATACCGTAGAAGAGGCAGTCGATGATGTTGCCGGCGGCTCCTGCCAATACAAGTGCGAGGCAGATGATGAACCCTGTAGGCGCACCCTTGCGGACGGTCCTGAATATGTACCATCCGATGATGGCAACAGCGACGATACGGAAGCTGGTGAGGAAATATTTCCCTCCCAGCTCCCATCCGAACGCCATTCCGTTATTCTCGATGAAAAGCAGTTTGAACCAGCTGAAAATTTCAATCCGTTCTCCTGCATACATGCTGGTCTTGACGGCTATCTTGATGGCCTGGTCGATGACGAGCACAGCCAGGATGAGTAATGCCGCAATCAGCAGTTGCTTTTTTTTCTTCGTCATGATTCTTTCCGCCGTCTGCTTTATGCTTTCTCAACCTTGATGAGAGCTTTCTTACCGTCAATCTCTATTTCCTGGGCACCTTCTGCTTCTCCTGTGGAGAGCGAGTTGGCCAGCACCTGACTGCAGATGAAGTCTGTATGGGCGTTGACCGCATCCGTGATTTCCTTCACGTCGCTGATTGTCACGTTCACACGGTCAGTTATGTTGAATCCGGACTCCTTGCGAATGGTCTGAATGCGCTTTACCACCTCTCGGGCGATAAATTCCTTTTTGAGCTCTGGAGTGATGGTGATGTCGAGTGCCACGGTAAGTGCTCCTTCGTTGGCAACGGTCCATCCCGGCATGTCCTCGCTGATGATTTCCACATCCTCAAGTTCCACTACCGCATTGCCACCATCAACCGGCAGGGTGATGCTGCCGGCCTTCTCGAGCTCTGCGATGTCGGACTGTGACATGGCGTTTACTGCCGCGCTGACACTCTTCATCTGCTTGCCGAACTTCTTACCCATGACACGGAAGTTACATTTCACTTTCTTCACGAGCATACCGTCACCGTCGCCCACGAACTCCAGTTCCTTCACGTTCACCTCGTCGAGGATGAGCTGACGCATCTGGCTGATGCGCTCACGTGTCTGAGGGTCGTTGGTCGGAATGGCAAGTTTCTGCAGCGGCTGCTTCACTATGATTTGCTCCTTCTTACGCAGAGAGAGCACGAGTGA
>JAEEGL010174282.1_pt1 | contig 10342 bp, 7 predicted proteins | sample 9134231 | NCBI WGS metagenome assembly JAEEGL01 (sample SAMN16246548, study PRJNA631951) | gut metagenome | biome: gut microbiome; feature: rumen; material: fiber-attached | host: Bos | place: Iran: Karaj | collected 2018-10
AAAGGTAAAGTAGTTAATTATTAGGAGGCAAGGGCATAGTGTTTGATAATGATTATATGGGCAGCGGAAGCGCTGAAATAAAGGTTATTGGCGTAGGCGGCGGCGGATCTAACGCTGTAAACAGAATGATTGAAGCAGATCTTTCTGGTGTAGAATTTATAGTTGCCAATACAGATGCACAGGCTCTACAGAGTTCTAGTGCTAAATCAAAGATTCAATTAGGTGAAAAGATAACAAAAGGTCTTGGTGCTGGTGCTGATGCTGAAATCGGTAAAAAAGCAGCAGAAGAAGACCGTGATGAAATCGCCGAACAGTTAAAAGGCGCAGATATGGTATTTATTACCGCTGGTATGGGTGGTGGCACAGGTACTGGTGCAGCACCTATTATTGCAGAAGTAGCCCGTGAACAGAATGCACTAACCATTGCCGTTGTAACTAAACCTTTTAGCTTTGAAGGCAAAAAGAGAGCTAGTAGTGCTGAATTAGGTATTAAAAACCTTAGAGAACGCGTAGACGCTATTATCGTTGTTCCAAATGATAAGCTCATCGAAATCGCAAATGAAGAACTTACTATGGAAGACGCTTATAGAGAAGCTGATGAAGTTTTAAGACAGGGTGTTCAAGGCATTTCTGATCTTATTACTATTAACGGTGTAATTAACGTTGACTTCGCAGACGTTAAGACTATTATGAAGAGTTCTGGTTCTGCATTAATGGGTATAGGTATAGCATCTGGTGAAAACCGTGCTGTTACTGCTGCTCAGCAGGCTATCGACAGTCCATTGCTTGAATCTTCTATTCAGGGTGCAAGAGGTGTTCTTGTTAGCATTTCTGCTTCACGTAGTCTTGGTATTATGGAAGTTAACAAGGCTATGAGTATCATCAGAGACGCTGCTGATGACGATGCAAACATTATTTTCGGTCATAATGTTAATGAAGAATTAGGCGAAAGCATTAAGATTACTGTTGTTGCTACTGGTTTCGGAAAAGAAGAAAGAGCTTCTTTGAGCCCAAGCGGTTCTAGCAGAATCCTTGAAACAGTTCGTTCTAACCGTCAGGCAGAACAGCCAAGACCTGTTCAACAAGTAGTAAATGCACCTGTTGCTGCTGCTGAAGATTTTAGTGAATTACCAGCTATACTTCGCAATAATGGTAGTAACGATGACCACAATTTCCCCGCTTTTCTTCGCAGAGGGAAAAAATAATTAAGCATATTAGCAAATAAAAAACAGGGGTAGATTATATTCTTCCCCTGTTTTTTATTTATAAGGATATAGGGATTAAAAATTGGGACTAAAACATCGTTTTAACTATGAATCAGTAACAAATAAGTTAAAGGAAACAGAGCTTCGTTATTTAGATTGTAAATATGCTGGTAGTATAAGTATAGCTTTAATATACCCCAATCTTTATAGTCTAGGTATGAGTAATCTTGGTTTTCTTACTGTGCATAGATTAGTTAGCTCACTTCCATTTGTGGGAATAGAACGTTTTTTTCCAGCTCTTCAGCAGGAAACTCCATTAGAGGCTCCTTATTATTCTTTTGAGACAGGTCGTCCTTTAGGCGATTTCAATATACTAATGTTTTCATTTAGTTTTGAAGGAGACTTTGATAAAATTCCTGGTATTTTTGCTTCTTTAGGTTTGCCTATATTAGCTAAAGAGAGAAACAAACACCATCCACTTCTTATTGCTGGAGGTGCTGCTATTGCTTCAAATCCTAAGGCTCTATCTTTGATTTTCGATATCATAATACCTGGAGAAGCTGAAACAACTATTGTCCCATTAGTAAAGACTTTATATGAAGATGGATTTGAAAAAGAAAAAATAGCTTCCATAAAAGGTGTGTGGGTGCCCTCTGTTTCAGAAGAAATACCAGAACTTTATGGAGTGCACGATGTTAACTTACAGCCAGCATATTCTCATATTGTTTCACCTTATAATTCATTTGGTGGTGCACATATGATAGAGGTAATGCGAGGTTGTCCCAGAGTTTGTTCTTTTTGTTTGGCTAGATGTATTTATGCACCGCCTAGACCTGTAAAAGCATCAGTAATAGAAAAATGGCTCAATGAACATTCTAATTGTAAAGATTTGGGGTTAGTAGCTCCTTCACTTTTTGACCATCCAGAAATTGAACAGATTTTTTCTATGCTTCAAGATAGAAATATAAAAATTAGAAATTCATCGGTAAAATGGGAAAAGCTTTCTCCTAATATAATCAGTGCTCTTCAAAAATCAGGTATTACAGGATTAACTGTGGCACCAGAAACAGGCAGTGAACGTTTAAGAAAAGCTATGCACAAACCAATGAGTGAAGATTTATTCTTTGAACGAATTAAAAATCTATTTGAACATGGATTTGAGCATATAAAAATGTATTTTGTCTGTTGTCTTCCCGGAGAAGAAGATTCTGATGCTGATGCAACTATAGATTTTATTTCTAAGGTAGTAAAAATAGCACCATCAATAACTTCTCTTTCCGCAACTTTTTCTGTATTTGTTCCCAAAAATCATACTCCTTGGCAGAATGAGCCAGCACCAGAGCAATATTCAATTAAAAAAAGAATAAAGTATTTAAAAGAAGGTTTAAGTAAGATTGGTTCATTTAAGGCTAATTTTGAAAGTCCTCAGGATGTTATAAGACAGGCATATCTTGCAAAAGCTGGACCAGAACTTGGTGAAGAATATGACAAACTAGCGAAAGAAGAAAGAGCCAATAAGCTTTTCAAAAAAGGACATTTTTCAGATATTAGTTTTTGATATAAAAATTCATATTGACCGAATGAACTAAAATAGCTTATAAATTTTAAATATATTACAGAATTTGAGTGATTAAATGGATAATCGACCTATTGGAATATTTGATTCTGGAGTTGGCGGCTTAACAGTATTTAAAGAAGTCCGTCAGCTTTTGCCACAAGAAAATCTTATCTATTTCGGCGATACAGCTAGAGTTCCATATGGAAATAAATCTCCTGTGGTGGTTCAGAAATATTCTTTGGAAATAGCTAAGTTTTTGGAAATGCAGAATGTAAAAATGATTGTAATTGCTTGTAATACTGCTTCTGCATTGGCTTTATCTACTTTGAGAAATGAAATCAAGATTCCAATTATAGGTGTGATTGAGCCTGGTGTGAGAGCAGCTATTAAATCTGCTCAGAATAACAGCATCGCAGTTATAGGAACAAAAGCTACTATTAGCTCCGGAGCTTATCAGAATAGAATAAAAAGACTTCGTAATTCTATAAATGTAATTGCTGTTCCTTGTCCTCTTTTTGTTCCAATAGTTGAAGAAAACCTTATGAATACTAAGCTGGCTAATGATGCAATGGAAATGTATTTGTCTGCATTAAAACAAACAGATATAAAGTCTATAATATTAGCTTGCACGCATTATCCTTTGCTTAAAAATAAGATTAATGAATTTTTTGAAAATAAAATAACTCTTGTTGATTCTGCATATGAAACAGCTAAAGAAGTTAAGGAAACTTTAGAAGCAAGAAGAATCATGACGGAACAAGAAACTTCAGGAAAAGAATGCTTCTTTGTTTCGGATAGTCCTGAAACATTTGCTAATATCGCTGCAAATTTCTTAAATAGACCAATAGACGGAAAATGTGTTTTTCATCCATGGGCTGAATTTTGATTGGGAAAATAGAATATGGAAGAAACCTCAAAACTTGGTAAATTTTTATATAATCTTATTGATGCTATGTTTTGGGTTGCTGATGAAACCGCACGATGGTGGAAAATTAGCAAAATTTCTATTCAAATAAAAACTTTCAGAAGACAGAAAGCTGTATTAAATAAGCAGATAAAAGAGAATGAGCAAAACTCAATAGGAGTTACAGTCGCTCAAACTGCAGAGTTAGCATCTTTAAATGAAAGTATTTCAAAATTAGCTTCAAAAGAAGATTTTTTAAGAAGCAAGTGCTGGGCATGGACACCTTTAATAGATTTTTTATTCATTTTATTGATATTTCTTTACGGTGTTTTTTATATTAATCCAATTCAAAATGTAGTAGATAGGCATAAGACTAGCACAGGTGTTTTTGGTGGAAAAATAACCAGGGTTAGAGAGCTTCCATTTCAAGGACATAGCATTATTTCCGATTCTATATGGTTCAATAATAAACTTTATGTTGCTGGTAACAATGGAATAACTGAAATTGATACTGTTTCAGGTAAAACAGATAGTTTAAAAGGGTTACCTAAGGATTTTTATGCTAAAGATATGCAGAAAGTTGGTAACTATTTATTAATAGCTGGATATTCAGGTTTTTACAAATTAGAAAACAATGAAATTAAGCCTATTTTAGAAGAAAATCAGGTTTCAAATTTGCTTATAAACTCGTTTGCTGTTGTTAACGAAAAGAAGAATCAATATTTAATAGGGACTTTAGGCAATGGCTTATATAGATATAATGGAAGTAGACTAGTTCCTATTAATAAAACTTTAGACTATATTGTTAAATGTTTTGGTCATCAAAGAAAAGAACTTTGGATTTTACATGATGAAGGAATATTGACTGGAAATACAGATAAACTTGAAAATCTGGACCTTCAAGTTTTGGCAGGAAAGAAACCACGTTGCATGGTCACTACTGACAAAAATGTTTTTATAGGAACAGATCAGGGTATTGTAGCTGGATTCAGAAGTTCTAAGAATTGGGTTTGGACAATGATTTCTTCTACTAAGCCAGGTTATATAAATGACATTACGAATGCTGGTGATGTTCTTTTTATTGCTTCAGATGAAGGTGTATTCAGATATTATAACGGAAAAATAGATAGGTTATCTAGCATACCTACTTATTCTCTTTGTTTATGTGATACTTTTCTTGCTGCAACAAGCAAGTCATCAGTTTTACTCTATTATTTTGATTTTACTGGAAATATTGGAAATAGTTCCCTTTTTGGAGTAGCACCTGAATTAGGAACTTACACGCCTACTCTTCCTATTACAACACTTCCTTTAGGCAATAGACCAATCTATAACAGAATGCCTGATTATGGTTTACTAGAAACAGACGGAAAAATAGCTTTAACTCAAAGTGCTGCACCAAAAGATGGTTTTGCTCCTGATAATAAGCCAATGATTGAACTTCCAATTGAACTTCAAAAACCTGTTTTTTCAGATATTGCTAAGTTTAATGGAAAGTATTATTTGGCTACTACTAATCGAGGTATTTGGTCTTTTGACGGTATAAATTGGAATCAAGTTAATCATAACGGAAAAGGTAATGCTAAGAAACTTTGTTGCAATGATACTCACTGTTATGCCTACAGCGCAGAATCAGGTGTCTATGAAATATTAGATAATATTGCTAATCTTGTCATAAGTTCTAATGAAACTTTAGGTTTAAAATCCCTTAGCATCTGTGATAACGACACTCTATTGCTATTGTATTCTGATGGAAAAGTTAAAACTTTTATAAACGGTGAACTGAAACAATTTTTTGCTATTCCAAATGAATTTGTTGGAAACTGTCATTCTGTTTGGAAGATTTCAGACCAATATATAGCTGTTCTGAATCAAGGGGTTATGGCACACGAATCTGATGGTAAGTGGAATCTTATGTTTTTCCAAGGAAATATAGATTCTGCAAGAATTGCAGATGTGTGCAATTTTAACAGTAAGACTCTTTTTATTGCCATAAATGATGGACGAATTTTTGAATATTCTAGAAATAAACTTCCACTTCTAGGTATAGTTCCCGATCACCCACTTTCAATTAATTATTCAGATAATTTATGGGTATCTAGCGTAGATTCACTTTATTTAAAGGAAAACAATAGTTTTAATTCTATTCCTTTTAAGAGTAATGATAAAATTCTAGGTGTATTTACAGATAAAAAAGATAAGAAAATTTATGTTTTTACTGCTTCTGGTTTACGAGTTTTAACAAGATAAATTTAATGAAGACAAGATAATATGTATAATTTTTGAACATTTTATTGGGTAAAAAATGTACATTCTGTTTTGAATATAGACTAATTCAAAATAAGCTAATTATGAGTTTTTGAGCTTAATATTTATTTAAATTTTTGATATTGACTTCTATCTCATTATAATGTAAAACTGACTCGTGGGTCAGTTTAGATACTCGACTCATTGGTCGGTAAACCCAAAAACCGAATAAAAGTCTTTAAGGAAGGCAAGTTTAATGCAAAAGAAAAATGAACAAACTATGAATCGAATTTTTGATTCGGCTGAGAATTTGTTTTCAAAAAAAGACTTTCATGAAGTTAAGATGGAAGAAATTGCCAAAAATGCTAATGTCGGCAAAGGTACTATTTATACATATTTTAAAAGTAAAGAAGATTTGCTCTTTAAATGTTTAATGCATAATGTTGAAGAACACCAAAAGAAGTTTTCTGAAGTTGTTAATACAGATAAAGATTTTAAAACTACTTTAAGAGATGCTTTTGAATTTATGTATGATTTTTTCAAAAGAAAATCTGCTTTGATTCAACGTATTATGGGTTTGATGCCTCAACTTAAGCTTTCAGAATCCGACGTAAAATATGCTCGTGAAATGTTTCACAAAGCGTTAGATGTTAGTTCTAGTTTTTTCCAAAGAGGAATAGATGAAGGAATAATAATCAATATTATGACTTCAAGACAAATAGCAATTGTTTTCCAGAAAATGTTTGACTTCAACGTAATGTTTGCCTTTTATGGTGAGCCCGAAATGAACGTTGAAGATTGTTATAGATTTTTTACAAAGACTTTTTTCAAACAGGAGTAATCAATGAATAAATCAAAGTTATCTGCTCTGTTTTTATTATCTATGTTGGTTGTAGGACCTTCATTTGCACAAGAATATAAGATTCAGGCTTTAGATAAAGACTTGAATCCTATTGAAGATCCAGAAAAAATTGCTGAAAAAGAATACAATTTCTCTGACTTTGATCTTGATTCCGCAATAGAAATAGCTCTTAAGAGCAATAGAAGCATTAAAAATGCTGCTACTAACGTTGAAAAAGCTGAAGCTGGTGTTTGGGAAGCTAGAACTGCTGCAAGCACTAAAGTTACAGCAGATCTTAGTAAAACAAGGTTAGAAGACGGAACTGTTCAAGGTGTAAAAAATGCTACTTTGGATAATATGACTGGTTCTCATCTTAAACTTACCCAGCCAATATATCTTGGAAAAGCAGATAGAGCAGCAATTACTAATGCTCGTCTTGGCAGAGATATAGCAAAAGCTTCTCAAACACTAACAAAACAGAATATTGTTATGTCGGTAAGCAAAGCATATTATGCTTGGTTATATGCTCGTGAAGTAGAAAATGTCGGAAAAATGGATTTAGATCTTGCTCAGGCTCATTATGATTTGGTTAACAAGAGATACCAAGCAGAACAGACTTCTAAATATGAATTACTTCGTGCTGATGTTAGATTAGCTCAATATAAGAGTTCTTATCTTGGTAATAAGAATGAAGCAGAAATGGCAAAACTTTCTTTGTTAAAACTCTTGTCTTTGCCAATGGATACAGATATTAATACTAGCGCTAAACTTGAAATAGAAGAAATTCAGCCTGATGTTGAAGAAGATTTAGTTAATGCAATTAATATTCGTGAAGATCTTAAGATTTCACGAGCAAAAAAGAATATAGCAGAACAAAGTTTGGTTGCTGCTAGAAGTAATGGACATCCATCTGTTGTTTTGACTGCTCAATATGGTTATGATAAACCCTCTAATAGAAAAGCTGGTGGAAAAAGTTCTGATAAGACTTGGAATGCTGCTGTTGCTTTGACAATGCCTATTTTGGATGCAAGTCTAACAAAAAGTAAAGTTAAAGCTGCTAAAGCAGGTATAAAAGAAGCCGATAATAATTATAGTGAAAACATAGAAAACACAGAATTGGAAGTTTATAGAGCAGCACTTAGTTTACAAAATGCAATTGAAGTTCTTGCTTCCCAAAAAGAAAACTTAAAACAGGCCGAAGAAACTTTAAGATTGGCTAAAGTTCGCTATGAAAACGGTCTTTTTACTCAAATAGACTTGTTTGATGCTGAAAATGCTTTGTCTAATGCTAATTTAATATATTTACAGGATATTTTTAATCATCACAACGCAAGACTTGCTTATCAATTAGCTATTGGTAAGCTTGGACGAGATATTAAGGGGTTCTAATCAATGTTAAAGCAAAGTAAAACTGTTAAACCACAACAATTAAACACTAAGTCTCAAACTTGGTTGCTAAAGGTAATTGTTGTATTTGCAATTTCGGCAGGTATTTTCTTTGGAATCAACTCTATTGGTTCAGCCGCTACTACTGCAACACAAACAGCTTCTCCAAAAAGTTCTTCAACTCGATCAGAACAGGCAACACCTGTTTATTCTCAGTTGGTTACAACTGGTACAATCAGCCAGAAAATTAAAACCTCTGGCGAAATCAAGCCTATGCTTGGTGTAAGCCTTATTCCTGAAGCATCAGGCAAGATTGAAGAAATCTATGTTGATGTTGGAGACTTTGTTAAAAAAGGTCAAAAGCTTGCCCAAATAAATGATGAAACCCAGCAGGCTCAGTTTGCACAAGCAAAAGCTTCTTTAAATGTTGCTAATGCTTCTATAAAAATGCAGGAAGTTACTATAGAAAGTGCCAGATCTTCTCTAGTTTCTGCTAAAGCTGCTGTTGAAGCTTCTGAATCTCAGTTAAAGAACCTTACTGTCACAAGAAAGCGTCTTGAAAAGCTGTTTTCAGAAGGTGCTGTTTCCAGACAGGATGTTGACGATATCATAACCAAATACGACAACGCTAACGCTGCCCACGTTTCTGCTCAGACTAACGTAAAAAGAGCAAGCGATGCTATTCAGACTGCTCTTGTTACTTTGGAAATGAGAAAAGCAGAACAGACTCAAGCAACAGCAAATCTTAACGCAGTAAAAGTTAATCTTGAAAAAACTATTGTAGATGCTCCTTTTGATGGCGTTATCACAGCAAGATATGAAGACCCAGGCGCAAACGCTAATATGAATAAAGCTCTTTTTGATATACAGCAGAGCAATCCAGTAAAAATCATTGGTACTGTTATCGAAAAAGATCTTTATCAGCTTGTTGCAGGCAAAACAAGTGTTGCCATAACTGTTGATTCTGTTGCAGGCGAATTCAAAGGAGTTGTTACAAAGATTTATCCTTCTATAGATAATTCTAGCAGAACAGGTAAGATAGAAATTCATCTTAATAATGCTGATAATAAACTCAGAACAGGTATGTTTGCTAAGATTGATGTTCTTGTTACAACTCACGAAAATGCTGTAATTGTTCCTCGTGACTCTTTGGTTAAATACGAAAACAATTATTTGGCCTATGTTGTAGAAAAACAAGGTGACAGATACATTGCTGTAAAACGTGATGTAAAAGTCGGTATTTTCGACGACGACAAAGTTGAAGTTATTTCTGGCCTTAAAGCCGGAGACCGTTTGATAAGCAAAGGTACTGAATTTGTACGTGAAGGTGCACCTGTAAGCATTGATTAATTGGAGATATATAGATGAAGTTTTCTGAATTTGGGGTTAAGAATCCTGTAACAACATCTATGATTTTCATAGCTATTGTTGTTTTAGGGGCATTTGCATATACATTAGTCGGCATAGACCTTATGCCTAAGTTTGACGTGCCTGTCGTAATGGTTGTTACCCAGTATCAGGGTGCAGGTCCTCAGGAAGTTGAACAGCGTGTTACTGAACTTATTGAAGCGCGTGTCTCATCGGTAGAAAATGTTGACGAAGTTACTTCCACTTCAATGGAAGGTATCTCTCTAGTTAACGTGAAATTCAAGTGGGGTATCAATATGGATACTGCCACAAACGATATACGTGACAAAATTGACCAGATAAGAAAAAGACTTCCAGATGCAGCTGAAACACCCTTACTCATGAAAATAGACATGAGCATGATTCCTGTTGTTATTTACGGTGTTACAGCCAGAGAAAGCTGGAATAAAATTGAAACCATTACAGATGATAAAGTTATTGACCGCTTAAAACGTATTCCAGGCGTTGCAACTGTTACTGGTGAAGGTGGAGCTAAGAGAGTTATCAAAGTTAAGCTTAACCGAGAACGTCTTGAATCTACTGGTATAACCGGTCAGGAAATAGTCAATACAATCAGAGCTCAGAACCTTACTAACCCGGGTGGTCATATTAGAAGTGGTGAAATGGACTTCTTAATCAGAACTCCAGAAGAATTCACTTCTGTTGATCAGGTTGGTGAAGTTATTCTAAGACATACTCCTAATGGCGTAATCAAGGTTAAAGACGTTGCTGAAGTAGAAGACGGTCTTAAAGAACTTACTGAAGACTTCCGTATGGATGATAAACAGGCTAGA
>JAEEGL010697484.1_pt1 | contig 10342 bp, 9 predicted proteins | sample 9134231 | NCBI WGS metagenome assembly JAEEGL01 (sample SAMN16246548, study PRJNA631951) | gut metagenome | biome: gut microbiome; feature: rumen; material: fiber-attached | host: Bos | place: Iran: Karaj | collected 2018-10
CAGAGGCAGTTTTCTGTTAGGGATTATCTTAGCGGGTGAAATGGTGAGGCTCATGCCAAGGCCGCTGCATTTTTCGCACGCGCCGTACGGGGCGTTGAATGAAAACATACGCGGCTGCAGCTCGCCGAAGCTGATGCCGTGCTCCTCACAGGCATAATTCTGCGAAAAGCTCATGGTCTGCTCTTCTTCGCCCGAAACTCTTATAAGCAAATTGCCATCGGCCAATTTCAGCGCGCTCTCAACGGAGTCTGCAAGTCGCGGTCTTATGCCGTCTTTCATAATAAGACGGTCAACTATTATTTCAATATTGTGTTTTATATTTTTGTCAAGCTCTATGTCTTCCGTTATATCGTACATATTCCCGTCAACACGGACTCTGGCGTAGCCGGCTTTGTTGCCGTCCTCAAACACTTTTTTGTGCATGCCCTTTTTGCCGCGAACGACGGGAGCGCAGACTTCAAAACGCGTGCCGGGTGCAAGTGATAATATTTTTGATATTATCGTGTCCGTCGTCTGCATACGTATCTCTTTGCCGCAGACGGGACAGTGCGGGATCCCTATGCGCGCAAATATAAGACGGAGATAATCGTATATCTCCGTTACCGTACCGACGGTCGAGCGCGGGTTTTTGGACGTCGTTTTCTGGTCTATTGAAATAGACGGGGAAAGTCCCTCTATAAAATCGATATCCGGCTTGTCCATCTGCCCCAAAAACATACGCGCGTATGCGGACAGCGACTCGACGAAGCGTCTGTGACCTTCCGCGTACAGCGTATCAAAAGCCAAAGACGACTTGCCGGAGCCGGAAACGCCGGTAAATACGACGAGCTTGTCCCTCGGTATTTTTACCTCTATGTTCTTTAAATTGTTTACTCTTACGCCTTTGGCGTGTATAAACTTTTCACCCATACTAAAACTTTATCCTGTTTTCTTTCTTTATCCGTTTGTAATCTTCCGTAAGCTCTCCGCCGGCTTTGTCTTTGTAAATTATAAGCGGGCGCGAACACTCCATCCCCGGCTCCGCGCCTTTTTTTGCGGATACCAGAACCAAAGACGGTTTGTGATCTGCCGTGGGATATACCGTTATCAGCTTTTTCGGCTCAAGGTCTGAATTTGATAACGCACATAAAAGCTCGGATAATCTCCCGGGCGTGTAGCAGAAATACGCTGTTCCGCCGTCCTTTAAGATCCTGAACGCGCAGGCGGCGAAATCCGATATCGTCGCCGTGCTTTCGTGCCGGCTTAATCTGTCCTGCTCGCGTTCGTTTCTGCGCCCGTCTCCCGATTTGAAATACGGCGGATTTGATATGACTGTGTCAAACTTCTTTTCCGCTTTATAGTCAAGCACGTCCGCGCAGACGACCGTCATTTTGTCAGATAAGCCGTTTTTTTCTGCGTTCTGCGCCGCTATTCCGCATATCTCCGGCTGAAAATCAACGCATACGGAAGATTTAATTTTTTTGTCAAGCAAAAGCATGGCGGAAATGATACCGCTGCCCGCGCCTAACTCGCAGGCGTTCTGCTTTGCGTTTTTTGAAACGAAAGCGGAAAGCAAACACGCGTCCGTCGTGAGCAGAAGCCCGCGGCTGTCCTGCGCTATGCTTACGTTTTCCGCTATGTTTTCGTATTTTATGTTATCCATTGACCTTGTTTACCGGTATGCCGTTCTGGTACGCTTTGAGATTTGAGGCGACGAGCGATATAAGACGTACTCTCGACTCGTACGACGCCCAGGCTATATGCGGCGTGAGCGTAAGATTTTCCGCGCCTATGAGCGGATCGTCCTCGCGCATAGGCTCTACGGTCAGCACGTCGCACGCAGCACCGGCGATTATATGTTCATCAAGCGCCTGACGCAGAGCGAGTTCATCCGCAACGGCGCCTCTCGCTGTGTTTATAACGTACGCAGTCGGTTTCATCTTTTTTAGTCTTTGTGCGTTTATAAGTCCTTTCGTCTGCTCTGTAAGCGGACAGTGGACGGTAAGATAATCGGCTGATTCAAACGCCTCGTCTACCGTTATCAGCGGATAGGGGCAGTTTTCCGGCGCCGTTCTTGTGGCGATACGTATTTTCATACCGAACGCGTCGCCCAGCTTCGCTACCTTTTTTCCTATCGCTCCGTAGCCTATGATGCAGAGCGTTTTGCCTTTGAGCTCGTTTATCGGATACGGGAAATACGCGAAAGCGCGCGATTTTATCCATTCGCCGTTATGCGTTGATTCGTTGTATTTGTCAAGCGAAGTCGTGTGATTTAAAATATACGCGAAAACGAGCTGCGCGACGGAATCCGTTGAATAGCCCGGCGCGTTGCACACGGCGATATTGCGCTCTTTTGCCGCTTCGATATCAATATTGTTATAACCCGTCGCGAACAGACCTATGTAGCAGAGCTTCGGGCAGTTTTCCATTATCTCTTTATCTATCACGGCCTTGTTGCAAAGTATGACGTCCGAATCCTTGCAGTGCTCTATTATCTCTTCTTTTGTTAAAATATCAAAATATTCCGTGTTGCCTAAAGCGTCAAGCGGCGAAAAATCTATATCTCCGACCGTGAGCGTGCATTTGTCAAGCACGGTTATCTTTGTGTTCTTTCTCTTCTCCGTTATCTCGGAAAGCTCTTTCTGCGCGTTGTTTTCGTTCTTTTTGCCGAGAAGCAGAGCGTAAGCTATGAGCAGGATGAACGAGAACAGCATAAATACGAGCGACGCCGTATAAAGTCCTTTGTGATATAAGAACTTGCTCGTCTTGTCTAAAATCCCCTTGAATATCAGCACCATGAGGATGAGCGAAAACAGCTGCATCATCATAGCGACGGCGGAGCCGCGTTTATCGGGATTTATGACCGCTATCCAGATCGCTATCACCCCGATAAGCATGAACAGCATAAGGAAATACGTTATAAGATAAGATTTCCAGTCCGGCTCGCCGACTTTGTTTATATAGGTCTGCTCGGAATCCGTCAGATCCTTGTTATCCGGCAAAAGACGGCTCATGGAATTGATATTGAGATACCAGTAAACACAGGCGGACAGCGTAAGGCAAAGCGCCGATACTAACGCTATCATAATTATCAGCTTTTTGTTTTTCATCACATATCTCCTTCTATCAGATCGGATAAAAATCCGTCAAGCAGCCGTCTCATGGACGGTCTGACGTTCAGGCTTTCACATATCCCGTCGTATTCTTTTAACGCGTTGGCGCGGAGTTTTTTGGGGATATACGTTTTCTCTGCCCTTATCATAAGGTTTTTGGGCGTGTCTTCGGGGTCAATGAATTCAAGCGTGGTGACTTTATAGCCTCCGGCGTACAGCAGCCGGCAGCGCAGCGCGTCCGTAATAACGACGGATAGCTTTTGCTTTAAAATCGGCTCGCGCAGTATGTACGAGAGTTCTTCGTTTTTTATCTGCGACGCAAGCTCGTGCTGGCAGCACGGGGACGAAAGTATCACCTTCGCGCCGCGCCGCACGGCTTCCGATAAGACCATATCCGTTGCCGTATCGCACGCGTGAAGCGACAGGACGAGCTCCGCTGTCTTATCCGGCAGAACTTTGAAAATATCACCGCAGATGAATTTCATACCGTCCCAGCCGAGCTGCTCAGCATATCCGGCGCATTCTTTTATAACGTCTTCTTTTCTGTCAACGCAGTATATCGTGATTTGTCTGTCAAGTATATACCGGAAATAATAATACACGGCAAACGAAAGATAGCTTTTGCCGCAGCAGAGGTCCCATACGGTGAGGTCGTCCTCCGGAAGCGAGCTTAAAGTGTCCTTAACAATTTCCAAGAACCTGTTTATCTGCCGGAATTTGCTCTGTTTTTTATCGTACACTCTGCCGTTTTTGTCCTGTATGCCGAGCATAACAAGAAAATCGTACTTTTTATCGGGTGATAATATGTAGTTTTTATCCGGCTTGTTTTCCGCCGGCGCTTTTGCGCCTTTGCCGTAGCTTATATGCACCGCGCCTTTTTTTGAGCGCAGGACGGAGGCTGTAAAATCCCCGCAGAATATATCCGTCTGCTTGTACGAGACCGATATATCGGAAAGCACCTGCGCAAAATTATCGCAGCCGCAGAACGAATGAAGCGCTTTGCCGTCCGGCATGAAGCGTTCCTGCAGTATTACCGGCCCGCTTTTTCTTTCAGCCGGGGTAAAAACGCATTTTTTTACCGTTTTGTCAAATTTTCCGGAGCAGACGGCACGTATGAACGTACCGTCCGCCACGGATCTTTGCAGCATTTCCGTAAGCTTTTGCATTACTGCTCCTTAAAACATCGTCCGGCAAAGAGCTGCCGGACGAAAAGTTTATCTTGTCTGCCTGTCAAACGCAGCCGTTTCATCATCGGTATCACGTTCCGTAATACCGCGCCATGACCTGAACAGCACGGATATGCACCAGATACCGGCAAGCGCGACGACGGTATATATTATCCTCGCGCCTATCGAATCCTGCCCGCCGAATATCCAGGCTACAATATCAAACCCGAACACACCGATGCTGCCCCAGTTGAGCGCACCGATTATCGCCAGCGTAAGCGCCGTTTTATCTACAACTACCATATCGAATTTCCTTTCCGGCGGAGTTATTTCACGCCTCCGTCCGATATGATAGTATGGCGTTTTTTTGTGATTTTATTCCGCGGCTGTCACAGCGGACGTGATATCAGACGACGTTTCCGCCGTATCCGCCGTTTCCGCGTCCGTTTCGTTTTCTATGGGAGAAAGCGGCGCGACGTACGTTTTGACCGTTACCGTGCCTTTTCCGGCGTTGGCGTGGATAAAGCTTGTGAGCTGAGCGTCGTTTGCTATATAGTTGCCGGCTTTTACAAGGCTTTCAAGCGTTATGGTCGAATCCGGCGCTCTTAAAACGAAGTTGTAGTCGGACAAGTCTTTTTCGCTTTCAATAACCACGCTGCCGTTTTTGGCGTCCGCCGTGATCTCTTTAGCGGAAAGTACCGCGCTTATATTGCCGTCGTCTACCGTGACGTTTACCGTTTTTGCGGCAACGTGGAAGAGATTTGCGGAGCCTTTTTCAATAGTCGCCGTGACCTCGGACCCGGTGACGATATCCGACGCGGTCAGCTTGCCTTTGGATATTTTTACGGTATAATCCGTATTGTTTTCGTAACCGGCAATATTGACGTCGCCGTTGTTTACCGTAACGTCTATTATTTTTATGTCGAACTTGTCGGAAATATACACGTCAAGCGACTTGCTGCCCGTTGTTATCTTTCTGTCGCGCAGATAGTACCTGAAGCCTTTGAAGCGTATTTTTCCGTTTTCTATTATATCCGTGATATCAAAGAGGTTTACCGTGTCTTCTATAACGAGCGCTCTGTTCTCCACCTCGCAGATATAGCCGGCGGATGAGAAGTTGTTCATTATGACTTTGTTTTTGTCCGCGCCGCAGATGATGTTGACGTCGCAGTCGCTCACCTCTATCTGTATTTTACCTATGACGTCTTCCGAAAAATCGTATTCGGACTCAGACTGGCCGTTGACTATCTTCGTATCGAACAGATCGACGCCCTGGCGCTTTGCCTGAAGCGAGGCGACCGAGCACATAAGCAGGCCGACGATCGTAAGAATAACGGCAATAATAAGAAATATGAGTGATACAGGTTTCATAATTTACTGCACGCTCCTTTCACGAATCCGAGAAGCTTTGTAAGCTGCCTGAATAAGAACTTATAAAGCACAAACATTTTTTTGAAAAGAAACGGCGCCAGTCTTACGATGAAATTGTATAACAGTATCGATACGCCGAGGGTTATACCGCCCGCGGCTATGCCGAGACCTATCTCGTACAGACCTATCGGCACCGCGGCGCCCTGCACGAGCTGAATGATACCGAAGATTATAGCCATAAGTGACAGCGCCGTGCCTACGGCGGCTATAACGACGAGCGCTACCGAGAACGCTATCACGAGCGCGACGACCGCCGCGTAAAGCGCAAGGAACAATAGCGTTATCGCCACTACCAGAATTATTAACAGCGGTATCAGAAGCACGAGGCCTATGATATAAGCCGTTTTAGCGCGCGGCGACATATTTTTAACGCTGATTTTTTTCTTTTTCTGTACGTTTTTGCCGCCGGCCTTTGCCGGGACTTCGCCCGGTTTCTGCGGGTTCTTTTTCTTTTCCGGCTTTTTGACTTTAACGTCCGCGTCGTCGTTGAAATATTCGTCCGCGTCCTGCGACGGCGAATCTTCTTTGCCGTCTATTTCCGAAATGATGCTTTCTATATCGTTTTCTTCATCCTTCGGTTCGGCCGCCGCGTCGCCGTTATCCGCGCCTTTATTTATATTTTCCGGCTCGTCCGAGAACATATCGTCGTCAAGACCGATATTATCCGGCTCGCTGTCCGCGGCTTTCTTTTTTACCGACTCATACTTTTTGAGTATGGATTCCGTTATACCGTCCGCGCCGCCCTCCGACGCAAGCTTGATCTCAAGCTCTTCCGCGCTCAGACGGGAAAACTCTTTTGACAAGGCCTTCCTGCTTGCCGCGATGCTCGCGTCGTCCATACCGGCTGATTTAAGCTTACCGGCAATTACGTCAAGTATATTATCCAAGCGTTTCTTTGCCCCCTTTACAATTATGATAAACTTTATTTGCGTAAGTTATTGCAAAAACATAAAACCTGTGGTACAATATGTAAAAAGCCGTAAAAAAGGCTTTTGGTGTATTATAACACATAATTATAAAAAAAAATAGTGGTAAAATATTTTTTAATAAATAATTTTAATATTATTCATATCGACCCGTGACAGGGCGAAAGGAACCGCTTCTATGAGAATGAGAAGAAAGAAAAACGGCGCGGCGAGACTTGCCGCGTGTGAGGAATTCATATTTCCGCCGGATATAAAAGACCCGGCCGAAGCTTTCGGCAACGCAGATCCGGTGCATCTTGAGATAGGCTGCGGAAAAGGCGATTTCGTGTGCGGGATGGCGGAGGCGAACCCGGACGTGAACTTTATAGCGATAGAGCGCATATCGGACGTGCTTATGCTCGCGGCGGAAAAAGCGAAAACGAAAGACTTAAAAAACGTTAAGCTCGCGGTGATGAACGCGGCGGTATTGAACGAAAAATTCGCGCCCGGCAGCATCAGCCGCATTTACCTTAATTTTTCCGACCCGTGGCCGAAAAAAGGGTATGCCAAACGCCGGCTGACGCACAGGGCTTTCCTTGATATCTACAAACAGATCTTAACCGAAAACGGCAGCATATTCTTAAAAACGGACGACGAAAATCTCTTTGATTTTTCAATAGAAGAGCTGACGTTATCCGGCTTTGAGATAACGGATATGACGCGGGATCTTCACGCAAGCGAATACGCAAAAGACAATATAATGACGGAATACGAACGCAATTTTACTGAAATGGGCAAAAAAATAAATATGCTGCGCGCATATCTGAAAGGAGACGGAAAATGAGCAAAACGACTTGGAAAGGCTCCGCGCTGCTTTCTCCGCTGCCGGTAGTCGCGGTGAGCTGCGGCGAGGGCGAGCAGGCGAATATAATAACGGTCGCGTGGACGGGTATAATGTGCTCACAGCCGCCAAAAACGTACGTTTCCATACGTCCGGAAAGACATTCGCACGGGATAATATCAAGGACGAAAGAGCTTTGCATAAACCTCGTTCCGTCGTCTATGATAAAGAAAGTCGACTGGTGCGGCGTGCGATCGGGGCGCGACGTTGACAAATTTGCGAAAATGTCGTTTACGAAAGAGCCGTGTACGGAAATACGCTGTCCGCAGATAGCCGAATCTCCGCTGACGCTTGAATGTAAAGTGACGGACGTTCTCCACTTAGGCAGTCACGACGCTTTTATATGCGATATAGTTGCCGTAAACGCGGACGATTCCATAATAGATGAAAAAGGCAAGCTCCGTCTGGAAAAAGCGGGACTTGCGGCGTACAGCCACGGCGAGTATTTCGCGCTCGGCAAACGCATAGGCAAATTCGGGTTTTCACATAACAAACGCGGCAGGAAATGATCCTGCCGTGTTCAACTTGTTGACAAAGTATTTTCATAAAACTCCTTCCGTCAACTTACGTGAACCCCCAACGCTCTCAAGTTCGCGTCGGGGAACCACTATCGTTGACACCTCCCTCAAAGAGGGAGGCAGTACCTCATCCGTCACTTCGTGACACCTTCCCCCAAGGGGAAGGCATGCAGGCTCCTCCTTTGGGGGAGCTGTCATCCGGGAAAATTCCCGGATGACTGAGGGAGTTTATCTTCGTTCTGAACGCGCCGCAGGCGCTCATAACGCTGCGCGCAGCGCAGCTCATAGTTTTACGGCATATCCACCGTTACCGGCTGCCCGGGGTCGATCAGCTCGGCGACGTTTGACGCTTCTGATACAGCTTTAACGGATATTCCCGCTGCCGTCATGCTTATTTCAACCTTCATGTTTGCCGCAGCTCTTACGATATAGCCGTCTTTTGATATTGTGAACGTGTATTCCGCGTCTTTTGCGGTGTATTTAACGTTTTCCGCGCCCAGCATACCGAAAACGCTCTGCAGGGCATTTATATTTTTCAGCGCGTCGCTGTTGCTTGCATCGGACGGAGCCGCTTTCACCGTCTTTGTTCCGTCGCCGTTATCTTTGACTTCCGCGTTTGAAAACACGCTTTCCGGCAGTACGTTAATCTGCATGCTTTCCTTTGAAATAAGCGCGTTTACGGCGCTTACCTCAGAGGCCGTTTTATTATACGCGGTATAGCCGCCGTCGCCGTTTTTTTGATATATTTTGTCGCCGTCCGCGTAAAATTCCTGCTCTTTTGTCTGCGTCTGCCCGTCGTCCTCAACTCTCTCGTACGTTTTGCCTTTGTATCTGCCGCCGCCGACGCTTATATCTAACGACTCCGAGGACGTTGAGCTGATTGTCTGATCACCGGGGAACGTTACCTTTATCCTCTGCTCCGTCTGCGTTATCTGCCGCATATCGGTCAGGCCGTTCGTCTTCTCCGCGGCGGTTTTATATAGCTGATACGCGCCGTTATCCGGCTCGTCCGCCTTTGTTTCTTCCGCGGTATCTTCGCTTTCGGGCTCCGTTTCCGTAGCTTCCTCGGTTTCCGTTTCTTCCGTTTCTTCGTCTGTTGAACTTTCGGTTTGCTGCTCTGCCGTTTCGTCCGTTACAAGCTCCGCAAGGGTTTGTTCGTTTGTTTTTTCTGTATCTGCTTCTGTTTCCGTCAAGGAAGTTACAGACACTGCGGGCGTTTCCGAGCAGGATACCGATGTAAAAATCAGCACCGTGATCAAAATAAACGATAAAACAGCAAATAATGTTTTTTTCACTAAAATACTCCCGATAATTACTTCATAAGAAGGTGCAAAAAGTGAATTTCCGCTTACGCGGAGTGAATTGGCTTCGGGAACCCCTACGCCGTGAATTTCCGCTGCGCGGAGTGAATTGGCTCTGGGAACCCCCTCCGCCGTGAACAGTATCACTCGCTTCGGAGCGCAAGGACGGGGTCCTTGTGCGACGCTTTGTTTGCCGGGATAAGACCGCCTATGAACGTGAGTAACACGCTCAGTACAACGAGAATTACCGCGCCGGGTATCGGCATAATGGCGTTAACGTCCGACGCGCCGGCAAAATGGTGTATCAGAGCGTTGCCGGGTATAAGTAAAAGCGCGCTTATGCCTACGCCGAGCAGTCCGGCGAAAAGTCCTATAATAAACGTTTCCGCGTTGAAGACCTGGGAAATATTGCGCTTTGACGCGCCTATCGCGCGCAGTATGCCTATCTCCTTCGTACGTTCAAGCACGGATATATACGTGATTATGCCTATCATTATTGACGACACGATGAGCGAAACCGCGACGAAAGCTATAAGAACGTAGGAAACGACGTTTATTATGGTCGTTATTGACGACATGAGAAGTCCGACGTAGTCCGTATACGTTATTTTGTTTTCTTCCGAGGTTTTTTTATTATACTCTTTAATGCAGTCGGCTATTTTGTCCTTTGCCTCAAACGTATCCGCGTATATGTTAACGGAAGCCGGAGCGTCCGTTGAAATGACGCCGAAAGCGGTCATATTGTCGCTGTATGAGCCGGCTGAAACGTATTTGTCGTAGACCGTGACGAGTGTATCGTCCGACGGCGACTGCATATACATATCAAGCAGACCCGCAAGCTCCGCCTCGCCCATCGTGCCGGAGCCGAGCCCCGTCATAGCGGAAAGATCAAGACCCGGAATTGAGGTGACGTCTATCTTTTTCAGCATGATAAGCTCCGTGCAGAGGCGCGCTTTTTCGCTTATGCCGAGGCTGTTTATATACTTTACGGCGTCCGTCTTTTTCATTTCGTCGTCCGCCGGCTCAAA